>Ga0163109_10001041_pt1 | contig 21976 bp, 6 predicted proteins | sample CRUFie1St13metaG_FD_108704 | JGI IMG/M metagenome (GOLD analysis project Ga0163109, IMG submission 108704) | Marine microbial communities from the Costa Rica Dome - CRUD Field 142mm St13 metaG | ecosystem: Environmental > Aquatic > Marine > Oceanic > Photic zone | place: Costa Rica: the Eastern... | reverse complement strand
CCTAATTCTGCATTGCCGAAAGTATCTGCCACATGGTTCACAACGTTATTTGCGTATTGGTCTTGAGCAACGTGAAAATTAACAATGCCTTCTATAACAGTTGCAGAAGTGTAAATACCTAGTCTGAAATTATTCCCGTTTGTTGCGCTTTGGTACACATTGTTTGTGTCGACTGCCGTGAATCCTGCGTCTGTACCACTATTCGTATACGTAGGTGCACCGGTGTTAGAAGCGCCAAATGAAAGTCTGGCACCCATACCATTCGATATAGACGAATTAATTCTAGATACATCAGGTGCAGGAGATGGTGCTAACAATTTGAGAATCTCATTGAATCTATCAATGGCAGTTCCAGTAGGCGTGGTTGGCGAGAAACTTGTGAACAGACCATCAGTGTAATCACCATCTTCGGCTGCGCCGATGACACCTGCTTGTCCGCCACCTACTTGACTAGCTTTCACGTACTTAACGGTGTCATCTGTTGCATCATGCACTAAAAGAAAATCATTATCATTGTCTATGGTAATAGCGGTTCCGTTCGTTGCACTTTTAATCACAGAGTCAGCCCCAGCGTAATCCACGTTTAATGTCAAAGCGCCAGCAAGTCCTCCACCGTCCAACCCAGTTCCAGCAGCAACACTAGTGATGTCGCCACTTGGAAGCTGATTCGGTTTTATATATTTCACTACATTGTCAGTTGCGTCATGAAGTAACAAGAAATCATTCGCATCATCAACAGTGACGCCGGTACCGTCCGTTGCACTCTTAATTACAGAAGTTGTTGCGCCGCTGTATTCGACATCTATGATATATTCAGACCCACTAGAATCTACGACTAAACCGTGTCTAGGATTTAAGTCACCCATGAAAGAATGCTTTTCTACAACGACATAATCACCGTCTTGCAATGCGAAACCGAACTGTAAAGTGCTCGTACCAGAAATATAGAAATGAGTATTCGTAGCTGACGGGATTCTTGGATCAGCATTAGAATATGCTGTTGTCGTCGTTTGATCGCCTTCTAAAAGCAGATCGCCATTTAAGAATACTCTCAAAGATGCATCGTTTGGTACGTCAGTTGTATTTAATCCTGTGAATGTCACATTTGTCAACGCTGCTGTCGTTGCTGTAACTCTTTTGACATATTTGTCAAAACCGGTTGCTAATTCGCTACTAGCGCCTTCATGGGCTTGTAGTCTTTGATCTAGGTACTCACCTATGTATAGATACGCTTCAATGTAAGTAGGATTATGCGTAACATCTGTTGGAGGATCTTCTTGGAAGAAAACGCCATTGAAGTAATCGAGCACCCAATCACGAGGGTCAGCAAGAGGTATCTCCGTTAGTGAACCAATCGAACCATAGTAGGCTTTGGCGATGTATGCGTCACCAAACTGTGGTGGCACGAGTTGCAAACGACCTGCGGATGTTACTAATTCAGCATCATCTATGTACGATCCTGTCGCTTTGTTTGGATTACTCGAATTAGCTTCGTAATCACTTGGTAACTTAAGCTTGAATGCGTGTCTACCAGCGACAGTGTCGGTGCCAGATATGTATTCAACAACGAATCTCACCTTTTCAACTCTCGAATCAGTAACACTATTCAACGCAGTGTTTGGGTTATTCGATGGAGTCGCAGCGAAAATTGTCTTGGATGCCAAGCTTAGCCCTGACGTGAATTGTTCGTTATACAATTCATTTTCAGTTTTAGTTTGAGATTTACCCTGTACTTTCTTAAGCGCTATCGCAACTTTTGATGCGTCTGTTAGTGCCATGTCTATCTCCAAATAATCCTTAACTCGTCAATGTGTCCAGTCCATGATGCATCGGCCACTATCTTAATTACTATGTGTTCGTTGTTTTCGACAAATTTAGTTCCAATTGTACCCAAAATTGTTGAATCTAAAGTAGAATCGAATGCCTCCACTAAACAACCAGCGTTATCAGCGTAATTATTGGTGACAAATGGCAAAGAAACATCCATCCAACCAGTGGTATTCCCTACAGGCCCTGGTAATTTTACGAAAACCTGCAATTTGTTCCCATTTAGTGTCGCATCATTCGCGATTAATGTGCCTTCACCTTGGATAACCAACGTGAAATTCGATTTAGAACCGCCCGTATTATTCGTAAATTTTCGATAATACGTCTTTGTACCGCTTGTCAGTCCACTATAGTTTGGATTTCCTGCCGGTCCATTCGCAATAGTCGAAAAATTACCGGAATTAGTCGATTGAGTGGGCGCAACCAAACGACGGTTCCATACCTGTAGGCCACTATTAGAGGCTAAAGAAGTTGTCGAAGTGTATGCGTTGGATCCGACATCATTTTGAGCAGCGAATGCATTCGTATTTAGTCGATAAGATTCGCCATCAAAATTTTCTATTGTTTTCAGTGTTTCAGAGTTGGCCTCTGTGATGTTGTATAGAAGCACTCCGGAGATCGTACCAGCTCCTCCGTTCGAGATGTCTACCTTTGTGGGATGAACAATATCGACATCTGCGTTTATCGAAGCATTAAGAAGCAGATTTTGATCTATCGTGACAGATTCGCTAATTGCGATTGTCTTGTTTTCATCTTCTGTCGACGTATTTATCGACGCTATAGGAATTGTGACAGGCGCAATTTCAGCACCATCTAAAGCAATACTAGTACCACCATACACATGTTTATAGAACTTGTTGACAGTAGCTGTGTACGTAGCAGTACCGGCTGTGTGATACTGAATACCTGATAGATATTTTGAACCTGTCATATTCAGTGATCCAAGTGCAGCAGGATTCACGGTAATTGCTTCGTTAGAAGCGATACTATCCACAACCCATTGCACATGTGTGGTAGTGTAAGTGGTGCTTCCTATCACGTGTTTCACTTTGAGATAATTGTATCCTTCTCTTTGCCGACCAGCCGCAACTTTATATTGGCCTGTGCGATGCTTTTCAAGTGTGTATGGTTCACCTGAGTTATATTTGCCATCACCTAATGCCGAAACATTAATGAACCCTGTATCATTTGTTACGTGGTTCTTAGTGCCACTTCCAGGAGTACCCGTACCAGTCAGTGTAGCTGTTAAGTCTAATGTATATTCGTCTACTCCGTTTAATTCTAAGATAAGATTCCCAAGATTAGCTTTGCCGAAAGCTTTTGCCGGATAATTTGTTTCGCCAGTGCCTGTCAAATGTGCACTCACGTTAGATGCAAGGTCTCCAATGATGTCTATCTTTGTACCAAATACACCAAGCTTGATATGCCCACTACCATCGGTTCCTACGTTGTAGTCACCGTTCACATCGACGGCTGCAACTCCATCTAAAAGTGCGACAGATTGGACTCCAGAAACGACATTTGATGGCCCAAAACTTAGTTTAGCATTGACGCCTGTTGCGGTTGTCACATTGATCCTTGATAAATTAGGAGCTGCCTTTGGTGCTAACAATTTAAGAATTTCGTTGAATCTATCGATGGCGGTACCGGTTGGGGTTGTGTTCGTGAAATCGTCGAACAGCCCATCTGTGTAATCGCCATCTTCTGCGTCGCCAATGACGCCTGCTTGTCCTGCCCCAATAGAAGACAGTTGACTAGCCTTTACGTATTTCACTGCATTTGCATCTGCATCGTGCAAGAGTATTAAGTCATTATCATTATCGATTGTAATTCCTGTACCATCTGTTGCAGACTTCACAACTGAAGCGGCACCACTATAATTCACATCTACAGTAACTGCGCCTGATGTACCACCATTGGATAGTCCGCTACCGGCGATAACTTCTGTAATGTCTCCGACTTGAGTAGTGTAGCCTTTTGATTCAATTAAATTATTTATCGCAGCTGACGTCATAAGTGTGCTATCGTTATCAATAAATGATTCATTGGCAGTAGTTATTGTATTAGGGGCTATTTCAGACAATGTAAGATTGCTCACATTCAGTGTCACATCGCCTGACAAACCACCGCCACTTAATCCTGTGCCTGCTATCACGCCGGTTATGTCTGCATCGGTTTGTAGTGCACTTCCATCGATTACAAGCGGGGTGAAACCGTTGTTATCTGGTGATCCTGTAGAAATAGATATACCGTTTGTGCCTTGTAAATGAACTCCTAAATTGTTGTTGCTAACGTTAAGACCGTCACCAGCAATGTCAGTTGATTTCACTTCTAAATTAATCGTAGAACTCGAGTTACCTATAGTGGCAGTACCACCTAAATTAAGACCGTCACCAGCGGTGACTGATATTGTGTTTGTTGCAGCTGCAACTTGTGAGAAATCTAGTGCTAATTGCGTCCCCACAACCGTCAACCCATTACCAGCAAGTGGTGTCACATTTACGTCGATAGAACCGTTGTTGTCTGTAAGGCCTGTTCCTACGAAATCTGCAACCTTAATTGCAAGTTTTCCATTGATAAAATCGAGACCTCCTGCAGTTTCTAGAACAGCACTTACTGTGAAATTCCCGTTTGCACCTCCATCATTTATGGCTAGTCCATTCCCGGCTGCAAGCGCTCTTTCGTTAGACAAGCTGGTGCTTGTTTGTACAACAAGATAAGCAGCATCAGCTGGTGCACCAGAGGCGATACCACCGACTAGTGTGACAATGTCTCCCATAGTTGTTTTTGCCAATGTTCCACCCTGAGAAACTAAGACTTCGTCACTACTGGCCAAAGTGACAGCGTTCATAGACTGTATGTCCATCCCGACCCCAGCACCTGAAACTGTTATAGGAGAGCCTGTCACTGGCTTTACTGAAATAGAGGTGTTGCCAGACCCATTGTAAGATAATGGCTGTATCCCATTCCCGTGTGACAATGAACCCGGTGTTCTTAAAACGGTTAATTGATCGGTGTTATTCACAACAACCGTACTGCCGTCAACATTAACAGAAAATTGACTATTCGCAAGTGAAAGACCCGAGCCAGCACCGTGCGGTGTATTCGCTCCTCCAATGCCTCCTCCGAGACTTCTAGCTATTATAAGTAAATCATCGCTGGACGTCAATGCAAATCTAAATTTCATGACGCCTTGATCGAACTGATTGTCATTAAGGATCTGATAATCGTGAGTGCCGGCGTTCACTTGGGTTTCAGTACCCTTTATCAACAAGTCACCATTGAGAAATACGTCGATAAGACCATCTGCATATTGATAATCTGCAAACGAAAGCTGCGTGATCACCAGTTCTGCGCCTGCATTAGTGTTAGGTGGGTTGACTAACACCTTGTTCACAGATGGCCCTTGTTGCGGGCCTGAAACTACAACGGAACCGTCTTCGTTATTTGTTACGGTGATACCGTTTATGCCACGTAGATAGTTGCTTCCATCTGCCAAAGTCTGCAAAGATCCAGAAAAACCAAGTTCAGAATAAATAACACCTGAACCTGTGATGTGACCGGTCACTAACAAATCGGTGACAAAAGCTTCATCTAACAATCCAACTTGGAAGCCATTCGGTGCTATGACACTGTCGACATATTCAGTAGCACTTTCTCTAAATACTAAAATATCACTTTTTCGTATGTCATCTACTGTCCAGCTGGAAACTGAACCTGCAGGTGCTGCAGTTCTTTGTGCCGATGATGCTACGTTATCAAAAACTGCCATAATTCACCTATCTCCTTCTGATTCCACTCGATATGTTGCCGGGCGAAAGAGTTTGTCCTGTTCTAAGAGCGCCTGGAACGTCAACTCTTAGAGTTTCATTTTGTAAGTTATTTTCTTGTTGTATACCTTCGTAATTATTTTCGATGTATGGTTTCGTAACAGTAGCATTTGCTGTTTTGTTATAGCGACTCGTGTTTGCTAGCAATTTTGGCACCTCTGGATTTACAATATTTATGGCATTTACGACAACAGGTGCACCGAAAACTCTTTCATCTTTAATGAAAGCCGTGAACTTGGTGTCAATAGATTGCTCTAGCATATCCCTAAAGTGACCAAAATGATTATAAGCGAATTTATACGTGCCGGCCATTCTAGAAGTGTTATATTGGCCGAACCTTGCTCCTCGAGGTCTATCCATAATGAACTCTCTTGCAAAATTCGATGCACCCGAAGTAGTCAAAGCTTTGAAGTCATATATATTCGGCCGAACAACATGTCGACCTCGAGGCCCGTCACCAAATCCAATCAACAGGTCAGATACAGATTTGTTTCTAAAGTTCTGTGCACCTTTGAAATCATCTTGTATATAATTGGTCACACTCAGAGAATGATTCGTGCCGGCACCATTGTTGGTGTTATTGTATCCCCACGTGTAATTGCCAATATTCTCGATACCCGTATCTGTCGTCGTAATTATAGTTGATGTGTGTCTGTCGTCTGGTCCACCACTGCCAGATTCTTTCATCTTTATTCTTATTTCTTCTATGTCAATAGAAAATCTTCTAGCATCGTCTGCCTCGAATGGAAACGCTTGTGGAACGTCTCTAACAGATAGCATATAATCTGTTTCTGTCCAAGTGCCACCTGCTGTTTCACATTCAGCTTTCGTACCATGTGAACCTACAGAGCAATAGCCGGTTAGACCTTGAGTTATGCTTCTGGACGGAAGTGAATCGTAAATGACGTTTCTAGAAATCATGTTGTGGTAATTTTTAAGACTTCCAAATGGGCCGGCTTCTATAGGTCCATTCGTAGGATCCGTATTCTTAGATGAACTTCTTCTTTGTACAAATCTATCTATTCGTCTAGCTATTGTTTCATTGTATGTTTCACTAGTGATTTGAAGCACAGGAGACACTCTTGCCAAGCCTGAATAATCAATCGTGAACATCTGTGAACTTTCACTTAATAGGGTACCACCATCTGTGATCGTGGTATTCCCGTAATCAGAAGTATTTCTAAAAGGCAGAAAATAATCGGCAACATATCTGGTCCTCACCATGTTATGAGTAGTACCGTCTGAACTAAGCATGCCGCCGGTGATTGCAGTAGGAGTCCCCGATGGTGGATTGTGTCCCCAATTCAAATCAGTGAGAGCCCCCGGAGCCGCGCCGTTGTTGGTGTAAAGATAGATTTTGTCATCAATAACAGATGCCGCATCGTCACCGCCAACAATTGTGTTGCTATCTATTTTCTTACCACATAATTCAAAAGTCATCAAATTGTTTATCGAGGTCTGCGACTCTGAGAAAAACTCTCTCAACGTGGAGTCTTCTGGTAATGTAAGACTGAAATTGCCGTCATGTCCGTAATCCCATACGTAGTCAGACCCAGAGTCACTATCAGTTCTATTCCCATCCCAATAGCCTGAAACTGTACACAGGATCGATTCGTCCCATGTGCTATGAATGTACAATAAACGTGAAATTATAGAATAAATATTCTTGTATTTAAGAACACCAGTGTGGGCAGCATTTTTCACTAAAGTCAAAGGGTATCCGTCACTAATCGCATCGGCACCAGCGACAATATATATAATTGGACCATCAGTTCTTTGCCCTAGCCAATTTTGTAGAACTTTCTGATTCGCAGGGATCGATCCTGTTGGGTCCAAAGAAAGATCCAGCTTTATAATGTTCTGATTGTCATCAAAGTAAAATGCATCTCCTACTGACATCAACGTCCCATCCGTGTATGCTGGTCTTTTTGCAAACTCCGCCGTTGCTGCAGGATCTTGCCCCAGTCTGTCTGCCAATGTTGTGGTCATATTAAACTGGTCTTCTGCAAGTATTCTCACTAATCTAAATTCAGCGACCATTCCGTCGGCAACAGGAGCGATGTTATCTCCAGTGAGCTTGAAATAGGGCAACGCTACCTTGATATTAAAAGCAGACATTGCGGGATTATCGTATCCCATTAAAGATAAGTCAACAGCTTCACCAAAGCCATTACCAAAATTGCCAATTACGTGACCTGTATCAGTCCTACCTGTGTTTGTATTTAGTTCTGATGGTTTCGAATAAGGCGTGCCTCTCATGCCTCTTACCCATTTATTCTGCGACCAGTTTCCAGAAGATCTTGAAAACATATATGGAGCTGGATCTTGTGGAGCATCAAGGGTGTCTGTGCCTTCATCTGCTAATGTCCACCAGAACATTTCGTATATATTAAACCACATAGCAGAATCATTATTACCCGAATTTCTAAGCTCATCCAGATGGTCATTTCTCCAAACAATGGAAGGAAATTGTTGCAATGCAGAATGGTCTGTATGGCCTCTATCAGCGAAAACAGTGTGGCCTAATTGGCTCCATTTCACACTAAATCCTTCTATCGCTTCTCTTATTGCTGTAATTTTATCTGTAGAATTCGCATCGAATGGGGGAGTATCATTCCACGTGAACACGGCGGAGGTTCCATAAAATGCAAAATTACGAGCAACATGTCTCATCTTAAGATCTTCGGATGACGACGCGGTGTCATCGTTAGCTATATTTGTGTCGACATTGACTTGTATTTGCATGAAAGAAGGGGTGAATGTCGTAGGTCCAATTATATCATCGGCTATTGAGCCCGAATATATGACGGCAGGATAACAGTAGTCTTTATCTTGTATCAACCTGTCGCCTATGTCTCTGTTGACATTCTGATTAAACGTAACTTCATTCGTAGAGATGTGAGAAATACTTTGGTCATTCCTCATTCTTTTACAAAATAAACGTAAATACCCGTCTTGCTGAGCTGGTATTGTCAATGTATTTCGACCCCAGCGTACAAATTGTTTATTGTTATTTGGATCCAAATCTGCAATGATCTGCTGAGACGCGAAACAAGTGGACACAGAATCCTGTATTCCAAGAATTAGATTATCACTTGGTGATAAAATAACCTCTGAAGAGCCATCAGGATTTTCACTAAAAGATTTTGTCACTCTAAAGTTGTCTACGTTAGTTGTCGAATCAAAAGGCAAAATACCCTTAGGGATCTGTATATCTTGTCCTCGACCTACCCCGATGATACCGGGCCGATGTCTAGAAGAAATCAAAGAGTCAGAAGGCACTCCGTTAATCGACGAAGGAAACAATGTAACTGAATGATAAATGTCTTGGAATATACTAGACGAAGGAGTGGCTCCTCTATACGAGCCAGAGCTTACACCAATGCCTCGAATGAAGAAATTAGAGATTGGAAAAGAACCAGCTGAAGGAGTTTGTAATTTCATAGAGCCGGACACGTGCATAGTTGAACTAATCGTATTGTTTCTAAGTAAGGATCTTTGCACAGTGTCCTGTATGTACGTGTTATTTTCTCTGTTCAGAATTGATTCTAATCGAGGTATATTGATGTCTATATCTTGATAATCGGCAGCGTATCGGACATAGCTTTCTTTATCACCATTAGCAAGGCCTTCTTTCTCGTTGTGGAAAACATGCTGAAGGTAACCTAACAAATCTCTGGATTTTGTATCATTAAAATAACTGGATGCACCCGATTTTGTTTGCAAGCCAGGACTTATAACCAAATTATCGTCAAATAACGACCCGACCAACAATACAGGATTTTGTAATTCAGCAGCAGCTGCTGAGAATGTGTTATCTGATTTTCTCACATTTGACAGTACACTACCAGAACACAGTGTCGATCTTAATTTATCTATTTGAATATTTTGATCGACTATGTCGTTCTCTCTAAGCAGAAATGCAGTGACTCCTTTTGTTATCAATCCTTTTGCACTGCCACCCCCAACAGTAGCCGAATCACTAGGGATCGTTTTATTATATCTGAAAGTATTTGTAGACACAGTTTTTTGATATTCTCTAAAAGGTGAGGACTCTGATTCGTGATGCAAAACAGCAGCTTCTCCTGCGTGTCCGTAGTAGTCTGGATAGTATTCACCACCTGTGGATGTCGGATATGGTGACCAAGTAGCATGCTGATGACCAACTACAGGTATCACTTGTGTATTAAACTCCCATCCTTCTAAAATAACCGGTTCATCTAGGTATTCTTCTAGGTTTATCGTTTGACCCGTATTTGATTTAAACTTGTCGTCAAAAGGGAATCCAAATACGGCGGTAGGTCTTCCATACAGATCAACTACTGCCTCAGTTTGTTTTCTATTTTGTGGCACAATTAGGCCGGACATAGGGCCAAAGCCTATATCTGCTTTGTCTCCCCAAAATTCTTTAGGCGTTGCAGGAGTAGTCGAATAAGACGGAATCGTATGCTCCCATTGACCATCTGCAAAATTATAATATGCCATCGTGTTGATCGATTGATTCGTATTTGAAACAAACGAAGGTGTATCACCTGACATGAATATAAGTGACGAAGTTATCGAGCTTGTAGGGAATTGGTCTGAAAAGGTCCCTCCGGTAAAATCATTTTGAATACTTGTGAGAGGTATTTCGAAATCATCGGCCCAGTCCACACCGGTCATGCCGACATCAGTCTCTATTTTAGTGAGATTGGTGCTGTCGTCTTCATCTGGTCCGGGCACTCCGGCCTTTGGTATTAAAAAACTTGTGTTGAAAACACTGCCGTCAACGATGCCTTGTAAACTTGAGTGCATTTCTCTTATTAGCTGCTGAAAAGCGAGCGCTATGTCGGCTTTGACAACTGTGTCGATCCATTCTTCGGTTTGATAAGACTTTCTAGGCCGCAATTTAAATGCTATTGTTTTTTTCGTAGCATGAACAAACCCCTGCGTCTGAGGATTTGCTGCCAATGGATCGTACAACGGATCTGGGTCTGATGGTGAAGATGCGTCATTGAGACTATGGTACCAGTATACAAAATCAGAAAAGTTAGGAGTCAGTGCACTTAATCTAGCATTTCTCGTCGCTGCATCGCTGGTTCGTGTTGGCAAGCTTTGGACTTCGGCTAGAATTGCTTCAGCTGCTGAGATACTGACGTTGGAAAATATATACTCAGGAAAATACTTGATTGGATCGTAGGTAGCATTCCACGTAGCACCATAAGCAGATGCCGCTGCAGCGTTCCAAAAATAGTGTTCACTGCCATCCTTCAGAAAATTATGTGCCCGAGTTGAGTAGAAAACATTAGGATATGTTTGAGAAGGTGTGATATCTGCTGATATGCCATTATAAACTTTTGCGTATACAACCATCAGATTTGCAAGGTACTCAACCATTGCTTCAGAAGTTGCAGGTACAGCTTGTCCTGCATTGGTATTCACTAAGGTATCGGCTTGATTTATAAAGCTAGCCGTGTTATAATCAATGCCGATGAATGTTTGTACTGTAACTGTAAACTCGTGCCAAACATCTCCAGCACCACCTTGCACTGCTGCCACTTCGTTGCCACTATCGCCATCTGTCGTGAGCACAAGTTGGCTAGTGTTTGGTAAAGGGATCTCAATAACAAAGCAATCATCGTATTCGCTTGGTAAATCTTCATCTATGTAAGCATTGTTAATAGAAACCGCACAAGACGGTGTTGGCACGGACCCATCTATATTCGTATATTTGGTTTGGTGCTCTTTATAAAGCTCATCAGAAGATTCAGAAACAACAACAAAGCCGGCTCTAGATGTCACGTTCGAGGGATTGGTTGTAGAGCCTGTCTGTGTATCGGCTGAAACGCTAAGATCCTCTGTGAATATTTCCGATCTTTCATCGGAATACCAATTCCCATTTGTTAGCAATGTATCACTAGGAGACAATTTTAAATGTGGTAAAGTATATCTTTTTGCTGGCGTGCCACTACTTGTATCGGTCTGTACGTAATATTGTGAAGCATTTTCTTTCCATTCATATCCGGTGTCACTAGTGTTATAACCTTCTACGAATCTATTTTTTGACTTTTTAGAGATGGAAACTTCATCAGCCTTGTATTCGCCTCTAGTGTAATTTTCTAAAGTGAAACTAGAAGGATACACACTATCTTTGTCCAAATCAAGTTGCTCAAGTCTCGGAGAAGACGAATGTATACCAGAGTGGAGATTATAAACGCCTTCACGTTGTGCCTCGTAAATAAATTTTGCCATGAGTCTACGATTTCGACCATCTGTATTTTCTTGTCCGGTACCATCGACACTTGCATGCTCTGAGGCTGGTTGAGTGAAAATAATAAACTCACCAATGGCTCCTTCGAATCCATCAGCAGAATCACTTTCCGCAACATTTGTACCACCACCACTTTGGTATCCAAATTCTTGGTTACCAAGAATCAACTCTAGTGGTAAGTCGTTGAACATGTCAAGACCATTGGCACCATTGTGTTCTGTGTGTGACGGAGTGCCCGTATTTTCACCATCAATATAAATGTCAACCATAGTTCCATAATCATTCGAACCACTTCCATTTACGTCGATACGCTTGATTACAAAAGTGACATGTGCCCATTCACCTTCTTGTAGTTTTCTACCGCCACCGCTGGATTCGTAGTATTGATGATAGATCGTATTATTGTGCTGCTTGAATCTTATCGAAACAGTCCCTGTGCTAGTGATATTAAACAAAATAGCAGGTGATAAATTTGCTGCATTCAGAGTAATGCTATCTGCATCTGAACTTGTTTGACTTCCAGTGCTTGATCTATAAAAACCTCCTAAATTATGGCCCGTAGTCGTACCAAAGTTTTTTCTAGGAACTTTCACCCAAAAAGAGATGTATGTATCGTATGCTCTCTCATTATCACGACCTGCTATCAAATCAGCAGTAAGTGAAGTTGCGTCCTCAGCACTTTCCACATAACATCTATTCCCTGTATCTCCATCCTTTGGAAAATCTATAGCATTTGTTTGAAATCTAGTAGCTTCAACATTCACAATAGACGGTGCTATCGAATCGGCTCGAACAGATAGTGATAAATCGTCAAATGCGCCACTACTCAAAAGTGTTTTAGCACCCGCCAAGTTCGTAGTTGACAGATTTTCAGGTGCTAAATAAAACAGAAGCTTCCTATCAGCTGCACCTGTTAATTCTAGAGTGTTATTCTTAGAAACTTTTGCTTTTCTTTTAGTTGGATCCCACTTTTCTCTATGTCTTCCATAAACGGCCATAACGTTACCTCTTCATTTCTCGATATATTATACCATCTTGTCCCGTAACTTGTGAATTAATAAAGCCAGTTGCGGTGTGGACGTATGCACTTTGCTGCCATTCACGTTTATCTATGTGTGTGCCACGATTTTCGTTGAACGTAAGTATATCTAGCATTGTGTCATCTATTCTAGTATACCGTTCTTCTTCGATGTAATCGTGACTATCAAGTGGTTCTTGGTCAAAGTAATCAATAAACATGGCGGGGTTATCTGTTGACCATAAAGAGTCAACGCCTGGAACAGAAAGAACTGAACTAATTCTGCCAGGAGCGTCGGTTTCGCTGACAACCGAGATGTCGTATGCAGTACCTTCATTGATGGCTTCAAGCCTGACTGTTGTCGTGCTTGATTTACTTACGACATAATGTCGAAAAGAACACCTATTGACAGGAGTACTGATTGTACCGCTGAGTGCACTTACGATTCTATCGACAAGCGCCTCAACAGAGCCTAGAAGACTTACGTTTGTTTCAAAATCAATGGCATCAAAATTAGAACCAACCGCTTGTACAGCTGTGTCGTTGTTTCCGCCGGTGTTGAATTTTATATCAATGGTAAAATCATCCAAATAGCCATCACCTATGTTTAATTTGATTTGAGAACCATTCGATGGCAAGCTAGAAAATGTTAATTCGAATCTACTTTTGACGCCTGTATCTGTTGTTAATTTTGCACGTGCACCTCGAACATCTTCAAAAGCAACATCTCGATTTGCACAATCTTCTTTAGGAAATCGATTTTCCCGTAAGTTTACGAAATCATCGATGGGATCTAGATACTGAGTGAACACACTATACCTGTGTCTCTCAAATGTTTGCATTGGATGTATATCAAATGTGCGACTCAATCGTTCAAACACATCTACACGACCAGACATAGGTGTATCATCGAAATATTGATCAGATACGTAAATCTGTTCGAACATTCTTGTAATTTGATCTGTAAGAGTAGAACCATACATCTCTGCATACATCGTCATCAGTGACCAAATTTGCTGATCTGGTAAAACATAGTGAGGATCTTCATGCCACTTAAAATAATCTTTGTGGGTACCGAGTATCTCTTCTCGTTTTGGGTACTGACGGATTAAAACTTCTGCAGAATCGTGTGTGTCGAATCTATTTTTTGTTGTCTTTGGATCACCAGCAATCGCAGCGATGTTTGCATCGTAATTATTCTCGTTACTGTTAGCAGGAAACTGAGCTTCTCGAAATAACGAACCAGATCTACGTACTGAGTGTGGCACAACCGATTGTATCGTATCAACTCTTATATCCTCATAGAACATACGTTCGTTCGAATTATCCTTCAGGTAACCGTTGAGCCGCCATTCATGCGACTCAGCTTGATCACCAAATTGGTTAGTTGAAACATCTAGATATTGATATGCAGAACTTATCGCTAAATTAAGTGTTGTTCCGGTATTGACAACATCGTTCGCAGTGATACGAATCTTGTCTTCTATAATTTTTTGAGTGGATCCATCGGCCAATAGTTCTTCAGATCCAATTTGAAATACAGCAAAATTAAATGTGCCTTCTGGAAATGCTGACTGGATCGAACCAGTTGTATTCAGCAAAACATCTCTAATTGATGTTGTGTTGCCTGTGACATCGATGGCTATGTTGCCATTCCCTAATGCTGTTCCATTCGCTGTACCTGTTGCATACTGGAAAGTAATAGGCGATCCAGTTTGTGGCGTGATCTGAAAGCTTGCATTGGCACTGGCAAGCGCCTGTATATCTGGCGGTGATCCGGCAGTAGATTCGTCACCAGCAGACCTTATGAAAGGGCTACCAGCATCTTGTTCAAAAATAATTTCAGCGGTCGGTCGGTGTTCTTCAATTGCAACGTCAACTATGTACTGTTTCTGCACTTTTCGTATATTTCGCCTTGTTTGAAAACCACCACGACCGATAATTGCGAGACCAGCGTGGTCTATATTCACTTCTGTTATGTCAAGACCTTGGTATTGAGCTTCTAAACCGTTTTGTTGCAATGGACGAACTTTGACATTCGACCGGTACGTATCTCTTGATTCTTTCGTTTTTATGGCCATTACGTAATCTCCGATCTAATTGTACCAAGAATCAACGGTTCTTGAGAAAATGCCTGTCTATCACGTATGTCAACGTGAACATCACCCTGTTTGTATTCCATTTTATGTCTTTCTAGCATGTGAGATTCAATGATAAAGTTAATCCCTAAGAAGTCAGCTGTATGAGGTATAAATTGACTCACCAAACTTGCAAAATTACCATTGAACCATCTTTGAAATTCGATCATAGCATTATAATTAACCTCTCCAGTCAATCTTCTGAAATATATGTCTAATGTTTTGCGCATTTCTGGGTACTCAACCGCATATTCCATCTCTGGTGCGCCGAGATATTCGTTGAGCATTTCGATGTTACCAACTACATTCATCATATCTTCGTTCAGTGCATTTACAATCGAAGACTCTATTGAGAACCTACGATCATCTATGCCTGTTTCAAACGGCAGTTCTGTAAGTACGCCATGATGTGCAAAGTTATCTTCTGCAGTTTCTTTATCCGCAAACGATCTGATACGTATTTTATTAGAAGATGAATTAGAATCAAACTCCGGAGGCACAATCGTGTACACAAACTCTTCTTTGTAAAGTGCACCTGTACTCCCGTTGAGGGTTATGCTGTCGTTATTTTGACTGGTGTCTACCAATGATAACGTATTGCCCGCAAACTGAGTGTCTTGCTGTAACATGTCAAACGATTGTCTTAGTCTTTCCCAAGATCCCTGAGGTAACGTGCCATTGTACTGTCCAGAATATTTTCCAAGAGGCACTGGCAAGTTCGTTGTTGTCGATATAATTTCTTGATTTGGAAACGGACTTGAGTTAATAGGATTAGCAGTCGATATAGAGAAAGGATTATGCGCATGTTCTATCTGTTCTTTTCTACTTAATGATTTTGTCCAGAATCGCATGTGAGATAACTTGCCACCATACTCTGTAGTGCGCACCTGTGCTCGCTTGCCAACTTCTACGCCGTTACCATCTAATACAGCAGGTATGGCTGCATAATTATACGTGTTGTCGTGGGTGATACCATTGTCACCAATGAAATATCTCAGATTGTTTGCGTTCGTGGCAGGCGTATCTTCATTGATTTGATACAAAGGAATACCATCATGTAGATCTTTTGTTGCATTGTTTTTTGCTGACCCGATTCTTTGGTAATTAATCGATCCAGAATAATGTTCTACAATGTATTCACCAGACGTCTTTATACACCGTACAGAAATGTTGTTTTCGGTTGCGCCCCACTCGTTATTAATTGAAACATACCAAGGATTTTCATCCCACATATTCACGTTAGGGATGTCAAGAATAATAGGGTCACTAGAACTTTGATAACCATCTAAGAAAAGCCGTATATTAAAATCAGGACCTGTATCACTCGCGGATCTCATGGCCACAAGATTGACTAACAGTTGGTCGTTGTTTTCTATACGAAATAATGAAGAAGTAGTTTCTGTTTTAAGAAGTTGGTATCTTCCTTCCCATGACCACGAACCTGACGTAAATAACGTAGGTACAGGATCTCCATCTGGTGTTGAAATTGTTATATCGCCAGACTGAAACAAGATCTCGCCAACTGCGGGCCCACCATTGATGTCAGGTGCACCTGGCGCATGTCTATACGCCCACAACGGGCTAGATTGTAGGTAATTAAGTTTGTCAAACCTTAGAAATCCGGATGTTTTCTTCTTCTTCTTTCTTGAGGACGTAATCTGTTTGGAGATTGCACCTCCATACTCTTTGAACCTGAACGTTGAATCCGATTCTACACCCAGCGTATTCATCAAAGCCTTGACACCTTGCACTGTCCCACGTGATCTTAATAGGAAAGGCAGATTAATAAGGATACGACGCCAAATTAAATCGGTAGTTTTGCTCAATGGTTCTGATTCACCTTTAGAATTAGTTAGATTTTCACCACTTTTGAACTTGCTAGGTGCCTCGTTGGCATAAGGGTTTGGCAACTCTATCCCGTAGTAGTCTGATAGGAATAAAATGACCTGTGAAGGTATCTGGTCGTAATCATCGTAAGATACTTTGTCTAACAACGAAAATGCATCAATGTATAATTTTATATCATCAAAGAAATTAGCCCAGACAAACAAGAAAGAAATCATTAGGACTCTTGGCGGAAGTTTCGCATGACCCGGTATAGGATACGTGACTCCTTTTGTTTCCATCTCCATAGGAGTCTCAAAGTTCTCTTCGATACCTTCGAAGAACTGTGCTTCTTCAAAATAGTGCGGTGGCACTAGTTTCGTTATCAAGTTGGGGTTATTCCTATCGTAGTGGTTCGCCTCGACTAACATGCTCGTATTGAGCGTTTGATTAGGCGGCCAATCAGGAAACAAGATATAGTTATTCTTTAATTTCTCCAGCTCCAAAGGTGTCGATACATTATTTATTTTTGCTTTCGGGTCAAAAGCCCCGACAATACCATTGATGAGAATATGCAAACCGCTACCACTAAAATCTAAAACAATATTTTCAGCTCCATATTCATGCGTGGTGAACGAAGGTTCGTTGAACCTATAGTATAACTGCAAGTATTCTTGCGCATCTACGTTTTTGTGCATGTTTCCTTTTATCTGGTCTTTGCTTCTCACAGTAGACCATATTCTAAATTCATCGATATAGCCGATGAAATTACCAACAGAGCTCAGAGTTTTTGCAAAAGTGTCTATAACAACGCCAGTGCCTAACTTGATTGTACCATCAGAGATTTTGATATTATCTAATTCTGATTTCGTATTCTCCGTAGATGAAACAAGCTCACCATTCTTATATCCAAGCAACCTTTCAGTGTCGCCTCGTTCGTAGACAAAAGACACATGATGCCAAGTATCATATGAAAGTGTTCCTATTTCGTGGTATATCGCCTTGAACTTATCTGAAGAAATATGAAAACCAACAGTAAACGTATTAGGCGATCCTGCAACACCTTTATAAGTTATGGTGATACCCTTTTCTGCTGTACCATTCACTTTTTGATATACAATTTTATCGCTGGTTGCGTGATTTGCAGATGGAACTCTTATCCAAAACTCGTGTGTAGCGCCTCTGACATGAAAGTTTTCAGTGGCTCGTGCTTCTCCAATAACTTTTGTGAGGTCAGGTGCATAGTAACCCGTTTGGTCTAAGACTTGCAAAGATACGTTTCCATCGAAATTAAAATAACCTAAATTTGAATCAAATTTCCCAAGGATGTGATTCGTAAAACCTCCGATTTCAGATAGAAATGTTTCTTTCTCTTCAGATGTGCCGTCAAATGGGTACCCATTTATAATTTGATCGAAAGCCAGATTAACCTTGCCTTCCGCAGAATTAAAGAATACGTGATTAGAATAGTCACTCCAGTCAATCTTTAGTTGCTGTGTATTCTTCAATCCCGTGCCAATTGGATCATTTTTCCATATATCCGAAGTAGCACCAGGTGAGTCGGCTTCTAGTATTTCGCCTGTCACGCTTCTGACAACTGATCTAGAGTTGTTCTTTGGATTTGTCGATTTACTAAATAAGCCTGCTGCCATTATGTCACCTTGAATGCTACGTTTGTTTCGTGTACTCTTCTTTGCCCAAAATCATAGTACGCAATGTCGATTGTGTACGTTTTTCCGTATGGGAATATGGACGCAGGAAACGAAAAATATGGCCCTTCTTGATCAACAGAAAGTCTAGTATATTCTGTAGCTGTGGATAATGTATCAGAGAAAGGAATTATTATATTTCCGTTGTTAGCGTCTTTAATTTGATAGTACATCTTCTCAAGCTTGATCGATTTGAGATCGATAGGACCACGAACAGCTCTTAGTGTTCTGTTTCTATCTTCTATAAAGAAGCGTATAATTGGATTTTCCTTTCGTGTATATGAACTTTCAAGGTTACGAACTGATATGCGTAGATTTCTAGGGCTTGCAGATGCCGATGAATATGGTTTCTTAACATCGATTGAACCCGTGTATACAAGTGTTGAATCTATTGTCCATTTTTCCTGCATCGTGATTGATCCACTGGCCAATAAGTGCGGTGCCAACGAAGGATCTTCGGCATCAACTGCAGACATTGTGACCTTATACAAGCCAGTCTGTGTAATTCCTGCGGCTGATTCTTCTGATGTTGTTGTCGCTGTATTCGAGTAGTTTCCAAAAGACAGGGTGCAAGTGAGTGGATATGTCGATAGATTCTGCGTGAATGACGATGCAGCATTCGAAGAAAAATTGCGTATATACAAATCGTTCGTTTTACCCGTCTCAAAATCTAATCTGTCATCGATTGTGTAAGAAGACCAAGAAGTTTCAATCCTTGGCACTATATATTTGTTCTTAGAATGACGACTAGCAAACCTCTTTACGAAATATGTCTTTGAATCTGTCTCTTTCGTAGAATCAAACTTTAATATCCAACCATAGTTGTTCGTGACATCGGTATCAGATGCATCCCAATACGCTTTCACCCAAGATGTTATATCCATTCGTAAATCTTCGAATCCTTTTGCGAACGTTTGCGCAGCGATATATCCGTCTGAATGTACAGTTGTCCATGTGGTATCCCACCATCCACCAGGTGCGTTCCAACTTCCACTATCTGATGTGTCTGTATCGTTCCATTTTACGCTAAGAGATCCACTAATCCAATTAGCTGCTTGGAGTTCTGAAAATCCAATTACATCATTTCCCAACCCTTCGTCGAATGCTTGTTTCAATGGATATAGCTGTAACGCAAATCCAGAAGGCGCTACTTGAGTGCCTTGTACGTCCTTAATAACTAACTCGATCTTGAGAGTACTTTCGGCCGTGTCGACTAATGTAGAAAGATCGGATTTTAATTGATCCAAATCAAACTCCAGAAGACCTCTGGAGATTTCTTGTATATCGCCGGTTTCGTCTTTCATAGAAGATTCGTTATGTAACTTAAACAAATCAATTGTAGAAGCATATCCTACATTCGCATCAGTTGCTCTTCTTGTGCCAGCAATTACTTTATTCGTTATATACGTATCTTTTGAACATGTTAAGTGATGTATCATGATTTCTCCTATAGCACAGTTACAGATATATCTGCTTTAGCATAACGAAGTTCGTAAATTTCGTAAGGTTCAGCGATATATTCATCATTGACCAAGCAAAGCTCTAGATTCTTTTGTGAATCAGAATATGTCTTATTTTGGATTTTACCAGAAACATTCACTAATTCGATTTTTGGAACTGCGATCACACCTGGCTGATTAAATACTTCGTTGAATATATCGCTCTTGACGATAGATTTGCCAAGAGCTAATTTGTCTGCAGTGTAAAGAGCACTGACTTTTCTAATTATGAGTGAGATCAATTCGTATTTATTTACGCTCGGCGTGAATGTACACTCGATATTAATCTTAAAATTAACAACAGTTGCGTCTAATACGTCCATTGCATCACCAATCAATCTAAATTCGTTTAGATACGTGCTTAGATTTTTCTTCAAAGAATCACTTGCCGGTACCATTTTACCAGCAGCATCTCTTGAAATTATATATAGAATCGACGACAATGCATTTTCTGGGTTCGGCAATACATTGGCCCGAAATACTACACCAAACTCTGTAGGCAAGGTGTATATACGTGCTAGAAGATCTTCTGTAGTAACAACTCTATTTTGCATGGTTCTAGCAGATGTTACGAAGTTTTTCAAATCTTGTAACGAAGGTGCAGCTGCGCCACCAGATGCGGGTGCTGAATTGCTAACGGACAGCGAGTTTCTTATAGCTTTCGCATCATCAAAAGAGACATTTGGCAAAAACTCATACTCAATTTTTGAAATAGTCGTAATAGTATCGTTAGCAACGTTATGATTAGCACCTCCACCATATCGATATATAATGGTCATCGTAGTGTTTGTTGGAGAAACGCCAAGAGAAGGAGATTGCAACAACCTGTTAGGGTCTAAACTAAACGATGAAAACGTCTGTTTGCCATACAATGGCAAAGCCATGTCTGATGGGTCTGGTACTTTTGCATCCTGTATATTTGAGCCATCTCCTGATCCAAATCTTAGCGTAGTTGTGCGACCCTGTACTGCCGTTCTTGCGATATACCTATATGGTGACGCGATGACTTCTATACTTGCTGTGCCGTTAGACAACCTGTTCTTTTTGAAAACTGTATCTTGCGACAAGGATTCTACTTCATGGTAATCATTTCCGTCTGAATCGTACACCCTAAGAATTGACGTAACATGTGGATCTTCCAATGTTATTGTACGAAAAGGTATAAACTTATTGCCAACAACAGTTGTCTGTGTTTTAATTTCACCTGACACACATAATCCAGATCTTTTCATTACAAACGAACTAACAATTCCTGATGAGTTTGTAATAGCGATTGTATCCGCGATGTACGTACCGTTTTCATTCTTTTCGGAAAAATCGATAGATTCAGTGAGATGAAATGTGACGCCAGCTGACGATTCAAGCTTGGCACCATCTTTAATGATAGGTAAATTAAGTCGCTTTGGCACTTTTTGACTGGTTATTGGATCAGTATCGAAACCAACCTCTATGTAAAAATCAACTGTCACAGACGCGGGAGAATCACCCATAATTTTAATACCTGCGTTTCTAACCATTGCCTCAATATTTTGCGCTTCTACCGCGGTAGCTGGGTTTAATTCTTTGAACTGATGATCCAAATAAAATGACATATTGTCACCGATGTAAGCAGCCATGTCTAAAAACATACCTCCCATCGATGCTTCCGAAAAGTCTTGTATCTTGTCTTTGAAATACGTGTTTGCGTATCTTAATAATTCCAATCGGAAATCACCAAAATCTCGATTAAGGTAGTTTCTCTTGCGCTGTATGCCGAATTTGTTCTTTATATTATCAGCCATTTTAGCCTCCAACGAATAACATTACTTCTAGCGACCTTGTCGCTGTATCTATTTGCGGTACTTTATACGTTATTTGTATTCCTACCTTTGCCACTGCTTT
>Ga0163109_10001040_pt1 | contig 21984 bp, 30 predicted proteins | sample CRUFie1St13metaG_FD_108704 | JGI IMG/M metagenome (GOLD analysis project Ga0163109, IMG submission 108704) | Marine microbial communities from the Costa Rica Dome - CRUD Field 142mm St13 metaG | ecosystem: Environmental > Aquatic > Marine > Oceanic > Photic zone | place: Costa Rica: the Eastern... | reverse complement strand
GCGTTGGTTTGAATTTTATTCTTTCATTTATTGCTGTGCCATTATCAGTATATCCACGATATAATATAGAATTACCATAACGATTCACAGAAGTATAGAATGCCAAAGTATTACCTCCATCTTTAGATTCTATTCTACCATAAAAAAAGAAGTTTGTAAACCCCTAATTTATTTCTATTTTCATTATATCATCTCATGTATAGTTTCAAAGTCAGGTTTGTCTTCATTTGATTCGTAATAGTCTTCATCAGAATAATATCCTGCTGACATGAGCAAGTATATATCATCTGATATAAAAGGTAAACGCTGTTCACGATCGTGAAAATCAAAACAGCGAGTGTATGCTACTCCAATATTACTATCCAGTAATATCTTAGTCAATACAGTTGCATGCATACCGATTTCAATACACACACCCTGAGAAGTAATATAGTCCTTATACATATCTGGATTACAAGGCGGTTGAACATGATTCCAGTCTTTTATATCTTCTAATACTTTTCCAGTAGGTGTAGCTAATCTTGCTGTGTATATAAACTGATAAGGTGCTGATAACAAATTAGTGTTAGAAGTTATTGTACCTGAAGTACCATGAGACATATCATACAATGTACTGTTAATATCTGGATTGTTAGCAATAATGAAAATCTTATATGGCATAAGATTTTGTTTTGATGGAACAGTAAGATGCGCTTGAGTAAGCGCATCCTGGATCAGTGAAAGTTTGGGTATATTATCTTGATCAAACTTTCTTATCTGTTTACGTTTTTGAAACTCGTCAAAAAACACCTATTTCTTCTCCGTGACAAACTCATAAAGTTTATCAGCATTTTCTTTTATTGCTTCGGGGGTTATTGCTTTTGGTATGTACTTTTGATAAGCGTCCATAGCTTCTTTAGTATTTTCTTTATACATATCCATTGCTTTCCAAGCTAGCTCCATTTGCATGTCGTATTGCTTGTCTAAAATTTCTTTCGCCATGTTTAAAGTGTCGTAACGAATTTGATATGGGTTTGACATTTTCGTCTCCTTCTGTGTGTGATTCCCGATTATCCAATCGAGGTTTATGTCATGATGACCTACATGCATAAGTCTTCATATTTCAATGTGTGTGTTCTGTGTTTACTTAAGTCGTAATCATTCTTCTCCGGGCTGTTCACCCATTGAGTAAAGATACGCAATAATGTCCGCACGTTTAGATTCCTTCTTCTCTTTATACATCATCTTAGTTCCTTTAACTAACTTTTTAGAATTAGCTAGCCAAGCGTCCATTAATTCATCTGTCCACTCTGGATTTTCTTTTGCCCATGCAGCGAACTTCTTACTATATTTATAATCTTCATTAGTTCCTACACCTCTATTCATAATATTCCAGAGATTTGGTCCTGTTTTATTTTTATCACCCTCCGCTATTGAGTGGCAAGACTTACACTTTTTAAATCCTTTTTCGCCTTTTGCCGCATCTGCTGCATTAAGCAAACTGAAGCTAGCAGTGAATAATACTGTTGCAGTTAGTAAAGTTTTAATCATCCTCTGTTTCCTCTTAGTGCAAAAAACAATCCACCTACCCATAAGAATACGTGTAAATTGTCATATAAAAGTACGTCTGTTAAACTTTCTGGTTGTCCTATCCAAATGACTCCTGTCATTATACAGCAAATAGTAATACCACTGAAACGTGTTATCATATCGCCGAACATTGGTAAGTAACATTTTTTAAAGATTGGAAACCAGGGCTTGGTAAGTAAACCGCCAACAAGTAATCCTATACCTGCTCCTATTTCTCCATACGTTACAACCCACCAAACAAGTGCAGGTAGTTCAAATGCTTCTGCATCTTCTACAGAGAATGGAAGTTTAGATAAACCTTGTTGTAGGAAAACAATTGCAATTGGTATTCTTAGAAGCCAATGGCTTAAACAAAAGTCGGGTATTCTATTCCATAAATTCATAGCTTTTCTTTCGTGATGTGAAGGGGCCTGGCGGCCCCTCAATTTTTTATTTATCGTCTCTCAATTTAGCTAGTTGTAGCATACACTTCTTTGCCTCCTCGTGGTAGCCATTTCTGGCTAGCTCCGCTGCCGCTCTCGAATATCCCGCTATCTGCGTATATCGATCTACAGAAGACCACAAACCCGACAAGGGTGAGAATATATAATTGCTTACTATTGCTGTCATTAGACCCACCCCTTTAAATTGGAGTTGGTCTCTGTTTTTTTCATATCAGCGTGGCCTTCAGCTACTGAGCGTATGTCGCCTCGTGCTATGCCAATATCATTTAATTCATAATCAGTTAACGATGATAATTCTTTTATAGTCTGATTACGCCTTTTTTTAAGTTCTCTGTTTGAGTTATAGCTCTTAAAAAAAGAAAGTACAGCATCAATCGGACTCTGTAAGTAGTTGCTTATCGCTAGTATGTGTTGTGTCATTTTGTTCCTCGCTTTGACCAATGTTGATTTTACGAGGACGCATTTCTTCAGGGATGACGTACTTCAGTTCGATTGCAAGTATACCATCCTGAATATCTGCTCCGTGCACTTGTACGTGCTCAGACAGCCTGAATGTTCGCTTAAACTTCTTAGTAGAAATGCCACGATGAATAAACTCACGGCCCCTTGACTTATGTTCACCTGTTACAGTAAGAGTTCTGTCTTTCACTTCAACAGATAACTCATCTTTTGAGAAACCTGCAATTGCAAGCTCAATCAAATAATCTGTTTCATTTGTTTTTATAATGTTATGTGGGGGATAGTGATCCTTTGCGTGTTTTGCAGTCCATTCTAACTCATTAAATAAGTGATCAAAACCAACAAAAGATGATCGTGGGAATAGTGTTTGTAAGCCTGTCATTGTTATCTCCTTATGCAAGCAAGATTAAAGTGGAGCCGGACCATCCGCACTCCTATAATATCTATATAGTTATAGCTATACCAAATTTAAATAGCCGGTATTCATTTTTTTCCAATATTGTATTTTGGACACAGCTCCCACTCATTTTTTTCTTTAAATGAAATTATTTTTATTTGCCTGAGAGGTGCTATCATCTCCATTTGATCTTTATTAACTATATCTATTAAGCCCCAGTCACTTATCAAAGTTGCAACTGTATTACGACGAGCTACATCGTTCTCTTCTAGATTTGATTTTTTTCCATCTAGTAAAAACAGCTCTTTGAAATGAACTATAAAGTATCTACCTTGTTTGTGAAGAATATGACAAGACTGATATAGCTTTTTGTCTTTACGTGAGGCTACGCCTATTCTTGTTAACGTTTCTCTAACTTTTAAAAAATCATCTGGTTCATTTAGAGTTACTTCCAGCATCATTTCTGGACTCCACTCTATTAATTTATTTTCTTCTTCCACCTTTACTCACCTTTTCTTTTATAACTTTTATATGTTCAGGCGATAGAAGGGTTAAGATCTGTCTGGCTTTTTCATTGCTGTAGCCATAATATTCTTTTACCGCTTCAATATCACTTTCTATTTCGGGCTTTGCCCACTTACTAAAACGTTTTCGTTTCCTGACTATATTTATAAGAAAATGATATTGTAACTTTTTATCTGCTTGATGATACACATTCATTTCATTAGCCATTAGAATGGTATCGTTAAAATATGACAAACCTCTGTTTACCATAAATGGATTGTAATCTTTTTCAGCAAGATCATCGACCATTATGTCTTCTTTAGTTAAGTTAATAGAGTTTAAATATTCAAAGTGATTCATGAAACTGCTTGAGCCAATGTTTGTAATCTCATAACATCTATAGCTATATCATGCTTAGGATCGTGTGCTATAAAGTTTTCGCAACCTGGTGGAGTAAAACTATTTTTTAAATCTGAACCCCAAGATAAACCTTCAATGACTGAACGTGTATCTCTTACTTCCCACCAATTATAGGGAAGAGGTTTATCTGTTTGCCTCATAATATACTCAAGAAATATAGGATCAAACGTATTACCTCGTGTGTATACTTTATCGACGTTTACACTTTTGTTAACTATAAAAAAGTTATATAGCTTTGATATTGATTGGTCGTCTTCGCTTGGCTTTAACTGCTCTTTTGCTAAGTCACCTTGCTCAGACCACCACTTTAATGTGTCTTTATTTATTTCTCTCTTATATTTTCTAACTTGTTCTTCAACATCAAATTTTATACAGTAAGTTTTTTCTACTAATTCATCAAACGTGTATGCAAGTTCTCCTACAAATCTAGCTTCAGAAAAATTTAACAATGCCATTGATAATACAACACCGTTTGTTTGTTCTTGAGAAAGTGTTTCAAAATCAAAAATGCAGGCGTTATTTGCACCTTCATATGAATAATCTAACATTAATTAAACTCCACGTTTGCCATGATTTCTGTCATACAAGCTACAACATTTAACTCATGGTCTGCAACAAAAGCATTCTTATATTGATAATCAGCTAATATCAAGACAACTTGAGGTATTGACTGAGGTTTTATAACGTCATACATTCTATCGTATATGCCTCTAAATATAGCAGAAGCATCAGTATCTATGTTGTTGACTACCCACTGTCTCATCTTTTTAAAATCTTTTGATTTCAAATGAGAGGTTAAGTTTTGATAAGATGTATCACTTAAGTTTACTAGTATGCCAGCATCTATGGTTCCACTTATTCCATACCGTTGACATTCATTTAAAACTCTTCGCCAATCAGGCCCATACTTCATAATAACTTCAGCTAAAGTTTTTTCTTCATACTTCACGTTTTCTTTTTGTAAAATATCTTGAAGCTTACTCATCATTTGCATTGAAAGCTGAGCTAGTGTCTTGCGATCTGTATTGAATTCGTATACTGAACACCTTGAATGCAAAGGTTCAATAATACGATTCTTAAAATTACAAGTAAGAATAAACCTACAGTTGTTACTAAATTCTTCAATAAATCCACGCAGTGCTGGTTGAAAAGATTGAGGATTCAAGTAATCAGCTTCATCTAATATAACGACTTTATAACCACCGCCTAAAGAAACAGACGATGCAAATTGTTTTATCTTAGTACGTAACGTATCTATGTTACCTTCTTCAGAACCGTTTATTAAAATATAGTCTAAATCTAGTTCATTGCATAATGCTTTTGCAACTGTAGTTTTGCCGAGACCAGCCGTGCCAGTAAAAAGCATATTAGGCACTTCACCAGTTTCAACAACTTTTTGAAATATTTTTTTAAGAGATTCAGGAAGGATAGTTTGTTCAATAGTTCTTGGGCGATATTTTTCAACCCATAGAAAATCATCATTCATAATATAGTAATATCCTTAGTTATTCAGAAGCTTGATCTTGCTTATAAGTCTCAACTATCTGAATAGCGTGTTGGCAATTATCACGCAATTGGCCAATTGTACTTAGTTCTTCACCTTTAAACGCTCCACGTTGAGTGATAGTATCAATTACTGCAATTGCAGATCTTGCTATTTGATTCATTTTTTCGTATGCTTTATCATGGTCCATAGCCATATTTTATTCTCCGTATTTTGAATTTTTTTCTAGTGCAATCCAATATTTTACTGGACTTTCTGTGTTTTTAAACTGCGAAATTAATTTAGATGAGATGTCTACATCATAATTGCCTGCAATCATTTTTAAGTTTGAGATATTAAAAATAAAATTGTATTTATCTGTCTTTGATTCTCCTGTTACATCTATAGAAAAAGTATTAGCAGTTGAGTTGTCAGAGCTTGTTACAGTAAGAGTAACGCAGTTATCACCACCTGGTGTTATTGATAACTCTTTATGGCCTAACGCAGAGGCAGCTCTTTTAATTTTATTAAGTGTATCATTGTCTAAATGAAACTTAACATCTGCTTCAGGCATTACAACTGGTTTAGTTGGTGAAGTTAACATTTCTTTATCAGAAAAATAATATCTAATTTTAGATCTACCAGATGAATCACCTATCACCACATGATCATCATTGAATTTTAATCTTGGTTTATCAACTAAACCTAACACACCTAAAAATTCATTTAAGTCATATACACCAATTTCTTGTGTAAACTCCTCTGGTAAATCTACTGAAGCTAAAATATTTTTTGCTTCTGAAATAGTAGATATATTGTTACCAGGTTTGATGACAATATTTGAATTGATGGCTGCATAGTTTTTGAGAATACCAATTGTATTTTCACTTAGTTCCATTATATACTCCGTTTAATTATAAAACTATTATACCACAAGTTCATCGATTTGTGAACCACTAAATTTCATTTTACTGAAATTTTTATCCTTATAAAACTCTATCTTATCTTTAAACTTACCATCTAGTATTTCTCCTTTATGTGAAATAACAAATACATTAGTATCGTCATCAAGAGTGTAAAGAATTTTTATAAGGTTGTCTACACCATCATGATCTAGAGATGAATCAAACGTTTCATCAAGTACAAGAAGGTTAGTAGATACTGAATTTTTCATTTTAGCTATTTGTCGCCAAGTGAAAAGTAAAGCTAAATCAATACGTTGTTTTTCTCCTTCAGAAAACGAATCATAAGAAAATGAATCTCTGTGTCTAGATCTTATTGTTTCCTGAAAAGATTCATCAAGATTAAAATGTACAAAAAAGTCTAGAACCTGTAAGTATTGATTTGTTAATTTGTTTATAACTGGAAGATATTGCTTTATGATTTTAGTTTTAATTCCAGTGTCTTTTAGCATTTCTGCAATAACTGTGTTGTAAGAATATTCCTCATTTACAGATAGTTTTTCTTCTAATAGAGAGTTCTTAGAGTCACCTAGTTCTTTTAATGCAGATTGTGATGTGGCTACATCACCGTCAACACCTCTAATGTTTAGTATAGATTCAGTTAAAGTTTTTATCTGTGTTTGCAAACGAGAAATTTCTTTATTGTTTCCATTTAAACAAGCGGTCAATTCTCTAACACTGTTAGATGTATCGTTTAACTTTGCAATGGCATCTTCAACTTCAACTGATTCAGTAGATAATTTTTCAAGTGCATCTTTAAACTCTGAAGCTTTAGCTTTAGCTGTAGATAATTTTTCTGTTCTTAACTCATCATTTATACTTTGAGAACATGTAGGACAGTTTTCGTTTTCTTCGTAAAATTTACTTTCCTTAACTAAAGTCTTTATCTTCTGATCAAATTCAGCTTTAAACTGCAATAAAGATTGTTTTTTATTGTGTCTGTCTTTTAAAGATTCATCTAGTCCTTCGGAAAGTTTTTCTATATTATCTGATATCTGTATGTTTATATTCTGTAATTCTTGTATCTCAGTTTCAGCTAAAAATATTTCTGTTTCTTTTTCTTCAACTTGACCATCACTCAAAGCTTTGACGTCATTTATATACTTACGCTGTATCTCTATTCTTTCATTAATTAGTTCTATTTCATTACCTAAATCTTTTATTTGATCGCGCAAAGATATATTTTTTTCTTTTACAATAGTGTTCATTTTAGAAAAAATATTAATATCCAAAAGATCCTCGATAACATCTCTTCTATGTTGTGCTGGTAGTTGCATAAAAGGAATGAAGGAAGATGAACCTAGCACAACAATCTGATGAAACGATTTATGATTCAGCTTAATGATGTTTTGTTCGAGGATCTTTTGGTATTCTTTGGAATGTGATGATTGATTTATCATATCACCATTCTTCCATATTTCAAATATATTTGGTTTTATACCACGTACAACTTTAAAAGATGATTTGCCTATGTTAAAATAAACTTCTACTTTGCAGTCTTTGTTGTTTATGGTATTTACTAACTGAGGTTTATTAATATTTCTATGAGGTCTACCGAACAAAGCGAAGGAGAGTGCATCAAGCATTGTTGATTTACCAGCGCCGTTTTGTCCTATAATAAGTGTAGATCTAGATTTATCGAGTTGGATTTCAGACCAGTTGTTGCCTGTGCTGAGAAAGTTTTTCCAACGTAAAGTTTTAAATGTTATCATACAATTTCAAGAGCCTGTGCTTCTGTCAATAATTTTTTCATACTAATTTTTATGCGGTCTTTATCTAATTCAGTTTCTACCGCATCCACATAGCTATCTAATAATGTCTCTGTATCTTCTAAAGAAACAGATTCATCTTCAACATTATCACCAACAAACTCATTAAAATTTTCTGCTATCTTTAATTCGTGTATTGGCCTATTCTGTATTCTATCAACAAATCTATCAAATGTAAATAGGTCAGATTTATTTATTACAACTATTTTTACAAACTTGTTGTCAACTTGTGATACATCATAATTAGAATAATCATAGTTGTCGTCGTCATAGCGAATACGATGAAAAATGGTATGAGGGTTACGTACTCTCTCCAACTCTCTCGTAGATGTGTCAAGAATATAAAAATATTTCGGATCATGTGCATCACTCCAAAAAAATTCCATTTGAGATCCAAGATAATGAATGTTGTCTTGTATAGAACCTACGTGATAGTGACCAGTTAAAACTTTTTCAAATCTAGAAAAAAGTTTATGATCCATACCATGTGTATTTCTTATACCTCTCATCATTTCAAAACCATTAAGTTCTAAGTGGCCACCTAACCAATCAGCTTTACAGTTCTTTATAAAATTCATAGACTCTTCATAATTTTCAGAAGTAATCCAAGGCAACATTGCTAACTTAAAACCATCATAATCCATAACTGTAGGCTTCATTATAATATGAATCTCATTCATAAAATGACCAAGTAACTCTTTTAAAGAATTCAAATCATTAGTATTCTTATAGTAAGTATCATGATTTCCTGGTATGATGTCCATAGACATTCCATAATCTCTTAACTTATCTAAGAAGTGTTTACGATTATGATTAAGAGCTTTAAAGTTTACAAACTTTCTGTGATCATAATAATCACCTAAGTGGACTATTTGTTTTATATCGTTTTCTATGCAATATGGAAAGAAAACATCATCATAAAATTTTGCAGCATTATTTAAAAACACTTCTGAACTATTACGTATTCCAGTATGTGTATCATTCAATATAGCAAGTTTCATTATTTAAAAAAATTCCTCTAAGTTGGAGTCTGCTAATTTAGTTTTTCTTTTTATTTTTTCCTTCTTAGTGAATTCTTTTATTTCGTTATCATATGTTTTAACTTTTTCAATTCTATCTTTTAAAACATCTACAAAGTGATTAGCTACAGTTTGACCACCTTCTTCATCACCTAACATTATAAATGCTTCAACACCAGATTGAGACATAAATTTTTGTTTTATATCCTGCTGTTTCTTTTCTTTATTGATTCTTCTTAGAAAAGCGTACCATATTATTTGAGTAAAATATGCAAATGCATTTGGCTTTCCTGTTCGTGTAGTAGCATTTATGTTATAGTTTTCAACTGCCTTTAAACAATTTTCCACTGCGTCCATTACCATTTCTTCTCTATACGTATAACGTATGAAGTTAGATTTATGAGAAAGATTCTCGGCTATTTTTAAAAAACAAATAGCTATGTAATCAGGTACTACAGGAAGTTGTTCTTGTTTGTCTTTTGCTTTATTGACTTCTGTTACATAATCGACTATAGCTTGTGAAAAATCTGCGTTATTGACATAATGAACATTTTTAGATTTTTTTGCCATGATAACTCCAATTCAATTATTAATATTCTATCATATAATGTGTTGTTTGTAAACAACTTTTTTTTAAAAAAAATTAAATTATTTTCATATTAGGGGTGTACATCTCGCACAGCTGTGGTATAATATTAAAGTGGTTTTGGAGATGGGGATATACTAGTGCAACTTGTCTTTGTTGTAATCATATAACGATATCACATTACCGTCGTCTGAATCGTTAGGTCCCGCGTTTTTTAGTTTATTATACCATTCATCTACAGAAAAGGTTTGTTTCTCTGCTTCCATTTCTCTTAGTTCTATAACTGCTTCTTTGTATTGAATTTTCATTTCTTCTGTAGGTATAGCAACAGCTACTACGTGAAATGCATTTAAAGATATTATATCGCCGACATCATCTTTCATTACCATCCAAGGTCTGAAAGAATGATATGTAATTTGCCTAGTCATATCAACTCTTGTAAGCTTTAAAACATTAGACACCATAATTTCGTCACCTTCATCTGGTTGCGAAACTATTTTAGCTATGATTTCATCTCCGTTAGATAACTTAAACTGCCTAAGCATTATATGTCAACCTTATAAACTTTACATTTAAACTTTTCATTTTTATATATTCTAAGCCTTTCTTCGGCGTGAACTAATGAATAATTTTTTCGACTTTTCCATTTAAGATCATCAGCTATGTCGAAGAGTTGCGTTTCTTTTCCGTCATCGGATTTGCGTAACCCTCTTCCGATAGATTGTAAAACTTTAATTTGAGACTTCGACGGGCTAGCGAAAATGATATTATGCAGATTCCGAATATTAATGCCAGTACTAAAGGTACCAAGGCTTGCAACAATAATAGCATCTTTTTGTCCTTCTGTTATTTTACGAATAGCTTCTCTATCTGAAGCTTCTGTACTACCTGAAACAAAGAATACCTTTCTATTTATTTCAGCTTTAGACTCAATCAAATCAAACAAAACTTTTCCATGTTTTTCTACAAACTGAAATAAAACTAACGTATTGCCTTTTTGATCTAGCGCTAAATTTCTTATAAAATTATTTCTCTTTGTATCTTTTATTATAAAATCTATTTCATCATGATATTTCTTATTACCAAAAGTTTTTTTAATCTCTTCATCATAGTCGAGCACCACCATTAATATTTGTAAAGGAGCTAATGTTTCATTATCCTGTAATGTCTTTGTAGTTGTAACTTTAAACACTTTACCAAAAAGTCCCTCAAGGACTAATTGGTGGGTCTGAGTTCCATCGAGAGTGCCTGTAGTTCCAAACCTATAGGATGCATTACGCGATTTATTCATTATAGAAGTTAAAGACTTAGATTTAAATCCATGACACTCATCACCAAACACAATTCCAAACTGTTCAAACCAAGTTACTGGTAATTTATAGATCGATTGCCAAGTGCTTATGAAAACGTTTTCTTGTATATTTGTTTTTGGCTGTCCTGAGTATATTACATGACACTCATCATTAGAAATAAAGGACTGATCGTTAGATGAGTAATCTTCAAAATCAGTGTACATTTGTCTAACTAATGAAGTAGTAGGAACTATAACTAATACTTTTTGATCGTGATTTTCTAGGAACCATCTCATTATAACATAAATGATAAGAGACTTTCCTGATCCAGTAGGAGATAAAAGAACAGCTCTCTTTCTATTAATTCCTTCACATATAGCATCAAACTGATAATCTCTTACAGTTATTTTTTCACCTCTACTGTGTAGATCCAAACTTTCAATAAATGACATTATCTCTTTAGGATCTACACTATTTTTTTGTTGAGGTAAACCATAATCACTGTCTTCGTAATCTACGACATAGTTTCTTTTCTTAGCAAAATCTTCAACATAAGGAAGTAAACCTAATGGAAGCTCATGACTCTGTTGATTAAAAAGTCTAATCTTTCCATCCCAAACTTTATTCCTATAAGCAGGCATGTACTTATAACCTGGCACGAAAAATGAAAAGAAATCAGAAAGTTCTGCTCCTATTCCAAAATCACAACCAACTAGCATGTTGCTTTCATTTTTCTTTTGAAGAATTAATTTATCCACCGGCTTCAAACTGCTTCCATTTTATTATATTACCAATTGTTTGATGTCTCCATCTTAAAGTTTCTACTATTTCTTGTAGTGTTTCAACTAAAGTTTTAAAATACGTAATTTTTTCTTCACTTTGTTGAATCTCTTTATCTGAATCATAGTAGTGATCCATATCGCCTTTCATAACCTTTAGTCCATTGAAAGGATCGTAATCCCAATTTCTAGATTCAATTTCTTCTTGTGACATTTTACCATTGTAGTAAAGCCATTTATCTTTAAGTAAAGATTTCTGATTCATTTGAGATTTTTTTAATTGAAGCTTTGCAAGAGAAAGCCACTTTAAATATTTTGAATGTAGCATAGCGGTATCTACAGATGTCTGATCTAATTTGGATTGATTTATTTTACTATCAGCATCCCATTCACTTAACACATTTTCTAAACTTAACAAATTTTACTCCATTACACTGCAACGTGCATATTGCCAAAAGCTGGCCTTTTCAAAATTTCTACCTTTTCTTTTAATTCTTCTATACCAATCATTTCTTTATAATATTTATTAAGGTTCATATGTCCCTGATTTATTATTTCAGAGAAGTCCCATGTTCTATAAAAAAGCCATGAAAATGTTATGTGTAAAATAGAGACTTCATGTCTTTCAAACATATCTTCATAAGAACACGAAACAAATCTTGGTTTAATCATTTTTAATAATCTCCAAGCGTTTGTATTAGCTAAGTTTACTTTTTTCTGATCAGTTAATAAATAGTCAACGTCTAAAGGGCCAGGTTTAAATTTTTTAGGATCAAATTTATTTTTTACCATGTCTCTTGGTGTTACCATTTCTGATTCTAAGCTGTACCACAATGAAAGTAATCTGTTAACAGCATTTTTTCTATGTAAAAATAAAACACTAGCATGATACTCATTGGTATGCCGTATTAGAGCTTCTAGTAATATACTAGATATATCTTCAACTATTATTCTGTGAGAAGGCCTGTAAGACATTATTATATCTACTGACTCTGTTAATCTTTTTACATTTTTATCTCGTTCATATTGTTTACTTATGTCTTCAAACGCACAGTTCTTGCCAAATAAATTATAAGTTTCTACATCTCTATTAACTTTATAACCTAGTGTTTCTACTAAATCAAAAAGCTTTTCATAATTCACATACTTTTTATGGGTATCATGAAACCACTTTATCATTGATGTGCTGCCGGTTCTTTTATTTGCAAACAGCATCATCGCTCGGTAAGAGTTCACCGATCTCTTAATACTTTCATCATCATTTTTCATAATTTAAATAATCTCGAAATAACTCATTCTAAATGTTACAGGGAAAACTAAAGGCGGATCGTCACTTACTGTAGATTGAAGTGTGACGTTTCCTAAAGATGTAGGAACACAGTTTATATATTTAATCTTTTTAAGAACATTATTGTGGCTAGACAATATGCTTACTACTATGTCAGATTCAGGAATATACGCATCTCCTACTCTTTCGTGGTGTGGTTCGTAATTACGTTGTACAGTAGTGTTCAACCAGTTATACATTTCTATATAACATTTCATGTCTTCATCTAATAATATATCCATCGACACCTCATCAACAGCATATGTATCTCCAGGTACAGACATATTCTGTAATCTAGGTATAGCTAAAGAAGGCGTTGAAACAGATACGCCAGGATGAGTAACCGTGTTTGCAAAAAACTGTAAGTTATGAAACCTCTTACGATCAATCCTTACGTGAAAGTCAGTAGGCTTCATAAAGTTAAAGTTTTCTGTTAACTCAGATTCTTGAAGTATATTAACAGTTGATGTAACAGCCATAATTTTAACCTTTATATAAGTTATTTATACAAAAAAAGGGGGCCATAAAGACCCCCTAAAGTATTTCCGTAACTCTTAGATTATGCGCCTAAGATGTTGTCTACGCGGAAAATTCTGTAGTATTGGTTTGTTTTTGATGCAGCAAGACCGTTTGCAGGTGTTGCGCCTACGAATGGGTTTGAAGCCATGCCGTAACGAGTTTTAAAACCAATTTTTGGCTGGAAGGTTTCTTCCCCTACCGCACGTACCATTGTTAACGGAACGTATGGGCAGTAGAATACACCAGCGTCATAAGGGTTAGTACCTTTATAACCAACTGTGATGTAATCAACAGTTGCAAATGGGTCAATGTACACTCTTGTTCGACCGTTTAGTACACCAGCAAATGTGTTGCCTGTGTCGTCTACGTTCAACTGTGTGTTCATTGCTGGAGCGTAGTCCAACATACCTGTTGCAGATAAAGCAGAAGCTACATCTGAAGAGGTGATGATGAAGTTACCACGACCACGTCTTGTTTCTTTTGCGATTGTGTTAGCTTCACGCTCTAGCTGTACGATCAAACCTTTGAATTTTTCAACTGACCAGCGGCCGTCTGCGTCTGTTTGTAGATCGAAGATACCGTTGATAGCTGTGTTTGTTGTACCAGCACCTGTTTTGGCTTGTGAGTTAATTGTACGAATTACTTCGCGGTTGATTTCAGCCAAGATTTCTGTTGACAAGATGTTTGCCAATTCTGACTCAGCATCAAGACCATGAATCGCTTTCAAGTCTTGTGCTAGTTCTAAGCTGTACTCAGCTTTCAAAGCACGTGACTTCGCTGTCACAGTTGATTTCTCGATGGTGAAACCCATTTCTGCGAAAGATGAAGCGGGGCCTCCACCTGATGAACCAAGACCTTCAGCGTCCGCTGTTGGCATCGCTCCACCGAATGTTGGACCTACACGATCGTTATCGATTGATGAGTCGCTGTTTGAGTCTGTTAGACCTGATAGGCCTGAACCGTCAGCACTTTGTGTAGCACTTGAGTCACCTGAGAATGTGGTGTCTGCTTCGTTGAATAGTGCTTCAGTGTTGCTTGTTGATCCACCATCAAAGCGTGATTTCATTGCGAAAATCAAACCTGTTGGACCAGACATTGGCTGAACACCACATACGTCATAAGCCATCATGTTTGGCATAGCACGACGTACGAGTGAGATTAAAATTGGATTCCAGTTAGCAGCAGATGATGTGCTGTTGCCTGGAACGGCTTCTTGGATCATGCCTTGTTCTGCAAGAGCTTTCTCTTGGTTTTCTAGAACTACAGCAGTAACCGCTTTACGATGGGCATCTTTGATGCTACCAGCAGTTTCTTCATTAAGAACTGGCGCCCATTTTTCCATCAATTGATTTGCGTTAATATTTTCCATTTTTGGACTTCCTTACTTAGATGTTTTACGTATAGCTGTGAGGTATTGAGACATAGCTTCGTTAACTTCAACTGCATCAGCTTCGGAATCATCTTCTGTTTCCTCTGATACAACTGACTCAACAGCTTCTGCTTTGAAATATGACTCTTTCAATGTTGCAAGCTTAGCTGCAAAATCTTCAGTGCTTTCAAATGTAATACTCTCAGCTAGTTCTTCTAGTTTAGCAGCTTGAGTTTCAGCTAGATCTTTTGAAGCTTCACGAAGAGCATCTTTGCACTGCAGCTGAGTCAATGACTCTTTCATGTCAATGCCAGATTGTACTTCTTTGTTTAACTTCTCTTCTAGGTCTTGAACTTCAGTTGCTAAATCGTCAACTAGGTCGACTTTTGACTCGGGTACTTCGATGTAAGACTCTGTGAATAGATCTTTCAATGAATTCATGAATCCTTCAGCGATTTCTGCCCGTAGGCCTGATTGGATAGCAAGTTTATTTTCTTCCATCCAGTTTTCAACAACGTAGTTTAGGTAGTTATCTACTTTTTCTACAAGATCTTCTTTTGTTTTAGAGATCTCTTCCTCTAATTCCTGAGCATACTGCTCTTCAAGACGTTCTACAGTTTTTTCAACTTTAGAATTAATAGCTGCTTCGAAAATTACAGCAGCTTTATCCTTGAATCCTTCAGAGAGCGTAGCTTCTTCAGAGACAAGAGCTTCTAAATCGTCAGAAAAATCATAGTCTTCTTTTGGCTGAGCACCAGCATCTTTCATTTTTGGTTTTGCAGAATTACCTAAAGGTGCAGGTTCATCTTTTGCATCTTTGTCACCTTTACGCTTTGGAGCTGCTTTAGTAGCATCCGCGGCTTTATCGGTAGCTGCAACAGATTGAGTCTCTGCATTTTTAGGATCGTGAGCTTCATCAACGATTTCCTCGTTTTCATTGAGCTCTACATCCTGTTCTTCGATTTGATCAGTCATGTTTGACTCCTTATTTGTTTTTCAGTAACGAGAGGAAATTTTTGAACTCACGAACCTGAGTCTCATAGAGATCAGGACGAGGAGCTTTTTTAATTTCAGTCTCCATTCTTTCAATTTCTCGAGCTTCGATAACACCGTTATTCCAAACCCATTCAACACCTTCCATTATCCCATTGACAAAAGCGTCAGGTGCGGATGGATCTTGCACAATATCTACTGTGTTAAGAATAAAGTCGTCTTTGACGTACATTGCGTTGCCACGCTGTTCGAGAGTACCCATACCACGAGTTGAAACGCCTAGTTGAACACCACCATCAAGTAAGCCTTTAACGATCTTGCCGTTAGGAGTGTCTAGAATAAGCGCTTTCCCCATCACATTATTTCCATTCCATTTCATTTCCGTAATGCGATGAGATACTTTGTCCAGATTTACAGTCGGTCCATCAGGATGATTTAACTCTCCTACCGCTCTGTTCTGGGAAACTTGTTCGTTAACGTATTTATCAACAGCTTTTTCCATAATAGCTTTTTCATAAATTCTACCGTTACGATTTTTACCTTCAGCTTGTGCGAATATACCTTCAATGAAATGATCTTTCCCGCCGCCTTCTTTAGCTTCGGTTATTACGTTTATTTCGTTGTCTAAATATTCTGCAATAAGCTTCATTGTTTTAACCTTTATATTGTTTGACGAATTCCTTCGCCATTTTTTCAGCTTCTGCTTTAGAAGCATAAGAATCAAGTTTGTCTCCATCTATATGGGTTTCAAACTTGTTACCTTTTTTTATAATCTTGACAGGAACCCTGCCAATCTTTTTATTAAAAACTACATTTTCACGTAGTTCCTCAAACTTCTTCATCTGCCAACTCTTCAACATCAGCAACAGGATCATCTTCTGCTACTTCGTCTGTTACATCTTCAATGTCATCAACTTCCATATCTAACTCATCTAACCCGTCTTCATCGGCAACTTCAGCTGCCGCCGCGGCTAAATCTTCGTCTGACACTGCATCGTTGTCATATTCGGCATCATCTTCACCATTAAATATTTGTCCAGCAACTGCTATCTTTTCAGCTTCTAACGCATCACCAACTTTTTGACTGATGATGTCATTAAACATATTGCCAGATTGAGCGTGATTTTGATCAATCATTGCATTAATAAAATTTTCAATATTCGCCATTTTTTTCTCCTACTTGGATTTATTTATATAAAATAATATTTTCACGTGCATTTTTATTATGTACTATCTGAATAAGGTGCTTCACCACTAATATCTGTAACTCTATTCTCAACATAATCAGAATCTATAAGATCAATGATTGCCGCAGAGTCAAGTCCTATTCCAGCATCAGATCTAGCGTTTACATAATCAGAGTCTACTATGCTTAGCACAGTAGAGGTGATACCAAAATCAGTATTTATGGGTAGCACGTCTGAATCAATTACTACGTCAGAAGAATCTGAATCTTCAGGTGTAAAGACTTCTCTAGTTACGTTAAATGTAATTTCTTCATCAAGTCTTAAAAATTGTCCATTAACTAAATTATTGATACTTTTTGCAGTACCAGTAGTAATTTGTATTGTGTCTGTGTCACCCTGATTTAAATATACTCTTAAGTTATATTGTAATGATAAATGAAAACCATTGAAGTGCACAACGTCTGAAAACCATCCTCTAACATGTAAAGGATCTTCCGGTGTATATAACTCAGCTGCAAACTCAATGTAACTGACATCATAGTTTAAAGTTAGTAAAGTATTATTACCAACTGTCCCTGTAGCGCCAGTGTCAGTTCTATATCTAACAATATCACTCATAATTTATTTTAATTATTATCTCTAGGTTCAGGTTCTGGCTCTTGATCTATTTGTCCTTCGATGTCCTTTATGTCATCTTCACTGTACTTTAATATGTTCTTCATAACCCACTCTTTTGAGAAGTACTCTCCAACATACTGTACAACCTGATCTAAAGACTGTAGTCTTTCTCTTAATATTTCTTGATCTTTTAACTCAGAAAAATGATTGTCCTGAGCATAATCAATCATTAAATCATATTTCCATGATTCCCAATCATCTTCAGTAATAACATTCTTAAGAATAAGTTGTTTTTTAAGAATTCCTAAGAACAAATGTGAAAATCTATTTCTTAACCTATCTACAAATTTCTGAAATTTTATTTCATCTCTAGAAATCTCAGTAGTTCTACCTAAGTTAAAACCTGACTCTTGTTCTAATCTGTTTACTGGAACATTTAAAGCTCTATAAACCCTTTTCTGAAAGTAAATTATATCTTCTATCTGTCCTAGATTTTCTCCACCTGGTAAAGTTGAAATTTCTGTACCACGGCCACCTTCTTTTCTAGGCAGCCAGAAATCTTCAAGCATAGACATATGTTTACGATCATCTTTTATATTACCAGTATCTGCATCATAAACGAGTTTATTTCGATACTTAGCCATGATGTTAGTCATGTACTCTTCAGCTTTACCTTTTGGTAAATTACCCACATCAATATAAAAAATTCTTCTCTCTGGCGCTCTTGCCAATCTGTAAATAACTAATGAATCTTCCATCATTCTCAATTGATTTACAGGTTTAATTGCTTTATGTAAATGAGAAATTACTTTTTTACGGTTACCATCTAATAAACCAGATGTTACGTAACTAATAGAGTCTGAAGTAATCTTTACTCCAGTGTTTTGTTTTCCAGGTTTTTCTTGATATATGAAATACTCATCTACTTTATCAACTATTGTAGCACCAGTAGCTTGATCTCTTCTAGATTTTACTTCTTTTACTTTTCTAATTTTAATAGCATCAATGTATCTAACTTCTTGAATACCAGCTTTAGGATTTGATTCATTTACTACAAGGTGATGATAAAGTCTTCCATCAACATACCATCTTCTAAAAATGTCGTGTCCGTTTTCTCCAAAATTAAGTAAGTTTAAAATTGTTTCAAACTCTTCAGCTATTCTGTTTTTTATATTCTGAGGGGCTTTAACTTTATCTAAAACAATTTCTATTTGTTTATCTATGCCACCTGTTACTATAGATTCATTAACAATATCTTCAATAGCCATGTCCACTTCAGGATGCATAGCTATACCTCTATACTTCACTATTAATTGATGATTATCTTTTGCTTGATCACCATTAATGTCAACGTATTGTCCGTAATGTCCAGCGGCAGTTTGAGTAACATATCCAGCACCATCCTCATCGGTAGGAGGAACGATTGAAACTCTTTTCTTCTTTTCTTTTTCGATTTCTGAACTTCTTTTTATTTCGAAACCGAATAATTTTATACTATTATCTTCTGCCATGATAATTCCTTAAAACGTGATGAGTGGAGGGAATTTCTTCCCTCCATTCTATTATTTATTCAACGTTTACGTAGTAGTAATTGCTTCCCAGTATTGTACTTGGAACTCTACCGCAAACTCTTCGATAGTATCGTTTATGTCATATGCTAGATCAATAGCTGCAACATTTGTTGGGAATGCACCTCTAAACGCATATTTCTTCAACACTGTTCCATCTTTATCTAATTGGTCTACATACATATCTGATTGATATGATGCAGGATTAGTTAGTCCAGTATTTGCAGAATGTGCATTTATTGAATTCATCCAACGCTCCATTGAGTTACGAACTGTGAAGTCAGTATCATTAATGATATTAACTACCCATGGTTCGAAAACTCTATCACCTGCAACTTGAATCTGACGTCCTCTAAAACCTACAGGAATAGGGGACATTACAGATGCAGGTAACTGAGCAGCTTTACACATAAATGTTGTAAGGCCTATGTCGCCACCAGCGTTAGCTGCCACAGGAAACGTAATAGTTGCCTGAAACAGATTTGGTCTAGCACCGCCACCTTTTAAGGCAGCTTTGAAATCATCTACTCTAAGAATAGCCATTTTTTATCTCCTCAGTGCTACTATAATGTCGCTGCGCCAACAACTTCTTCAAACTCAACACCTGTTCTTACAGCTACGAAATTAAGAGTTACGTAGTTTACTGAACGTGCGGGCTTGATAAAGATGTCTGCAACTAGTTCGTTTCGGTCTATGACTGCCGCTGTGTTGTTTGTTTCATCGCAAACTACACGGAAGTCGGTGATGCCTCGAGCGCCTTGGATTTCTCTCAAGAATGGTTCTACTATTCCACTAAACTCTGCTCTTGTAAATTCATCATTGAACTCAAAGATAACAGCTTTAGCAGCTTCAGAAATAGCTCTTTCTATTGACAAGAACAATCTACGAACGTTTATTCTATCGAAAGCAGACGGTCTTGCTAGGTGTGTTTTATCACCATATAACAGAATACCTTGTCCTGGTATATTTGATATCGGATTTACACCTGCTTTATATAGAGTATCTCTATTAGCTTTATTGGCATCATACGTTAATGAAGTTACACCTAAATATTGTCCTCTTCGAGTTCCAGCTGGTGAGAACCACGGAGCTGCATTTACATGAGAAGCTGCCATGATACCTGCTGTTGAAGAAGCTGCAGGAATATGTATGTACTTATCGTTGTACTTATCATATACCTTTAAGTAGTTTCCATCTACAATCAGATATGAAGATCTAGTAAATGTAGATATTCCTGATGTTATGGATGTTACTTCAGAACCAGCGTTGTTAACAACAGCTGCTCTGTTAGGTGAAGTAACTGCAACACAATCTTTACGAGTTGTACCTGCAATTGTAACTAAATCATTTACTACAGTAGCTTGATCTGTAGAAGTTGACATTCCTGGTGCAATTAAAAAATCTAAAGTTACAGTATTAGGATCTTCCATTAGATCAAAACCAGTGGCGATGTGTGAAGTGCCTAGTGCTCCTCCATTATGACCAGCTGTTAATGATGTGTCTGCTGTACTGTCTAGATCTCCAATTGACCATACATATGATGAGTTATTATTAATAACTGTTTTTGCATAGTTTGTTGAACCATCTGCATTTTTAGCACCTACTGTTGTAGATAAAAATGGGAATGTTTCTAAAACTGTACCAGCTGTGCCTGATAAATCACCATCTTCATCAACGATAGCTACGTGTACTTCGTTTGAATCAGGCGCTGCATCAAATTCTGCAACGTGTGCCCAATTATCAAAGTCTGAGTCTGATGCTGATTGTGTACAAACTGATACTTTTATTGAATTACCTAGTGTTCCTGCGTACTTGGCGACCCAAGTATGTCCGTCTGACTCTAGGTTTGACTGTTGATTGTCAAAATCTGTTGAGTTTTTGACAAGTGGAGCTGCCGACGCCGCGTCTGAATCGAAGGCGTTTGCAGCAGAACTTCCTAGCTCTCTTACTACGTATAGATCATTTGAATATCTTAAGAAGTAAGCAGCAGAATGGAAGTCAATATTATTCGACGTTGTTGGTGTGCCGAATGTGCTGACGAGTCCGGTTTCGTTTGATACGAGTGTCAATTCTTGAGCGGGACCCCAACTAAAATTACCAACAAATCCACCTGCAGGTGTGGTAATTCCTGGGACAACGCTAGTAAGATCTACTTCTCTTACGACAACTGCCGGAGACGCTGATGGATTTACTGCCATGTGTCTCTTCCTTTTCCATTAAAGCAATTATAAGTTTAACATAATACGGTTTTTCAATTATAACTATTTATAATTTTTTAAAAATTGACATATATGTCACCTTCAGTTTCTAAAGACCAAGGATCATCAGGTTTCTCCTTTTGTTCTTCTAATCCATTGTCATAAAAACCAAATGGTACAGTTTCTCTTTCAATTTCTTCCATTCTTTGTTCAAACAACATTTGCTTTATATTTACATCTGTAAGTTCACCAAAATAAACTGTTCCTATGAAGTAACCAAACAACACAAGATTCATCATTAAATCGTCGTGGTTTCCATCTGACGCTTCATATGATTGACCTTTAGATATAAATGTAGATATTTCTAAAATAGTATCTTCATCTACAATATCTAGCTTTTTCTCTTCTAATAAATCTTTTATTCCTGAACAACCTATTCTCTTCACTTTTCTAGTCATGTTAATGCCTAAGGAATCCGCTTTTATAGTAGATTCCACGAACATGTTTTCATATTCTAAATCAT
>Ga0163109_10001037_pt1 | contig 21992 bp, 22 predicted proteins | sample CRUFie1St13metaG_FD_108704 | JGI IMG/M metagenome (GOLD analysis project Ga0163109, IMG submission 108704) | Marine microbial communities from the Costa Rica Dome - CRUD Field 142mm St13 metaG | ecosystem: Environmental > Aquatic > Marine > Oceanic > Photic zone | place: Costa Rica: the Eastern... | reverse complement strand
GCGTACAAATTGTCAATGTAAATAATGGTGAGCGCTTAGAGACTTACATCATTGAAGGGGAGGAAAATTCTGGTGTGATTTGTTTAAATGGACCAGCAGCTCGCCGAGTTTCGGTTGGTGATATAATCATTATTATTTCCTATGCTTGGATTTCCCAAGAGGATGTCGCGACGTGGGAGACGACAACTGTCCATCCTAAAGCGCCTTCAAATACCTTGGTTTGAGTAAGCTAAAAAAGGCTTTACAGATTTTGGCCTCCTTGGCCTTGGGAATTGGTATTCTCTATTGGCTCTTTACCAAAGAAAATCTTGATTGGGCGAGCTTTAGGACGGAGATGACTACAGTCAATTGGTTCTGGATTATACTTGGTATCATTAATCTTCAGTTGAGTTGGCTGTATCGCGCAATTCGTTGGCAAATGCAAATCGAAGCCATCGATAGACGCTATGCTCTTCGTGATTTATGGGCTGCCTCGATTGCAGGGGTTGCTATTAACTACCTTATTCCTCGTTCCGGTGAATTGTTAAAATGCGCTTGGGTCGGTAAAAAGACAGGCAGTTCTACACCTCGATTGATTGGCACAGTGGTTACCGAGAGAGCCATTGATGTACTCTGTCTTTTACTAATCGTTTGCATCGGATTTTTCTTAGAGTACGATGTGTTGATTTCCTTTTTACTCGAAGAAGCTAAGGTTCCCTATTGGTTATTGTATTTAGGCTTGTTTGGTGGTCTTCTTGGCCTTGCTTCTTTGTTTGTGATCAAAAGACTTGCAAGGAGTAAGGGCGGGATTTTTGCCAAGGCATGGGGTCTTATAACAGCCCTTTGGGAGGGAATTCTATCCGTAAAAAAACTTAAAAGACCCTTTCTATTTATTGCGTTGACGTTACTGATATGGTCTTCCTATGTTCTGATGCAGTACTTGGTATTTTTTGCCTATCCACCTGCATCAAACTTCGGATTTGAAGTAGCGCTTATTGTATTCATTTTTAGCTCTTTTGGCATTGTAGTTCCTACTCCTGGGGGAATTGGTTCATTTCAATTTTTTGCACAAACCGCCTTGGTTATCTATGGAATGGCGAGTGCCTCCGCCCTATTTTTTGCCAATATCATGTTTTGGCCATTTGTGATTTCCAATATCGTATTTGGCACCATTGGTTTCTTAATTCTTTCGAATACGCCCGATAAATCAAACTCTATTGAAAACATCGAAGTACAATGAGCAATTTCTTTAGGTCATTAGATGTAGTTATTGAGCAGGTGAGCGCATGGCGGTCAGAAGATTCAAGTATTGTGTTTACCAATGGCTGCTTTGATATTTTACATCCAGGCCATATCCATTGCCTTCAGCAGGCTAAATCCATGGGAGATTACTTGGTTGTCGGATTAAACAGTGATGACTCTGTGCGTCGCTTAAAAGGAGAGGCAAGGCCTTATCACGATCAAGATCAGCGGGCTATGCAACTCATGGCGCTATCATGTGTGGATGTCGTTGTATTGTTTTCTGAGGACACGCCCAAAGAAGTGATCTATAGCCTTAAACCTGACATCTTGGTCAAAGGAGGAGATTATACAGAAAAAGAGGTTGTTGGCGGTGACTATGTTCGTTCGCTTGGAGGAAGGGTTGAAATTATTGATTTATTACAAGGGCATTCTACAACGAAGATTTTGAACTTTGTACATTCACAAAAAAAGGGTAATCATGACATTTAAGCTCACCGAAGAACATTTAATGATTCAAAAGGCAGCAAGAGATTTTGCTGATAATCGATGTAAGGAAGGCGTTATTGAACGCGACCGTGATATGATTCATCCCACTGAACTCATTAAAGAGCTTGGCGAACTGGGCTTTATGGGAATGATGGTCGATCCAAAATACGGAGGAAGTGGATTGGATACCCTGTCCTATGTGTTAGGGATGGAGCAAATCTCTCGAGTCGACAACTCGGTTTCTGTAGCTATGTCGGTTAACAATTCCTTGGTTTGCTGGGGTCTTGAGACTTTCGGTTCAGAAGAGCAGAAACAAAAGTATCTGCCTGACTTAGCCCAAGGCAAAAAGATTGGTGCATTTTGCTTATCGGAGCCTGAGGCAGGTTCTGATGCAACAAGCCAGCGAACTACTGCTATAGATCAAGGAGATCATTACTTGCTCAACGGCACAAAGAACTGGATTACTAATGGAGGATCAGCTAGTGTCTTTTTAGTCATTGCACAGACAGATGCTGAGAAAGGTCATCGCGGGATTAACTGTTTGATAGTAGAAAAGGGCATGGAGGGCTTTGTGGTAGGTGCAAAAGAGGACAAGTTAGGTATCCGGTCATCCGATACACATACATTGTTGTTTAATGATGTCAAGGTTCCTAAAGCCAATCGGGTGGGGGAAGATGGTTTTGGATTTAAGTTTGCCATGAAAACCCTCTCAGGAGGACGAATCGGTATAGCCGCTCAAGCTCTTGGTATTGCTCAGGGTGCCTATGAATTAGCTCTGGCTTACAGTAAAGAACGCAAAGCCTTTGGAAAGGAAATTCATAAGCATCAAGCCATTGGATTTAAGCTGGCGGAAATGGCCATGGAAATAGAAGCTGCCCGCCTTTTAGTCTACAAAAGTGCTTGGCTCAAAGACCAGGGTGAAAGTTATGACCTTGCGAGTAGCATGGCCAAACTCTATGCTTCAGAAGTCGCTATGAAACAAACCGTAGAAGCTGTCCAAATCCATGGAGGTTATGGCTACGTTAAAGAATATCATGTGGAACGCCTAATGCGTGATGCAAAAATCACGCAGATTTATGAAGGAACCTCAGAAATTCAAAGGCTTGTGATTTCCCGTTCAATTACGAAGTAGACTTAGTGAATCGCTTCCTCTAAATCATCGATTGTCATTTCAAAATCAAAGGCATCATAGACTTTGTAGTAGTTGTCTGGGTCTGCGCATTCACGGTAGGCATAGATGGCAAAATCTAGACGGTCGCTCTCAAAATCAAAAGCCATCATAATTTGCTTGATTTGGTCTGCTGTTAAACAGTTTGAGCGAGAAACCTGCTTAGCGATGGCCATTTTTGAATCGGAGAAGGACTTATCTTCAATTGATTCTAAGGCATCATTAAAATCACTACTTGCCATTGTGCAAGGCGGCGCTACAGGAGTTGGCGCAGGTATGTATTGGGTTTGAGGGCTCGTCGTTGTTGTCGTTGTCGTTGTTGTCGTTGTCGTTGTGGAATTACTAGAATTTCCTGAGGTCGTAGCAGGCATACCATCATTGATGGTTACATCCATGTCAATCCCCATTCCTCCTAAATTCATGTCCATAGAGATATTTTCCTGATAGACATCATCACTAGACGATTGTTCAACGACTTGAACATTAGTTGTTGTAGTTTCCTGAACGTTCATTGAGGTAGAAGAATTCATTGAAGAATTGCTCTCATTGACATTGATATCAATATTCATATCCATCCCCATTCCTCCCATGTTTACATCCATAGAGATATTCTCTTGGCCTTGATTGGCTGGTACACTGGGTTGATTGTTCGTAGTAGTTGTTTGCTCCGTTACTTGAACCGTAGTGGTCGTTGTTTCTTGAGGAAGCGGTGTGCTATGGTATTCAATAACAGTCACCTCAGCGCTCTGAGGTGGAGCGGTTTCAATTGGAGTAGCACCAAAAGCTCGTAAAACAAATTCACCTTTTCGATTAGCTTTTACTCGATAACTTGTCGCACAATATGATGGACAGTCAATGCCTTTAAGCATTAAATTTCCTCGCGTAATAGCGGGGTATAAACTATTGGCAAACTCAATTCGGACAGACGCCAAATCGAACATTAATCCGTCAACTTGAACGTTGGTAGAGGCTGTGCCGTTTTGACGTATCCCATTTACTTCGAGATAAAAGGGTTCGCCAACTTCAGAGAATACTGTCAGTTGATGCTGGGCAAAACTTTGCATAATGCCAAGGCTTAGGATTCCTAATAATAGGTTTTTCATGGTTGTAGGTTATTTAAAAAATGTGGCTTGATGTTGCCAGACCTTAGTCAAGGCTTCTTCCTGAAACGGATCGTGTGTTTACACGGCTTCTTCTAAACTCGCGCATTTTAACACTGATCGTACAGTTGTAGTCCCTCATATCGTTAGGAATCACTTTGGCATTGAATTCATCCCCGTGATAAATGACCTTGCCCGTGCCCTTGTTAAACGAATTGATAGCATGTAAATAGAACCTTCCTTGCATTGTATCTCGTGGATTGACTACGTTGGGCTTACGTACAAAGGTGAGGTAATGGTTGTCATCTTTTTCGAAACTTACACGAAGTGTGTCGCCGTTTGAAGAATATCCTACCAAAAGTCCTTTGGTTTCTTTTGGAAATATCACACGCTCAGTAGCTGTAGCACTTTCTGAAGTAATTCTTCCCGTTTGCACTTGGGCACCTTGTTCTGTCTCTTTTCGTTCAAGTTGAACTTCATGGGATAAAAAGAAATAGATGTTCTCTAAGTCGACATAACTGAGATTAGCATTAGCCCGAAGATTTTTATCGTAGGGGACTTGGCGTGCACAGCTAGTGACTATCAAGCCAAGAAGCAGTGATCCAAAAAAAGTGAGTTTAAAATTCATAGAAAAATTCATGGCAAATAAGCGTGTTGATTTCAAATTATGTGCCAAAAATACGCAGATTTAGGACTTGCCGTATTTTTCCTCAAAAGCTTTTTCCCATTCAAACACCTCATCTCGAAGACGAGCGGCTTCTAAAAAGTCCATGTTCTTTGCAGCTTTTCGCATGGCTTTTCTTCGGTTTTCGATTTCTTTTTGCCACTGCGTCCGGTCAAGAGAAGCCCTTGATGTGGTCTCTATCAACTCTTCTTGTTGCATGGAATCCGCCTTCGGTTTTCGAATTTCAAGCACAGAAGTCGACTTCAAAATATCGGCTTTCGACTTTTTGACGGACGTCGGCGTGATATTGTGTTGTTGGTTATATTCTAATTGAATCGTTCTACGACGTTGGGTTTCGTCAAGCGTAGCTTGCATCGATTTCGTTATTTTGTCTGCATAAAAAATTACCTTCCCATGCACGTTCCGAGCGGCACGTCCAGCGGTTTGAATCATTGACCTTCGATCTCTAAGAAAACCCTCTTTGTCTGCGTCAATAATGGCAACAAGAGAAACTTCGGGTAAATCAAGTCCCTCTCTAAGCAGATTTACTCCCACAAGTACATCAAATTTTCCAATGCGCAAATCACGTATAATCTCAACGCGATCTAAGGTGTCGATGCCCGAGTGTATATAGCGGCAGCGCACACCTGCTTTAGCTAAGAACTTAGCCAATTCTTCTGCCATGCGTTTGGTTAGTGTGGTTACAAGTACTCGCTCATCGATGGCTGTTCGCTGTTGTATTTCATGCAAAAGGTCGTCAATTTGATTTTTGCTTGGTCGAATGTCTATCGAAGGATCAATAAGGCCGGTTGGACGTACAATTTGTTCGACAATGACACCTTCAGAACGCTCAATTTCTTCATCCCCAGGGGTTGCGCTCACATAGATTCTTTGTCCGATTAAATGATTGAATTCCTCATAGTTCAGTGGCCTATTATCCATAGCAGCAGGAAGCCTGAATCCGTGCTCAACAAGGTTGATTTTTCTGGCGCGATCTCCAGCATGCATGCCGCCTACTTGAGGGAGGGTAACGTGACTTTCGTCAACGACAAGGAGAAAGTCATCTGGAAAATAATCCAAAAGACAGAAGGGTCGTTCACCGGGCTTCCGTTTGTCGATATACCTTGAATAGTTTTCAATGCCGCTGCAATACCCCAACTCACGAATCATCTCGAGATCAAATTCGACGCGCTCTTTTAATCGAGCTGCTTCCAAGTGAAGCTTAACCTCGTTGAAGTAATCCACTTGGTCGACTAAGTCATCTTGTATTTGATGAATCATGGATTGCACTTGTTCCTTTGGTGTGATGTAAAAGCTTGCTGGAAAAATTACAGCCTGCTCAAGGTCTTCGAGTACGGTATTGTCTTTAGGGTCTATTTTTTGAATCCCTTCGATTTCATCATCAAAAAAGAGAAGTCGATACCCGTAATCCGCATAGGGTACATTGATATCTACAACCTCTCCTGTTACTCGAAAGGTAGCGCGGGAAAAGTCAGCTACCGTTCTTGAGTATAGCGCATTCACTAAATCAAAAAGAAGCGTATTTCTACTGATGGTTTGACCTTTGTTGATGGTTATAACCCCCGTCTTAAAATCCTTGGGATTTCCCATCCCATAAATACAACTAACAGAAGCAACTACAATAACGTCTCGACGTCCTGATAGCAAGGAGGATGTCGTACTCAGGCGAAGTTTATCGATTTCTTCATTAATCGAGAGATCTTTTTCGATATACGTATCACTTGAGGGTATATAGGACTCGGGTTGATAATAGTCGTAATAGGAAACAAAATACTCTACTGCATTATCGGGAAAAAATTGCTTGAATTCTCCATAGAGCTGGGCAACCAATGTTTTGTTATGGGTGAGCACAAGGGTTGGGCGCTGGGTTTGTTCTATAACATTGGCAATGGTGAAGGTCTTGCCTGAACCAGTAACGCCAAGAAGTGTTTGCGCCAGGCTGCCTTCATTTAGTCCACTGACCAATTCCTTAATGGCCGTGGGTTGGTCACCTTTGGGGGTATACGATGATTCAAGTTTAAACATAGAATTAGACAGACAAGAAATTTACCACTATTTCAAACATTACTAAAAACAAGAATGATCTATAAGTCGTTCAATAGATTCAAGGGGAAAATGGTACTTTTGACGCGATTAAAAATGGATTCATGACAATTTCTGAACTTCTAGTTGTTACTGGTATCTCAGGCCTTCATCTTATGGAAGGTAAACGAGAAAACGGATTGATTATACGTGGCTTGTCAGGCGATAAAAAACGCTTTGCCTCGTCGAGAAAGCATATGTTCACCCCCCTCGACAATATTACCATTTACACCGATGAAGAAGGACTCCCTATCGTGGATGTTTTTCGACGAATGAGAGACTCTTCAACAGCATTGCCTGCTGGAGGTGATGGTAAAGCATTAAGAGAGTATTTCACAGAAATTGTACCTGAACATGACGCGGAAAGGGTCTACTCAAGTGACATCAAAAAAGTATTGCTTTGGTTTACTCAGCTCAAGGATGCTGATCTTCTCCATTTGCTTGACGAGGATGACAATGAAGTTTCCTCAACGGATACTGAAGAAGGCTCATCAAAAGAGGATAAAAAGCCTTCAAAAGAAAAAGAATAAAACATCTATGATACACGCAGAAGAGATACAATCTGTACCAAGGCATTTTATGCCAGAGGTGTTCACCTTGGAGGCCTGGGATGGTCTTAAGCCCTTTGTTGAAGACTTGGAGCAGCGCGAAGTCCAAAGCGAACAGGACTTCCGACAATGGTTAGCGGATCGCAATGAGGTAACGGTAGTCTTTGAGGAAATTGCTCGCTGGAAATATATCCATACATCATTAGATACTAAAGACGAGGTCGCCAAGAAAGAACGAGAATTCATCATTGCTGAGATTCGTCCAAAATGGGCACAACACAATCATACACTCAATCAAAAATTCAACGACTTACAGGAAAGATTCCCGCTTGAGGATGAGGCGTGTACTAATTATATCCACGCGGTATCTACCGATATCGAAATGTTTCGTGACGAGAATGTATCGCTTGGGACGCAAATCCAATTAAAGGCTCGTGAATACGATGCTATTAGTGGAAATTGGTCCGTTGATATTGATGGTGAAACAAAAACACTTCAGCAAGCCAAATCCTACTTAGAATCCGACGACCGCTCGATTCGAGAAAAAGTTTGGCGCTCTATTGCCGAAGCGCGCTATCAAGACAATGAAAAGTTGGATACCCTATATTCAGAGCTTGCTGATATGCGTCAGGAAGTAGCACGCAATGCGGGGTATGAAAACTTTAGAGATTATAAGCATAAGGCAATGCACCGCACTTCATGGCCGGTTCAAGCCTGTTATGATTATGCTGACGCGGTAGAGAAACATGTCATGCCAATCGTTAATGCGATTCAAGCGCAACGCAAAGAAGATCTTGGATATGATTCACTGAGGCCATGGGATACTGAGATCGATTCAGGAGGGAATCCACCGCTCAAACCATTTTCTACGACAGCAGAATTCATTGAGCGAGGAGTTGCCTCCCTCAAAGATGTCGATCCTTTTTTCGGAGAATGCATCAGTAAGATGGATACTATGGGCCGTCTTGATCTTGAGTCTCGATTAGGTAAGGCGCCTGGTGGCTATAATATGCCTTTGCCTGAAACGGGTGTTCCCTTTGTTTTTATGAATCACGCCTGTCTTGAATACGACGTTCGAGTGCTTGTACACGAAGCAGGGCACGCGGTGCATTCATTTTTATCTCATGAGTTAAGCCACGACTGGATGAAGGATACACCTTCAGAAGTGGCTGAGCTTGCGTCCATGTCTATGGAGCTCTTCACCATGGAGCATTGGGAACACTTTTATCCCGATCCCGAGGATTTAAAGCGCGCGAAAAGAAATCATTTAGAAGGTCTATTGACTACACTACCTGCTGTGGCTAGGATTGATAATTTCCAGCATTGGATATACACTAATCCTGGGCATTCTGTGCAAGAACGGCATGCGGCGTGGCTTGATCTAACAAGTCGCTTTACAAGCAACGTGTTTGATACATCGGGTTTAGAGAAGTTTGATGCGGTTAACTACCAGAGGGTACTGCATATATACCATATTCCGTTTTATTACATCGAGTACGGCTTGGCCCAGTTGGGGGCAATTGCCATGTGGCGTAATTATTGCCAAGATCCTGAGAAGACAATAAAACAGTACAAAAATGCTTTAGCGTTGGGTTATACAAAAGATGTTCCTTCTATCTATCAGGCGGCAGGTATCCAATTTGACTTTTCCGATGATTATGTGAAAGAACTTGCTTCCTTTGTATATGATCAATGGAAAAAACTAGTATGAGAATTATAGGATACTTTCTTGTTGTAATGAGTTTGTTTTTCGCTGCCTGCAGTGATGATGATGTGGTGTTTACACCCGATGAAGCGATATATTTTGTTTCGCCGGATACGACATCCATTACTCGGACGGTCAATGATGTAATAGAGGTAAATGCTTACTTCAGCCTAGATTCAGTAATTGACAGTGTTTTTGTAGGGTATCAAATTGATACGTCCAACCAGCCACCGATGAATCTTTCCCTAAGTGATTTGGATGAAATCACTGAACGAATTGGTTTCTCCTCTCCAAGGAATCAGCACCAACTTCAGTTTTCATTACCTATACCTTCAGGAGGAAGTTCAAATCCTGTTGTCCCTGGAGATATTGTGCGATTTGTTTTTGCAGTACAATCTGGAAACCTAATTGTCACAAAAACGTTAAGGGTAGATATAACCCTGTAAGACGTTTACTATGCATCTCAATTTAGAGAACTCAAGAAAGAGTTATGATCAGCATCATTTAGAAGAGGGTGCGATTCCTGGCAATCCATTCGATCTTTTTGCTTTGTGGTACAAAGATGCTGAGCAAATTTCTTCCATCGAGGCGAATGCGATGGGACTCGCTACGGTTTCTTCCGAAGGGAAGCCTTCATTAAGAAAGGTTTTATTAAAGGAGGTAAAGGACGGAGCCTTCGTGTTTTACACGAATTATAAGAGCCGCAAAGGAAGAGAAATTGAGCATAACCCCTCAGTGGCTTTGCTTTTTTATTGGGAAGCCCAAGAACGTCAGGTCCGAATCGAAGGCGTAGCTCATATTTTGAATGCCGAAAAATCGGACGAATATTTTGCATCTAGGCCTCTTTCCAGCCAACAAGCTGCAATTGCTTCTCCTCAAAGTGAAATCATTGCGAACCGAGATGACTTAGAGCAGCGCTTTACAAAGGTTTCTTCCGGATCAGATCAATTGAATCGTCCTGATTTTTGGGGTGGGTATGCCATTGAACCCAAAGTCATTGAGTTTTGGCAAGGAAGACCAAGTCGAATGCATGATCGGATTGTTTACACGAAAGGTGGGGCTAAGTCAAGTTGGGATATCCACCGCCTTGCGCCGTAATCAAAAAAAAAGGAGCCCCGAAGGACTCCTTTGCACGTTTAGAAAAAAGATTTTCTAGCTGTTTACACGGCCAGCAAGATCTTTACCCGCTTTAAATCGTACTACTTTGCGTGCAGCGATGTTTAACGTTTCACCAGTTCTTGGGTTACGTCCTTTGCGTGCAGCGCGCTCAGAAGTAGAGAAAGTACCAAATCCAACAAGAGTTAACTTATCGCCACTCTCTAAAGTTGAAGTTACTCCATTGATAACTGCTCCTAAAGCTTTGCTAGCTTGAGCATTAGTGATACCTGAATCTTCAGCGATCTTAGAAATTAATTGTGCTTTGTTCATAATAGATAAAATTTGAATTGAGTCAAAAATAGAAGTATAGAACGTAAATTCAAGGCCTGTAAAGGAATCAATATGTGTATAAATCGCCTGTGATAGGGCTTTCAGCGCATTTCCTTTTTATAACTTGTTGAGAATAATACGACTAGGTCAGTTTGGACAGGCTGAGCAAATTGTGGATAGAAGAGTAAAAAATGGAGAAAAAAGCTTTAGAAATGGCGAAAAATGGTGGTTTTAACCTGGTTCAAGAAGGAGAATTCACCTATATCGATGAAGGTGAGGGGGATGTTTTGGTCCTTTTACACGGTTTGTTTGGTGCCCTGAGTAACTTTCATGAGGTCATAAATCACTTTAAAAAGGACTTTAGAATCATTTTCCCCTTTTTACCCTTGTACTCTCTATCCTTAAAGAAATCAACCGTACGTGGGATGGCAGATCATGTTGGTCAACTCTTAGATCAACTCTCAATAGAGAAGGCGCACTTTTTAGGAAATAGTTTAGGCGGTCATATTGCCTTGGTTTATGGAAAAGAAAATCTCAACCGTTTGCAATCGCTAACCCTAACAGGCTCTTCAGGGCTTTTTGAAAATGCCATGGGTGATGGCTACCCCAACCGAGAGAGCTATGAATATATTAAGAGTAAAACGGAATATACTTTCTATGATCCCAAGACAGCTACTAAAGAACTAGTCGATGAAGTCTATGAGACGGTCAATAATCGCGGCAAGGCCATTCGAATTATTACGATGGCAAAAAGTGCTATCCGTCATAACATGCGGGACGACTTAGGTGCCTTTACCATGCCCGCAAAGATGATTTGGGGCAGCGACGACAGAATTACTCCCCCTTTTGTGGGCGAAGAGTTCAATAAGCTAATGCCTAATTCATCCTTGAGTTTTATCGATGAATGTGGTCATGCTCCAATGATGGAAAAGCCTCAAGAATTCAATAAAATATTAATGGACTTTTTAACGTCATTATAGTAATGTACGTTGCTGAATATATTGACCCTTCTTTTGAAGCGCTGAGTCCTGCGAATACTGCTCGAGAGGCGAGATTGATTATGGAAGCACAAGATATAGAGGTCCTTCCCGTAGTTGGAGATGATGGCAACTATATTACGATGTTGAGTTTGGAAGATGTTGATCAGTTATCGGAGGATACAACAATTGAAATGCTCAGCGGTAGATTTCAGGCACGGTTTGTTCAAAAAGACAAACACGTTTTTGAAGCGATACGGCTTATGCTTGACCACGATTTAGATTGCCTGCCTGTTGTGGATAATGCTTCCCTTGCATACAGCGGACTAATTACTCGTTCAAGTGCACTGGAGAGTTTAATGGCTTTTGTTCCCTTTCACAGAACTTCTTACATCATTACTGTTGAGGCAGAAGCACGAGGTTTTAGCATGGCTGAATTATGTCGTTTGATTGAATCCAATAGGGGTCAAATTGTAGGGACCTTAATGCATAACCATACAGAGCAAAATAGCCCGCTTTGTGTTACCATAAATTTGGTGGCAGAGGAGCTCAATCCAATTTTTGCTGTATTGGAGCGATACGATTATGTCGTTAGACGATCTTATCAAGGTGAGCAGCCTGACGACTACCTAAAGGATCGATATCAAAGTTTAATGCGATTTTTAGACACTTAAAATCTACGTATGAGAGTTACTTTGTTTGGCAGAGCTACTGTTGCTCAAAAAATGGAACAATTTGAGGATGTTATTCAACTTTTAGTGGATGCAGGTCATGAAGTTCTACTAAACGAGTCACTATACATGATTCAGGACGACCTTCAAACACAGTACAACGTCTCTAAAATCAATACACCAGATGACACCATTGACTATGTATTAAGTCTTGGAGGTGATGGGACTATGCTCGAGGCAGTAACTTGGATCGGAGATAAGGCGATACCTATTCTCGGCCTTAATTTTGGCCGGCTTGGTTTTCTTACGGACACTGTAGCCTCGTTTACAGCGGATACAGTCAAGCGATTACTAGAGAAAGACTTGGTAATCGATGAGCGAAGCATGTTGCTCTGGACTAATCCTGAGGGTGAGCCGATTCGCCGTTTTCCGCACGCGCTTAATGATATTACAATTCAACGGGCGTCATCTTCTTCTATGATTACGATTCACGTAACGATTGATGGGATACCCTTAAACTCTTATTGGGCAGACGGCTTAATTATCTCCACCCCTACGGGTTCAACAGGGTATTCTCTAAGTTGTGGCGGTCCAATTATTCATCCATCGACAAAAAACATTGTGTTAACGCCCATAGCACCCCACAATCTCAATATTCGACCGCTCATCTTAGATAAAGGTGTGAAGATTGCTATTGAAGTAGAGGCCCGTGACCCGCAATTTTTAGCAACGCTAGATACGCACTCTATTCTCTTAGATACTTCGCGTCATGTGGAAATTTCAAGTTCGCCCTACATCACTAAAATCTGTAGGCTGCAAAATGACTACTTTACAGGAGCGATTCGCGATAAGCTTTATTGGGGTATTGATAAGAGAAATAGTCATGGTTAAAACAATTATCTCCATCACTCGTTAGTCATTAGACTCTTACCTTAAATCTTTTTATGCGTTTTATTATTCTTGCCATATTTCTTTTGATTGCAAGCTTTGGGTCACTTTCCGCTCAGAATATTGAAGGGGGCTTATTGTTGGGGAATACACAGTATTTCGGTGATCTAAATCCTAAGGCTCGGTTTAATGCTCCAAGATGGCATGCTCAGGCAATGGTAAAATATAACGTAGACGATCGTTTTGTTCTTCGGGGTAATATGACGTTTGGCAGACTCTATTATTCAGATAAATTAAGTGGAGATGCATTCAATGCTAGACGAAACCTTTCATTTAGGACCAATATTTTAGAGGTTAGCGGAGGGCTGGAATTTAATTTCCTTGAATTTTCAATGAGTAAGAAGTCTTATCGCTTTTCCCCTTATCTGTTTATCGGACTAGGATTTACCTACTTTAACCCTCAGGCCGAGTTAGGAGGGGAATGGTATGATTTACAACCCCTTGGCACAGAGGGTCAAAATGATATAAGTTATTCCAATGTAAAGCCATATAAACTCGTGACACCTATATTACCCACAGGCTTTGGCTTTAAGTATAATCTGAGTAGAAAAATTAATGTGGGTATAGAGTATGTCCATAGGATAGCATTTACCGATTATCTAGATGATGTTGGAGGAGTCTACCCAAGTCCGCTTTCCTTACCCGATGGGGGTAGCGGTGTGGCTGCCGCTCTCTCGGATCGATCTGGCGAAGTCGGTGCACCCATAGGTGATGAGGGGTTTCAGCGTGCAACGTCTAGTAAACGAGATGCCTACCTTATGGGAGGATTTTGGTTAACCTATCTTTTGTCTTACGAAAAGTGTCCTAAAATCTCTCGACTTCCATAGATTTTCTAAATTCGCCGTTGAACGCTCTCTCCTTGGAATTACCCCACGATATTAACCCGAAAACAGTCCCTCAACACGTGGCCATCATAATGGATGGCAATGGTCGTTGGGCTAAGCAACAGGGTAAAATGCGCATTGCAGGACATAAAGAAGGAGTTGAAGCTGCTAAACGAGTGGTAAAAGCCCTTTCTACAGCAGGTGTAAAGTATGTTACACTCTATGCCTTTAGTACTGAAAACTGGAAGCGTCCAGCTCTAGAAGTTAGTGGTTTAATGGACTTGTTAATGCTTACCCTTAAGCGTGAACTTAAAGGATTCATGAAAGAGGGTTTTATTCTGCGGACAATTGGTGATATAGAACAGCTTCCTTCGTCAACAAAGGATGCCGTCAAAGAGGTTGTGCACCAAACCAAAGAGAATACCGGCATGGTCATCAATGTGGCGCTAAGTTATGGCGGCCGTTGGGAGATTGTAGAAACCACAAAAGAGTTAATACGCAAGGCTGTCAATGGGGAATTGGACCTCCAAGATCTTGATGAAGATACCTTTAGCCAACATCTTCAAACATCTGACATGCCTGATCCTGACCTCCTAATTCGCTCAAGTGGGGAGAAGCGATTAAGCAACTTTCTTGTATGGCAATCCGCCTACAGCGAATATGTTTTTGACGATGCCTTTTGGCCTGATTTTAATGAGCATAACGTATGGACTGCTCTGCGAGATTTTCAGGGTAGAAACCGTAGGTTTGGAACTTCAAGTGATGCTTCATGATGTCTAGGTTCCGTTTGCGTTGGGTACTTCTTTTGGGGTGGATGTCTTTAGGCGGTATGGTGTGGGCTCAAAATGATAGCACAGAGTCCACATTGGATATCAATCCATGGGACTTTAGTGACCCTAAAGAATATGTTATAGCAGGTGCTGTTATAGAGGGAAGTAACTTGAACAAAGGTGTTTTGCTAAACCTTGCTGAAATTCCAGTTGGTTCGACAGTAACCCTCCCTGGGGACGATCTTGCCATGGCGATTAAGCGACTTTGGGACCAGCGAATTTTTGCAGGCGTCTCCATTTACATAGATTCTGTGCAAGGAAATCAAGTCTTTTTAAGGCTATCGATTACCGAACGACCTCGTCTGTCACGTTTTGTGATTACAGGTGTAAAAAAAGGTGATGCTGAAGAGATTCGAGAGATTTTAAACTTAGGGATTGCCTCGGTACTTCAGGAGTCCGATAAGAATGAGATTCGTTATAAAATTTCAAAGTATTACACAGACAAGGGCTTTTATAAGCCGGTTGTTACCATGACAGAGCAGGAGGATACCATTATGGCCAATAGTGTCTTGTTGCGTATTGAGGTCGATCGAGGAAGAAAGGTTCGCATAGATGAAATACAAATTGAGGGCAATACGGAAATGACTAGTCGCCAGATTAAGCGAAGCATGAAAAATACCCGTGAGCGCGTGAAATTTGAACTTCAAGAGCTACTCAATATCCCAAAAAACAAATTAGATTCAGCGTTTGGTGCGCTAGATGTTATTACCGATTTCTCTGCGAGTAGAGCCTTTAGATATGGTGACCGCTTTGTTAATCTCAACATATTCAAATCCTCAAAATTTTCTCCTCAAAGTTACAAGGATGATAAAGAGATCTTGCTCGCGCGCTATCGAGACAAGGGCTATCTCGACGCCAAAATCACTTTTGATACGGCGGTATTCTTACCTGATGGGAATGTCTTCATTGCAATGCAAATTGAGGAGGGGAATCAATACTATTTTAGAAACATTACGTTTTCAGGCCAGGCAAAATATTCCGACTCGCTTCTTCTACAAATCCTAGATATAAAGAAGGGATCAGTGTACAGTGAAGGCCTGCTCAATGAGCGGTTATTCCAGAGTCAAAATAGCGATGATGTAAGTTCATTGTATATGGATAATGGGTATCTATTTTTCAATGTTACTCCAATCGAACAACGCGTAGAAGGGGACTCCATTGATTTGTTACTCAAGGTCTATGAGGGGCCACAAGCCACCATTAATGCAATCAATATCTACGGAAATACAAAGACGAACGAGAAAGTCATTCGTCGTGAGCTCTACATAAAACCAGGCGACAAATTCAGTAGAACGGCACTCATGCGCTCACAACGTGAGCTTGCCAATCTCGGGTATTTTGATCCGGAGCAAATGGAGATTCTTCCTCGACCTAATCCTCAAAATGGAACGGTGGATATCGATTTAAAGGTTGTTGAGAAGCCTTCTGACCAATTAGAACTCTCAGCAGGGTGGGGAGGCCGAGGGAATGGAGTAGTGGGTACGCTCGGTGTTCAGTTTACCAATTTCTCGCTGCGTAATGTGTTTAATGGGAAAGCATGGTCGCCATTACCTTCTGGGGACGGACAAAACTTAACGGTTCGTGTTCAGTCCAATGGTAAACTCTTCCAATCGTATAATTTAAGTTTTACCGAACCATGGCTTGGGGGTCGTAAGCCCAACTCGTTATCTCTAAGCTTTTTTCGTCAGCGTCTCAATGATTTAGATATCAATCGCGACGTTGAGGGAAGTTTAGTCACTACAGGAGGCTCTGTAGCACTGGGAACACGCCTTCGTTGGCCAGATGACTATTTCATCGTCCAAACGTCATTAAACTTTCAACGCTATCAACTCGATAACTTTAACACCTTTGATTTTAGCTTTACTAATGGACAGGCCAATAATATCAATTTCTCTACTACGATTGCGCGAAACTCCATTGATCAGCCATTGTTTCCAAGTAGAGGTTCAAACATATCCTTAACCCTGCAAGCAACCTTGCCTTACAGTCTGTTGTTTAAGGGACGACGTAACATTGACTTTAGTGACCCAACCTTAGATGATGAGATTCGTTTCCGGTGGGTAGAATTTTATAAAGGACGCTTTGATGCAGAATTTTATACGCCATTAGCTGGAAAGCTGGTATTGTATACTGCGGCAAAAATGGGATTCTTAGGGACATACAATAAATCCCTTGGTCTTACGCCTTTTGAGCGTTACGAGTTAGGAGGTGAAGGATTTCAGCAAACAAGATTCTTGGGAAGGGATCCAATCGGTTTACGAGGGTACAATGTCATCACGCCAAGTGGTGGAGCGCCAATATTTAATAAGTTTATCATGGAGATGCGCTATCCGATTTCTTTGAACCCATCAGCAACTGTTTACACGTTGGCTTTCCTAGAAGGCGGAAATTTTTGGAATTCGATCCAAGACTATCAACCGTTTAATCTCAAACGCTCTTTTGGTGTGGGTTTGAGAGTCTTTTTGCCTATGTTTGGTCTGCTTGGATTTGATTATGGCATAGGCTTTGATGATGACGACTTGGATGCCGCAACGGGCGACAACTTGTTTCAGAAGTATGGCCAGTTTCGGATTATTTTAGGATTTGAACCTCAATAGAAAAAATATGCGAAAATTACTAGGGTTACTTTTTGTTGTATTAAGTTTTCATGGGCTTAGTGCACAGCGTTTCGTTTACGTAGACATGGAATATATGTTTAGTCAGATTCCAGAAGTTCAGCGCGCCCAGGAAGAATTGGATGCCAAGGCTATGGAATGGCGAACAACAATACAGAATATGATGTTTTCAGTCGATTCGGCTTACAAAGCTTTTCAAGCAGAACAAGTGCTTATGACAGAGCGCATGAAGGCTGATAAAATTCAAGAAATTGAAGACATGGAGCGCTCAATAAAGGTCTATCAACAAGAAAAATTTGGTCCTGAAGGCGCGCTTTTTGCTGAAAAAGATGCCCTGCTTCGTCCTATTCAAGATAAGATTTATGATGAGATTCAGCTATATGCTGAAGAGAAGGGGTATGACTTTATACTCGATCGTTCGGCCACTACGATGGTATTGTTTGGATCCGATCGATACAACAAAAGTGACGATATCTTAAAAAGGCTTGGATATACTGTGTCCAAGTGAGTTTATATTAATTGAAAAATAGTTTCTTTACACCACAATAATTTACAATGAAAGCATTACGATTTATTCTTCCTCTTGCCATGGTTTTTGGCTTTACGTTAACGAGCACTGCCCAGACTAGTAAAATGGGTTTGGTAGACCAACAGGCTATAGTTTTAGAAATGCCAGAATATAGTGCCGCACAAACAAAAATCTCAGAAAAACAGGCTAGTAAAATGCAAGAGATTGAAACTCTTTACGCTCAATATCAGACTAAGGCAGAAGAATTTCAAGAATTAGCAATGTCCGGAACCCTATCTAGTGGTGCTCAGCAAGCTAAAGAAACTGAGCTTTATGATTTACAAACACGTATTCAAATGGCTGAGGAAATGGCTCAGGAGTATCTTGTAGAATATATGGATGATCTTATGGAGCCTATTTCTGCAAAGGTTGATGCGGCTATTCAAGCCGTCGCTCAGGCAAATGGTTTTACCCATGTTACGGATTTGTCGCTCTTTTATGTGTATCCTGAAAGTGACGATATCACTGGTAAGGTAAAGGCCCACTTAGGCATACAATAAGGTAGGTTGAGCTCGTCGAAGATTGGTGTTTTTGATTCGGGCATAGGTGGACTTCCCCTTGCTTTTGCGATTCGCAATACCTTTCCTTTCCACGACATTATCTACTTTGGCGATACAGAGCATTTTCCTTTTGGTGATCGCTCAGCTGAGTCTGTAGAACGTTTTAGTCATGCTATGGCTAGCTTCTTATATGAAGAAGGGTGTGACATCCTTGTTATTGCCTGCAATACTGCCAGTGCTGTGGCTTACGATTCATTAAAGCAACGTCTTAAAAACCGGGCTACTGTGTTCAATGTGATTGATCCAGTAGTTCAAGAAGTATGCAATGCGTCAGCTACACATATTGGAGTTATTGGAACATCTCGCACAATAGAGACTAACATTTTTGAACAAAAGATTTTAGCAAGTTGCCAGAATAAGAAGGTATATAGTTTGCCAACCCCGTTGCTTGCTCCAATGATTGAAGCGGGATACTATAACCATCCAGTAAGCGAACTTGTGGTGCAAGATTATCTAAACCATGCTTCTTTTGAATCCATCGAGGGCTTGGTGCTTGCATGCACACACTATCCTCTGATCCGAAAGGATATAAATGCGGTGTTTGGAAGTCGATTTGAAATGTTTGACGCGCACAAGGCGTTGGTTTCTGCCTTGCACGATTGCATCCAAGATACTTCTAGTGAAACCAAGGGAAGTACTACCTTTTTTGTGAGTGATTTAACCAAGAGTTTTCAGAAAACTGCAGAAATCTTTGCTGGCGGAGCAGTAGACCTTAGACAACACCGATTACAATTATGAGAATACTATCCTTCCTATTGACCTTTTGCTTTTGTGCTTCGTTAACTAGTCAAGGCATCTCCTTTTTTGAGGGGAGTTTCGACGAGGCAAAGGAACTTGCAGCCAAAGAGGGCAAGTTGATATTTATGGATTCCTATGCCAAGTGGTGTGGCCCATGTAAACGGATGGCACGGGATGTATTTACTGTAGAAGAAGTAGGGGACTTCTTTAACGCAAATTTTGTCAACTTGAAAATGGACATGGAGACAGAAGAAGGACGTTTGCTAAATAAGACGTATCAAGTAGCTGTCTATCCAACGCTTTTTGTTCTCGATGCAGATGGCGAAATTATTCTTCGAGAAAAGGGCTATCGCGATGCGCGTGGACTCCTGCAAGTTGGTCGCAAGGCACTCCTTCCAAGTGAATCGGAAATGCTGGATATGGCTGATCAGTTCGAATCCGGTGAATATGATGTGCTCTTTTTAGTGGATTACCTCCAGGCATTGCAATGGACAGGAAAGGAAGGGCAGTCCAATGTAATGGCTAAGCTGGCGGAAAGCGTTTCCTCAAGCGATATGCAACTTGAAAAAGTTCAGCAAGCATTTTTGGGGTATAGCCCACTAGCTTCTGGATACTATCCAACACATATTCTCAAGGACTACCAAAATGTCTTTATCGACCAAGTGGGTAAAGAAAAATTTGAAGAGACGGTGCTCTCTATTCTCAAAGGGCTATGGCAAGGAGCGACTAAGGAGGAGTATGGTAGGTTTATGACTCCCGAAGATTTTGATACCTATTATGATGTGTTTAAGTCAATCAACAACAAACGCTATAAAAGAGAAGTATACTTATGGAAAATGGCTTTTTCTGAAGCCTTTGGGGATTGGGATGGCTATCTGAAGGCTGCAAACACCTATTTTAAATCAAAAGCTGGTAAAACAGATGCCGAGGCGCTTATGAATGCATCGTGGTCTCTTTACCACTCTGATCCAATCTACGATAATCAAGTCTTAGCTTGGACGAATCGCGTTATGGAAAGCAGCGCTAACCAGAGTGCACCCTATTTTCTTCAAGCCTATCTTTTTATGCGTCAAGCGAATTATGAAAAGGCCGACGAAGTGATGCAGCGCTGTATGGCATTCTTAACGGAAGATAGTCCCGAGTATAAGGATGCATCCATAATTAATACAATTCTAGATACTCAATTGAGCCGGTAGGTCTGCTAATGCTTCTGTCAGCCTTTTGTAGGAGAGCTCTTTTTGGGACAACATCGTATAGTTTGATTTCTTCGCCATTTGTTCGGCGAGATAAACTTGTTCAGTTTGCCCTGGTGTTGGGATTACTAGAGCATCGATATCTAAGCATAATAAATCCATTAGAGTACTGTATCCACTCCGACAGATTAACGCCTTGCATCCATTGAGCTTTGTGGCAAGTTCCTGGCCATGAAGATGATTGAATACATGTATATGAGGCGGTAAATCAAGCGAGATAGTGCCTTCGTTTGGAAGTCCTCGGACTAGAAAAATTTGGAGATGTTTGAGGGGTTTAAGAATATGAATCAAGCGTTCTTCGAGGTGACTACGCGTAGGTTCAGGACCGGATAACATAAGACCTATATCATAAAAATACGAGCGCTCTTCTTTTGGAATTTTATAGGTGGCTAGGTCAGATAGGAATCCTTTATATATTTTGTCTCTTGAATGCGTGCTAAGGTGCCCACTTAAATTATCCGGTGGCGCATTATCAGGAACCCAGAGGGATGTAAATGGGGCCATATAATGATCCAACTTTTTGTAAAACAATCGCGCAAAGAATTTAGAAGTTGGTACAATAGGTCTTAGCTGATGGCTTAAAAAATGTGATGGCAGGTCATGATGATAACATCCATAGCGATTATCAGAAATAATCTGTTCAATATTATGGTCCTCGCAAAATGCTGAGACAACGCGGTGTTCATCTTCAATCGCTCGAAGGATTTTTCGAGCTTGAAAGGTCATGTTGATTATCATGCTACTCGACGCATATCGAACGTTGTAAGCGGGGAGCTCTAAAAAGGAATGATCGGGGAAACGTTTTTTTAGGTGAGTTAGAGCAACTCCATCGCTAGCTATAGTCACGTCGTGGCCTTCTTGTATCAAACGCTGAATCAGCACACTGCTCCGACTTGCGTGACCAAGCCCCCAATTAAGTACACAAAAAAGCGTTTTCACTGTATATTACTATAGAATTACATGCTTGAAAATATGCAACAATATCAAAGGATACTATGCCTAATCCTTTTAGGGGGACTTTTGCTAAGCCAATGTTCAGTGAATAAACAGAGTAAGTGCCCTTGCAATAAGCGCAAATCGGCAGCAACTTTTGTGTTGTCTACAGACCGAGTTTAGCCAAAAGATGGGGTCTCGTCGGAGACTCCTTCACATTTTCTATACCTTCTGGACTACCTTGATACATAAGGTATCCTCCATCATCACCACCAACGGGCCCAAGTTCAATCAGGTAATCTGATGACTTGATAATATCTAAGTTGTGTTCGATAACGACTACGCTATGCCCCTTTTCGATTAATGCTTCAAAGGCAGCTAAGAGCTTTGCGACATCATGAAAGTGAAGACCAGTAGTGGGTTCGTCGAAGAAGAATAGGATGGGGTCTTTTTCTTGGCCTTTCACAAGAAAGGAGGCTAGTTTGACACGTTGAGCTTCACCGCCAGATAGCGTTGAGCTTGACTGACCAAGCTGAACATAACCTAGGCCAACATCTTGTAGTGGTTTTAGTCGATTTCTGATCTCTGCATTGCTGGTAAAGAACGCCATGGCCTCATCAACAGTCATAGACAATACATCATAAATGGACTT
>Ga0163109_10001036_pt1 | contig 21993 bp, 15 predicted proteins | sample CRUFie1St13metaG_FD_108704 | JGI IMG/M metagenome (GOLD analysis project Ga0163109, IMG submission 108704) | Marine microbial communities from the Costa Rica Dome - CRUD Field 142mm St13 metaG | ecosystem: Environmental > Aquatic > Marine > Oceanic > Photic zone | place: Costa Rica: the Eastern... | reverse complement strand
TGAAGCTTAATACTAGTTACTTACAGACATATTGGGAGATTGGTAATTCTTTTAATTTTTGTGAAGAATATTTACTTGCTGAAAAGTATTATAAAGAAGCATTAATTTTAGATCCTAATAATCTAACAAGCCTCAAGTTATTAGGAAAATTTTTTTCAAAAAAATATAATCATTTTAATAATCTTAATGATTTAATTCTATCGAATAATTATTTTAACAATGCTTTGAATTTAAATCCTAATGATAATGTTATTATTCTCTCATTAGCTAGTAATTATCAGATAATGAGGAAATATAAAGAGTCTTACTCTTTATTTACATCTATTAAAGGTTTAAATGAGTCTTTACCATTTTATGTTAACTACTCAGCGTTACTTAGTAAAATTGGTTTTAATAAGAAAGGTTATGAAATCCTCGAAGAAGGATTAGAAAAGTATCCTAATTCACAACCATTATTAAATAATCTTTCTAGCTTAGCACTATCAGATAATAATTATATTTTAGCAAAGGAAACAATTGAAAAATCGCTTGAATTAAATAATAAATCACCAAATGCTTTATTAAATTATGGGTCTTTATATTTTTATGAAAATAACAATAAAAAGGCATTCGAATATTTTCATAAAAGTTTAAAAATTAGGAAAGATCCTGGAACTTATCTTATGTTGGGTCAATATTACAAAGCCAATAATAAATTAGAAGACGCTAGAAATTCGTTTTTAAAAGCAATTGAATTAGACAAGTATTCACCTGCTTATTATCCTTTAACAGAGGTTATGAGTCTTAAAGATAATGATTCTATTGTTAGTAAAATTAAAAGTTTATCATTAGATAAAGACCTACCGGATAATTTTAAGTCTCAAATGTTTTTTGCTCTATGGAACATATATAAAAATGATCAAAATCAAGAGCAAGCTTTTGAATATTTAGTTTCTGCAAATAAACTAAATCGTAAGACAATCGATTACTCAACAAATGAGTCTAGAAGAAAAATTCAAAACTTAATAAATCAAGATTATTCAGTATTGAAAGAATCTTCTATGAATAAATCACCTAATATAATTTTTATTATTGGGATGCCAAGGTCAGGAACCTCATTAATTGAACAAATATTATCTTCTCATAGCTTAGTCGAAGGATGTGGTGAATTACTAAATTTACCGCTAGCTTTATCTAAAAATAATTACTTAACAAAATTGAATGAAAATAAAGAAACAATTTTATCAAGTATACATAATGATTATTATTCATTGCTCCCTAATAAAGCTGGCAACGTTAGATATATTACAGATAAAATGCCAACTAATTTCCTTTATTTACCTTTTATAATTAAAGCATTTCCAAATTCGAAAATAATTCATATTAGAAGGAATAAACTTGATAATTGCTTCTCTATATACGAAAGAAAATTTCAGGGTCAAATGCCATGGGCATATGATTGGAAAGAACTACTTGAATATTATGATCTTTATGAAAAGCAAATGCATATTTGGAATACGAATTTTAGTGATATTCTTAATATTCAATACGAGGACATTGTTGAAAACTTAGAAATTCATATTAAAGAAATGCTTAAATTTTGCGATTTAGAATTTGAAGAAAGTTGTGTAAAGTTTTATGAAAATAATAGAACGGTTATAACTGCTAGTTTTGATCAAGTAAGAAGAAAAATCTATACTAGTTCTATTGGCAGGTCTAAAGATTTTGTGAAATATATTAATAGCTAAAATGAACGATAATAAAAATATAACTATAAATGTTGAGCCTACAGCTGATAGGCTAGAATCTATAAAAAAGTTAATAGAATTAGATGATATTAAAAAAGCTACGAATGAATTTAATAAGCTATCTTCTGCTTTTCCTAAAAGTAATAAGTTAAAAAAATTAGCAAGGTTATTAGACCCTTTTATGAAACAAGAAAATAAACTTGAAATTAAATATGAAAATTTATTGAATACAGAGTCAGAAACTTCAATATTAAAAAGCATTGAAGAAGACCAAATAAAATATCCCAATTCATCAATTTTATTTACCTATATAGGTAGATTACAATTAAGTAAAAAAAACTACAAAGACGCAATTAAGGCATTTTCTGAAGCAATCAAATTAAATCAAGACAATATTTTTGCCCTAGCAAATCTAGCGGTTTGTTATCATAGAGCAGGAGAAATTGAAAATGCTATTTTCTATATCGAAAAAGCTTTGATTCTTGATACTAATGATGAAATAAATTTGGATAATTATGCTATTTTTCTGATGGAGAAAAATGAAATTGAGAAATCTGCTAAAATTTTAAATAAACTCTCTGTTGTTTTCCCTAATTCTGCAATGACCTGGAATTTACACGGAATTTTTCATAACAAATATGGAAATAATCCAAATAAAGCTATAGAGGCTTTTCTGAAATGTAAAAAAATTGACTCAAATTACCATTTAGTAGACTTTAATATTGGTAATGCCTATATGAAAATTAAAGATTTTATAAAAGCAAATGATTACTTTAAAGAATCTATTAATAAAAATCAAAACCATACAGCTAGCTACCTAAATATGGCTGTAGTTCAAAATAATATCGATAATTATGATAAAGCCATACATTATTATAATATGGTTCTTAATATCGACCCCGCAACAGAAGATATTGTTTTTGCAAATTTAATTAATATTTATAGAGAGACGGGTGAAATTGATAAAGCAGCAACTTATTGTAAAAAACTAATCAAAAAAAATAGGAATTTTATTCAACCATACATATCACTCGCACAATTGAATAATAAAAACAAAAACTATATCAATAGTAATGATGATGAATTCAAAACAATGTTAGATTTGTATAATAACAATAAAGCTGCTGATGAAATTTATTACAAAGATAACAGCGGGCAAATCTTCACAATTGATGGAGTAAGAACTAAAGACTATCTTGGTTTTGGTATTTATAAAGTACTTAAAGAAGAAAAGAATTATAATGAGGCAATTAAATATCTCAAAAAAGCTAATAAAAGTGTTCGAGCAAGTGGTGACTTCAACATTGTTGATGTAAAGAAAAGATATTTTAATACTTTAAAAAAATATGAAAATAAAGACTTATCAAAAGGATCAATTGCAAATAATACTAAATATGTAAATATTTTTATAGTAGGTATGCCACGATCTGGGTCTTCGCTACTTGAACAAATCTTATCTAGGCATAGTAAAATTAATGGACTTGGAGAATTAACTAGCTTATCGCGATCTGCGGAACATTATAATTATACTTTAAAACCTGACCTAGAAACAGAGGCTCTTGAATTTATTGCTCAAGAATATACTGAAGAAATAGATTCTTTAAATAAAACCGAATGTAAATTTATTATTGATAAAATGCCTGCAAATTTTTTATATATTGGCCTAATTAATGATATTTTTCCAAATTCAATAGTAATAGATATAAAAAGGGATGCCTTAGATACTTGTTTTTCTATATACGAGCAACCATTTACAAATTTAGCCCTTTATGCATTTGATCAAAAAGAAGTGGCTTATTATTATAATATATATAAAAAATGCATGAAATTTTGGCATGAAAAGTTAAAAGCTAATAGAATATATACATTGAATTATGAGGATTTAGTTATTAATCCTGATAAAGAAATTAAAAATGTTTTGAAGCATTGTGGTCTAGATTTTGAAGACGATTGCCTTAATTTTCAAACAAGTAAAAGAGCTGTAAGAACAGCTAGTGTAGTTCAAGTTAAGGACGGACTTCATAGTCGATCATTAAAAAAATGGAAACATTTTGAAAAGCATATTCAACCTATGCAGGAGATCATAGAGAATGAGATTATTCCCTAAATGCCCTTTGAGATAATTTTGTAATTGGACTTGTAAAAAATGAAATTACAGTTCTTTTATCGCCTAATATTGACACCTGACCAACCATACCTGATTGGATCTCTAAATCAGCTAAGTCATCACTTGGATTAACCTTTACAATTGTTTTATAAAAAGGCGCTGTTTGTTCATCAATTAATGTTGTATTTTTAGCAATATTAGTTACCTCACCCTCAAACATACCGTAAACAGCGCTATCATAAGCTGAGAAAGCAATTTTAGCCTTTTGTCCAATGGCAACTTTTGTGATATCTTTTGGGTCTATCCTGGCTTCTATAAGTAATTCTTCATTATCCGGTACTATTTCTGCAAGCAAGGTGCCTGGTTTAGTTACTTCACCAATTGTTGTTATGTGTATTTGACTTATAACACCATCTACTGGTGATTTTACCTCACTACTATTAAATCTTTTTTCAAAATCTACAAGACGGATTCGTGCCTCACCAAACATTAATCGTTCATTTATAAGCATCATCTCTGCTTCTGATCCGCTCATAACCAATTCTTCTAAAATCTTTATTTTTTTCTCTCTTTCTTCTACCTCAATCTTTGTCATTTCATAGTTAATCTTGGATTGCTCATAATCAATTTTAAATAAAATATCATTCTTTTTTACATTATCACTCAATTCAATAGAAATTTGATCAATCACTCCACCAAAAACACTTTGCACAACTTGTATTTTTGATGCAGGAATTACTGTTCCATTAGCTCTAACTACTTGATTAATTTTAGCAAATGATGCCCATATGATAACAACAAAAACTGAAGAAATAATCACCCAAAATAATAAACTAGACCTTTTATATGCGCGGAAATATCCTAAATTTGTGAGTTTTTCTTGAGTATTATCAGTTAAAAGACTGTTGGTTATTTTTTCATTTAATTTAAGAAAAGATTGAAATAAATAAACAAATGTATTTATTAGATAGCTTGGTATTTTCTTTATTATATTTTTAATTTTTTTTAACATTATTAAACTTTATTTTGTGAGAGTATCTTCTCTTTTGGTCCGTATGCGGCAACTTTACCATTAACCATAACAAGAACATTATTAACAATTGCTAAATCTGAATTATTATGTGTTGCAATAATAACAGTTGAGTCAATGAAATGCTTTGAAATATTTTCAAGAAATCTTTCTATCGCTTTACCATCCAATGAAGTTGTAGGTTCATCAAGAATTAATAACTTTGGTTTTTTAATTACAGCTCTTGCTAGAGCAATACTTTTTCTTTGTCCTCCTGATATATTTCTCGCACCTTCGTGAAGAATGTAATCAAATCCTCCGGGTAGTTGACCAATGAATTCATTAACACCACTTATTTCAGCTGCAAACTCAACTTTTTCTTTATCAGGTTCATCTAAACCCATTACAATGTTTTCATAAACTGAGCCTGTAAATAATTGAACAGTTTGAGGACAGTAACCAATACTATCTCTTAAAACATTAGGAGTAATACTATTAATATCATATTTTCCAATTTTGATATTTCCATCTCCAACAGGATTAAAGCCTACCATACATTTTAGTAGTGTTGATTTACCGCCTCCTAAATTTCCTAATATAGCTAACTTGTCTCCGGCATTTATTTTTACATTAATATCTTGAAGAATTTTTTGATCACCAATACCCCAATTTAAAGAATTTATTTCAATAGAAGGATCGCTTATATTACCTCCATGTGTATAGCTAACAAATTTTTCATCTCTAGCTTCATCTTGCATAATTTTGTCTAACTTTTTATAAGCCGCCATGGCATAATTATACCTGGCAATTAACTGACCAACTTGACCAAGTGGAGCTAAACATCTTCCTGATAAAATAACGCAAGCTATCAAAGCACCCATACTCAAATTGCCAGAAATGATAAGAAAAACACCAAAAAATATCATCAACATTTGACTTAATTGTGTTCCAGTTCCAGAAAAAGTTATCGCAATATTAGCTATGGTTTTAGTTATGATATTTACTTTATTTTGATCTTCTACTGATGTTGACCACTTATCCTTTAAATACTTTCCTCCCGCAATAGTCCTTACAGCCTCCATATTATTGAGGAGCTGATGAAGAACTGACATTTTACTATGCGATGCTGAAAGGTTTTTTTCTGAATAATTCTTTAAGAAAGGATGAACTAATCCAGAAACCAGAAGAACAAGAGGAACTATTAAAGTTGGAACAAGAGCTACCCATCCACCAATAGCCCATAAAACTCCTATGAATATAATCATAAAGGGTAGATCAATAATGGTTACCATAGTTGCCGAGCTAAAGAAATCTCTGAAACCATCAAATTCTTTTATAGTATTGGAAATAGCGCTTGGAGAATTGCCAAGCTTCACAGCATCATGCGATACAAATTTATTAAAAAGACGATCTGCTATCGTATCGTCAAGTAAAGATCCAGCAATATCAACAAAATAGCCTCTTAACATTTTTGTTATAAAATCAAATATAACAACAATAGCCATTCCAATTGTAAGAGCAATCAATGAACTGATTGCGCCGTTTGGAACAACCTTGTCATAAACGGTCATAATATAAAAAGCACTTCCTAAGGCAAAAACATTTATGAAAAAACTAGCTACTAATACCTGATAATAAATTCTTCTGTGGTTGTAGATGCTATTCCAAAACCAATGTTCTTTATAATCTTTTTTTTCAACAAGCTCTGACATTTTATAACGCTAACTTAAATCTTGATAATAACTCTGTTTTGACATGGCTTAACTGTAAATCAGTTAAATATAAATTTATTTCAGTATCTAAAACCTCTACAAAGAGATTAATATCCTGAACTATAACATCTGCTAAAGCAACAGAATTATATTCACTTCCAGTCATTCTTTGGGATAATATATTTTGCTGCTTTCTTGTATTTATTTGAGTATTTTTTAATTCATCAAGCATTAAATCTAAAGCAACTAATTTTCCTTCTAAAGATTTTTTTTCAATAAGAAAGTCTCTTTTTACTGATTGATTTTCCCATCTTAGTTGACTAGAGTTTGCTCTTGCAGAATTAATTTTATTACCTCTTCTTCCAAAGTCGAAAATTGGCATTTGGAAATAAATACCACCACGAATATCAAATTCATCAAAATCACGGTCAAAGTCATATTGAATATATTTAACATTTAACCCAAATTCTGGCCTATATTCACCTTTAACCATATTAATTTCAGTTTTTGATTGATCAAATACAATATCAGATATTTGAACACCATAGGATATAGAATTTATGTTTGTATCGTTTATTAAATTACTATTCGAATCTAAATTAGAAAGTAGAACAGTAGGTACCATTTCTAAAGAAAATTCTTCATCAAAAAATCTAAAATATGTTTCTCTTGAACTAATTATTTCAGAGTTAATATTTGCCCTTGTTATAAGCAACTCATTATATTTTATCTGTAAAAGGGCTCTTTCAGCAGGTTGAGAAATACCTGCTTGAAGTCTTTTATCAGCCATTTCGAGTAATTTTTCTAATTTTGTAGCCTGATCATTAAGGTATTTTTTTATTACATAAAACTTAAAAGTATCAAAGTAAATCTGATTAGCTTTTAGCAATAGTTCTGATGTTCTCTCTTCAAGTTCGAGATTACCAATTTCAATTTGTCTTTTTGCGTTTAATATTTTGTTATTAATTCGATTCCCAGCATAGAGCTGTTGATTAATTTCAACTATCGCATCAAGTGAGTCATCTTGTATTTTTCTAATTGAGTCTACTTCACTAATTTTTCTGTCAAAATAATTTTCATTTATTATGCTAGAAGATATTGTCGGAAATCTATCAGCTCTACTAACTCTATAATCAAAGTTATATTTATTTTTCATAGCTATGATTTCTTTAAAATCTGGCTGATTTATTACGGCCTGGGTAATAAATTCTCGAAATTCTTCATTATTTCTAAGTGATAAATCATCACCGTAATTATTAAATTCAATTTCATTTGAAAATAAATTTGATCCAATAATTATAAGAACGAAAAGAATTCTTATTTTGAGAAAAAAGGTCATAGTAAATTTAATTTAAAGACACTATTTATCTTTCTTTTTTCCGTCTTTACTGTCTTTTTTGCTATCAGTTTTTTGATTTGCTTCGTTAACCTCTATTAGCTTAGCATTTAATTCATTGACGCTAGCTGCAAGTCCATTCACAATATCTCCAACAATAGCTGCAGGAATTTCGATTGTGCCTACTTTAGCATCTGTTCCATCTGGATTAACTGTATTTAGCTGTATTCTAACAACACCATTTGCTAGAGTTACATCACTTATTCCGTCGATTAGCATTCGGCCCTCCTTCTGTATGTCTTAACTTAGATAGTTATTGATTTATATATTTCAATAGCAATATACTAAAATGATTCATTTTTTAATTATAGTTATATAAGTTAGATGATTATATCAATTAAATTTAGTGTAAAATTATTATGACTGATCAAGAAGAAGAAAATAAGGAACTACTGAGTTTATTAGCAGATAAAAAATATAAAAATGTAATCAAAAATATAACATCTAGTAAGGATTATAAAAAAGATGCTTTTAAGTTAGCTGTTCTGGCTCAGGCTCATGAATCTATGAATGATTTATTTAAAGCTATTCAGACTTATAGTGATTCCCTGAAACTTTCTGAAAAACCTGAAATAAGACTTCTTTTGATAGATACGCTTATAAGATCACAAAATATTACTAAGGCCAAAAATGAACTTGAAAAGTTAAACCCGCAACAATTAGAAAAAACAACAAGTATAATTAATTATGCAAATCTTCACGCTAGTGTAGGTAATAACGATAAGTCAATCGAGATATTTGAAAAAGTTAGAAAGCAAATAATAGACAATAATATTATTAAAGATGATTTGGTAACAAATCAGATTATTGAAGTCAGTATACAAATAAGTCGTTTATATTTTCGTATAGGAAATTATGGTCAGGCATTTGGAAATATAAGTTTAGCTCTAAAATTTGATACAAAAAAAAGGGCTAGTCTTGTATTATTATCAGAGGTTTTATCGCATATATCTCTAGATAAAGATAAAATTCAACCTCATCTTTTTGAGGCTATTGGTAATTGTACTAAGGCCCCAGATATCTCTAATAACAGATTTAATCATATTATTAACTTTGATATATATGGTAAAATTTTTATAGAAAGGTTTTCTGATTTTAAACTTATTAACTTTTCTGAATTAAATAATTTAATAAAGGATGATCTTTTCTATAACTATTTTTCTCAAGATGGATATACTTCACATCAAATTGAAAAGGGTTTTGTTAACATAAGAAAATTTATTTTACTTGAAATTACTAAAGATAATTTTAAGGAAATTGACTCAAAACTTTTAATAAGACTTATGGAAATTTTAGTTTTTCAGGCAAATTATTCTGAATATATATGGTTTGTTGATGAAAACGAAAAAAAAGCATTGGTAAGTCTAAAAGCATATCTTCTTTCGGTTATTAATAAAAAAAATAAACCAAATTTCATAGCTTTTTTAACTTATTATTCATACTTTTCTTTTAATGAAGATATTTTAATAACAAATTATATAGAAAAAAATAAATTAAAAATTGATGATGCATCTATTTTCTATGAAATACTTAAAGAAGAAACATATGATTATACAAAAATAAGAAATGAAATTGGTGTATTAACAAAAGTTAAAGAAGCAACTTCAAAAAAAGTTAAAGATTTTTATGAGGAGTCGCCTTATCCAAAATATAAATATAGAGAGTCCGCAAAAGAATATAGCAATCTAGATATAAGTAGATATGTAAGTTGGATTGTTGCAAGGCAAATTGATAATGTTGAGGCTATAAAAAAACCTAAAATACTGATTGCTGGCGCTGGAACTGGAGGGCCAGCAATTCGCTTTCAAACCAGTGTAAATAATGCCGAGATTACAGCATTAGACTTAAGCTTCAATTCACTTGCTTATGGAAAAAGAATTGCTGAGGAGAATAACATTAAAAATATTGAATATATTCAAGGTGATATACTTGATATTAAGAAAATTAATAGAAAATTTGATTTAATTCACTGTACAGGTGTTTTGCATCACATGAAAGACCCAGAGGAAGGCTTAAAATCATTAGTGGATGTTTTAGAAACTGGTGGATTTATGCAATTAGCCTATTACTCAGAAACTTATAAGAAATATCTTGAGCCCTATAGAAAAATGATAAAAGATAACAAATATTTATCAGAACTAACCGATATTAGAAATTTTAGATCCCAAATAATTAATAGCCCTGATAATAATAGCCCTGATAAAATAAATATACAACGAACAGTGGATTTTTATAATTTATCAATGTTGAAGGATTTACTTTTCCATCCACAAGAAAAGTTTTATAATTTGGAAGCACTAAAGAAAATCTTTGAATTATATAAACTTAAATTTGAAGGCTTTAATTTAGGCCAAGCAGCGCTGCTTCCACATAAACATAAATATAGCAAATTATTTCCAAATGATGTAAATCTTACAAATTTGGATAATTGGTCAAAGTATGAAAAAAAATATCCAATGACATTTAAGGCTATGTATCAATTTATTGTGAGAAAACAATAAAGTATTTTTATGGTTGCAAAAGATCAAATAAAAATATTACAAAAAAAAATTAATAAAAATCCAAATGATATAAATGCATTTATAAAATTGGCAAATTTATTAAAAAATAATAATCAGATAATTATTTCATTAAAGATCATCGATACAGGCTTAAAGTTAAATTCAAGAAGTAAGCTATTGTATAAAGAAAAAGTAAAAATTCTTTATGAAATACAGTGGTTTAGTCAATGTATTGATTTACTCGAGAAAAAAGAAGAAAAAGATTATCAAGATATGCTTGTTTTACTCCGATGCTATCTACATACAAATAACTTTAAAGCTATTGATGAGACATTATCTAAGTTTAATCCCTCTAGTCCTGACTATAATATCTTAGAGTGCCTTGGACACCTATACAGATTTAAAAAGGATTATGATCAGGCAACAAAAAATTTTAATAAGTGCATAGCACTTGAGCCAAATAAAATAGATGGATATATAAATTTATTTAGTATTTTAAGAGAGGATACTAATACCGACTCTTCCTATCTATTGGAGTTCACAAAAAAACAAATAAGCAAATTTCCAAAAAACTTACAAATCAAGATAAACTATCTTATTTCTTTGATTCTTTGTGAAAAAATTGATGAAGCTTCAGAGCTACTTATAAATCTACAAGAAACCTATGTTAATAATAGAGAGTTAGCTTCTTTGAATTTATATTTACGCAAGAATTATCCTAACATACAAAATGATAATTTTTGTAATAAACCCTTCGATTATGTATATAATTTTAATACACTTAAAGATGGTTTAATTAGTAATAATTATTTAGATAATTTAAAAAAAGCAATACTCTCTTTACCTTTATCATCTACCTCATTTAGAACAGACTTCGGTGCAAAAAGGACTGAGGGAAATTTATTACTTTATGATGATCCATATATAGTAAAAGCTCATGAAGTGATTAAAATATTCTATCAAAAATATGTAAGTTTTTTATCTAGCAAAAAAGGAAATACATTCTCCAATAACTTACCTTCAGGCAATATAATAACCTCATGGTCTATGATCGCTGAAAAGGAATCTTACCATTTCTCACATAATCATCATTCTGCATGGGTGAGTGGAGTATTTTATATAGAGGTCCCAGAGACACAAGATCATCTTGGAGGGTCAATAATATTTTCACCAAATGGATATGATTATCCTGTAAAAAAGGAGTCTAATGACTTAATTGTTAAACCAAAATCAGGTGAAATTATTTTTTTTCCTTCACATCTTTTTCATAAAACTTTACCAACAGAATCTGACTCAAGAAGAATATGTTTACCATTTAATATTTTTCTAGATTGATAAATGGTGGGTGTGGACGGTATCGAACCATCGACCTCTACGATGTCAACGTAGCGCTCTACCACTGAGCTACACACCCTAATATTTAATTTTGAAATTAAACTTAATAGTAATATAAATATATAATGCTTGTGGAAAAAGAAATAAAAACTTTTATAAGAATTATTTCTCTTGTAGAAAACGATAATGTTACTAATTACCGAATGTTATATGTTGCATAATTTATGATATGCCCACCTTTACTGAAAAAAAAATAAATAAGTTAATTGAAGAATTTAATAAAAAAAACTTTACTTTGGTTGAGGATGAAACTGATGAATTGCTTCAAGATGATAAAAAAAGCTTAATATTATTAACTTTAAATGCTTCAGCATGTGCAAATTTAAATAAATATCAAAAAGCCGAAAAAGTTTTTCAAATTGGTCTAAGTAATTATCCAAAATCTGAGGATTTAAATAATAACTATTTAAATTTTTTAATCAAAAAAAATGACTTCGAGAAGGCCATAGAAATTGCTGAAAAAGCTGTTAATGCTGGTGTAACAAATTCTAATATACTAAATGGGCTAGGCTTAGCATATTCAAATCTCAATAAAATTGATAATGCCATAGAATATTTAAAAAAATCACTCAAACTAGACTCATCCAATATCAATGCTTCATATAATTTAGCCAATTGTTTACGAACCAAAAAGCAATTCAAAGAGGCCGAAAAATATTACAATGATGCATTAGATATTAACCCCAATTTTGCTGAAGCGTTAAATGGATATGGATTACTTTTTTTTGAACAGAATAAAATCAATGAATCTGAAAGATTATTATTAAAAGCTGTTGCAAGTAATCCTCTTTTAAAGGAGGCATATAATAATCTTGGTAATTTAATGTCAAAGAAGCAAGATTACCTTTTAGCAATTAAATATTTTGATCAAGCCCTTACAATTGATGAAAGCTTTTATCTTGCATACTATAATCGAGGAAATGTTTATAGAAAACTAAATGAATTTCAATCTGCAATTAATGATTATAATAAAACACTTGAGTTTAATGAAAACCTACAAGAGGTCTATCTTAATTTAGGTATCTGTTTTCAAGAATTACATGATTATAAAAAAGCATTAGCAATTTATAATAAAGGTTTGAGCTTAGGTGCAAATGCAGAAATTCTTTCAAACATTGGTGTACTTTATAAGAACCTTGGTGACTCAAAATTAGCAAGAAAATTTTTTGAAGATGCATTAAAGATAGATCCTGATAATTTTATTCATCACAGACACCTAAGCTTAATTACAAAATATAATAAAAATAATAAACATATTGATGAAATGAATACATTGGATGCGCAATATCAGGACTTAGACGAAAATAAAGTTCATTTATTTTTCTCTCTAGCTAAAGCTTATGATGATCGACAAGAATATAAACTTTCAAGTAAATTTTATTTTAAGGGTAATGAGTTACAAAGAAATTTTCAAAATTTTAATTTTGAAAGAGAAAAGCGAATTTTTAAATCTATTAAAGAACATTTCTTAAATAATTACGATAGCATTTATAATGCCTCTCTTTCGAAAAATGATCCAAAGATGATCTTTATCATTGGAATGCCGAGATCTGGAACAAGTTTGCTTGAGCAAATATTATCTTCTCACTCCAAAGTTTATGGCGCTGACGAACTAATTTATTTATCTAATTCCGTAGTAAAAAATTTTAACAGACCCGATAGTCATGAATTTCTCGGATTTGACGCAAATAGGATAAATGCAACAAGAAAAGATTATTTTGATTATATTTCTAATATGAATATTACTAATGAATATATTATTGATAAAAACCCATTTAATTTTTTATGGGTTGGATTTATAAAATTAATTTTCCCAGATGCAATAGTAATTAATAGCAAGAGAAGTTTACTTGATAATTTTTTATCAATTTATCAAAATTATTTTCCCGAAATTGATTGGTCATATAATTTGGATGATATCTCTGATTATTTTTTGTTATATATGGATCTAATGAACTTTTGGGAAAAAAATTTACCAGGTTTTGTAAATCATATTAACTATGAAGACTTAATAATTGATCAAGATATAATGATAAAGGAATTAATCAACGTTGCTTGTTTAGGCTGGGAGGAGAATTGTCTACATTTTCATAAAAATAAAAGAATCGTAAGAACAGCTAGTGATCAGCAAGTTAGAAATAAAATTTATACAAAATCTATTGATAAATGGAAAAATTATAAAACTTTACTAAATCCTATAATCGGCAAGATAGAAAATATTAATTATGAGTAATAAAGTTAAAATTAAAGAAATAAGATCAAAATCAATAGCACTATACCGCCAAGGTAATTTTAAGGAATGTGAAAAACTATTAATTGAATCGTTAGATAAATATCCTGAAAATGTTGATTTATTAATAAATCTTGCCGTTGTGTTAAGGGAGCTTTTGAAAGTTGAAAAGGCAAAGGAAGTTCTAAAAGAAGTTTTAAATATAGATATTGATAACCCAATTGCCCATAATAATATTGCTAATATCTATGTTTCTGAGGGCAAAAGCAAAAAAGCAATAACACATTATAAAAAATCCCTTGAAATTAATCCTAAAGATGAAAGTACTATTCGTAATTTGGGTAGTTTATATCAATCAATAGAAAATTATGATAAAGCAATTCAAACTTATAAATTATCTGAAGAAAATAATTTTATAGGAAGAATTCTTGAATGTTTATTTTTTCAAAAAAGCTATAAATTGTTTTGGGACTTTTTGTATGAGCATAAATCTCAATATAAAACCGATATTAAAGCGGCAGCTATTAGTGCTTATGCAGCAAATCAATTAGACCATGAAGATCCTTATCCATTTTGTCCAAATCCTCTAGATTATATATATAAAACTTCAATAAATTTTTTTGATCAGGATAATTTAGATACCTTTTTAAAGCTAAAAGAGCATATAAAAAAAAGTAAAGATTTTAGACGCCAAGAACTTCTTAATAACGGATTACAAACTGGAGGTAATTTTTTTTCAAAAGATTTACCTTTTATTGCTCAGGCTAAAGAAATGACAGAAAAAATGACCCTCGATTATTATAAAAAATTTAATAATTCCTCATATGATTTAATCACAAGATGGCCAGAAAAATCTCAATTATATGCTTGGGCGATTTCAATGATGAAAAATGGTAATCTTAATTTACATAATCATACCACTGGATGGCTTAGTGGCTCTTTTTATATATCTATGCCAAAACAAAATACTGAAAATGAAGGAGCTATAGTTTTTTCTATTAGAGGTATGGGCTATCCTATATTGGATGAAAGCAAAATAAGCGATAAATTTTTTAATATTAGACCTGGCGATATAATTATGTTTCCCTCTAGCCTTTTTCACGGGACACTTCCTTTTTCATCAGAAGAAAATAGGGTTTCTTTTGCATTTGATAAAAGGCCAGAATGGAATATAGACGATTTTAAGAGCCATTATTGAAATGAATAATAAAGATTTAATAGCGTTATTTGAAAAGTTATACAGTCTCGGTAATTATAATGAGATGATAGATAAAGCAGAGGTGCTTTTAAAAAATAATCCTGAAAATTATTTTTTATGGAATACAATCGCTGTAGCCGAAAAAAATTTAGGCAATACTGAAAAAGCAATTCAAATCCATAAAGATAATATCAAAAGAGAAAAAAATAATTTTTTAGCTTATGGAAATCTCGCGAATATATATAAAGTTCAAGGAAAATTGAATGAGGCTATAGAATATTATGAAAAAACTCTTCAGATTAATCCTTCTGCAGCAGATGCAATAAATAATTTAGGCGTAGCATATGAGGAAATAGGTGACATTAATAAAGCAAAAAATTCATATGAAAGAGCAGTAAAATTAAATCCAAATAATAGAAGTGCCAATTATAATCTTGGTAATTTATATAGAAGCTCAAGCCTATATGATAAAGCTATAGAATATTATCAAAAATCAAAAGGTTTGGATATTAGCGAAAGCCATATGTTAGAATGCTATTATTATTTAGGGATGAAGGAAGAGTTTCAAAAATTATTAACATCTTTGACTTCAAAAAAAGAATATAATCCTCTTATTGCCTGCTTAAGCTCTCACGCTAGTTGCGTTGATGATATTGATGATGATTATCCTTTTTGTCCAAATCCACTTAATTATATTTATCATTCTAATCTTATTGATGAAGAGCTTATTGATGAAAACTTTATTGAAACATTAAATAACTCGATAGATGCGCTTGGAGTGAGCCTAAAAGAGCAACCTCTTTTAATAAATGGTAGACAATCTGCTGGGAATATTTTTAATATCAATAGTCCAATAATACAAAAGCTTAATGGAATAATATCTAAAAAAATTGAATTTTATAAAAATCTTTTTGTAGAAGATAATATAGCTTTAATTAAAAATTGGCCTGAAAGATATATAAATTTAGGTTGGTTTGTAGAGATGGATGAAGATGGTTCATTGAAAACGCACATTCATAAGAGAGGTTGGGTAAGTGGGAGTTTTTACCTAAAAATGCCTAAAGATAAGAAAAAAGATGAAGGTAATATTTTTTTTACATTAGATGGCGCTAATTACCCTAAAGGTAAAAAAGAACCTTATCAATTTGAAAACAAAATTATTGATATCAATGTTGGGGATATTGTGCTTTTTCCATCTTCTTTATTCCATGGCACTATCCCAATTAAGTCAAAGGAACAAAGAAGGTGTTTTGCGTTTGATATATCTCCACATATTTAGATTATATCATCTAAAAAAGTATTTATTTCTCTCCATAACAGTAATCTTGTTTTGTCTCTTTCCATAAAAACCTCATGTTTACACTCATTAAATTGAATTAACTTAGAATTTTTAAAAAGTTTTGAGGTTTCTACGATACTTTTTTGACTTACAACTTTATCATCCAAACAATTTATGAATAAGAGATTTGTCTTGATTTTACTCCAATCTGTTTTTCTAATAAGTTTAAGTCTATTTATAACTGCTATTGCCCAGAGAGTTGTAACACCCCATAACCTTATTTCAGGTTTTTTCCTAACCAATTTAAGAGTTCTATTATACCTATCTTTATCATTTGTGAGTTCATTATCATCAAACAAAGTTTCTTTTCCATAATTTGGTTTTGAACCAAGAAAATAATCATCATCTTTAAGAAATATTTGCGAAAATCTTGCTAAAAAATTAAGAAAAAATTCAAATTTAAAACCTAACATTGGGGCAGATAAAATCATTTTTGAAAAAACATTATGATGTTTATTTAGGTTGCTAAGTAAAATACAACCACCCATTGAATGACCAATGGCAATATAAGGTTTAGGGAAATATCTAGTTAGTATGTTTTCAATTATAAATGCTAAATCATCATCATGAACTTTAAAGTCATTAATATGTTGTTTGCTTTTATCTTTTAATATTTTATCAGACATTCCTTGTCCTCTCCAATCAAAGCAGATAACATTTAGCCCTAGATCAAGAAAATCTCTGATTGTTTCGTAATATTTTTCTATAAATTCATTATGCCCCTGTTGAAGAAAGATTGTTCCAGTACTTTTTTCTCCTTTTTGTAGCCAATGACATACTCTTATTTTGATATCATCATCCATATTAACAAAATATGATTTGATACCTTTGGGAGCTTTATAATCATCTAATTCAAGATAAGGTGCTTCTTGATATTTAGAAATATTAAATTCTTCCATAATCATCCTCAATACGCACAATATCTTCCTCTTTAATATCTGCACCAAGCTGAATCTCAATAAAGATAAGTTCCTGATTTCCTGTATTCTCAATCCTATGGAGAGTATTTTTAGGAATATAAATATTATCATTGTCTTTCAGTTCATACTCTTTTTCGGCAACTGTAACTTTACAACACCCTTTTATAATCTGCCAAAATTCTGCTCTATTTTGATGTTTTTGCAGTGATAATTTTGAATTCACTGATACCTTTATTTCCTTTATTTGATACCCTAAATTTTTTGCAATGATATGATAATTACCCCAAGGTCTTTTTTCTATATTGCCCAAGTAATTTTTAGTTAGGTTGCTACTACTTTCTATTTTATTTTCACCACCTATACCAAACTCTAATTTTACCCCTAATTTATTACATATTTCAGATTCTCTAATATTTTTAATATTACTTCTGTCTCCACCATTACAATAGCAGATAGATTTATTTGGATTTTTACTAACAAATTTTTCAATTGCTTTACTACTACTTGGTTCACTTGAGGATTGAATTATAACCTCTGAAATGCTTATAAACTCCTCAAGAATTTCCTTACGCTGATTTTGATTCATAAAAGGTTTACCCTTTTTTTTAGTCAGCCATTCATCATTATTGAGAAGAAGGATCACTTTATTAGCTATTTTTTTGGCATCTTGAAACATTCGGAGGTGTCCAACATGAACAGGGTCAAAACCACCGCTTACTAATGCAAAATCATATTTTTTTTCCATTTTTTATCCATAATCGCAATATGTTATTAAATTTTAATTAAAAACTCTAACTAATATTGACATATTTGTGTTATCAATCTAGCTTCTCGACACAAATTGGAAAAATGCTATGAAAGTTAGAAATTCTTTAAAATCCCTCAAAGGTAGGCACAGAGATAATCGTGTAGCCAAAAGAAAAGGGCGTATGTACATCATCAATAAAACAAATCCTCGTTTTAAGGCAAGGCAAGGTTAAGTATTACTTTATACTAGTAACTCTTATTAAATTAGTTGTCCCTTCAACTTTCAAAGGTAGACCCGCGGTAATTACCACTTTATCACCTATATCTGCTAGCCCACTCTTTTTTACCGTAGTCTTTGTGGATTCAATCATTTTTTCTAGATTTTTTTCATCTTTTTGAAGAAAACATAGAACACCCCATGCCAAGGATAGTTTTCTTGCTGTTTCAATAATTGGAGTAATTGTTAGAATAGTTTGAGAGGGCCTTACTCTTGATACCTTTATTCCTGTGGATCCTGACTCTGTGTAGCAAACAATAATAGGCGAGGATAAATCATCTGCAAGGGATTTTGCTGCTGTAGCAATAGCATCAGGAGTAGTATTTGGTGTCTGTTCAATTTGATTTGCTAAAATTTTATTATAATTTTTTTCATTTTCAGTACTGTATGCTATTTTGTGCATCATTTTAACAGTTTCGACTGGATAACTACCTGAGGCAGACTCTGCTGATAACATGATGGCATCAGTACCCTCAAAAACAGCATTAGCAACGTCAGACACTTCTGCTCTGGTTGGCGTAAGTGATGAGGTCATTGACTCTAGCATTTGTGTTGAAACCACTACAGGCTTTCCATTTACTCTGGATGTTCTAATAATTTTCTTTTGCCAACCAGGAACAGTTTCAATAGGAAGTTCAACACCTAGATCACCCCTTGCAATCATAATACCATCTGCAATTTGACATATTTCATTTATATATTTTAAAGCTGATGGCTTTTCAATTTTAGCCATAACTGAAATTTTATTATCACATAGCTTCTTAAGCTCTTTAATATCCAAGGGTTTTTGAACAAAGGATAGAGCAATCCAATCAACATTTAGATTTGAAGCTATTTTTACAAATTTTTTATCTGATGATGATAAGGCTGAAGTTTTTACTTCCGATTGGGGTAAGTTAATTCCTTTATTTGACTTAAGGATACCTCCCTGAAGAACTTTAGTTCTAATAGCATTTTTTGTAATACTTGTAATCTTGAGATGAATATTACCATCATCAATAAGAATTAAATGCCCTTTTTTAACTGAATTAAATATCTTTTTATTCGATAAATAAACTCTTTTATTATTTCCTGTTTCCTTAATGTTATCTAAAACAAAAATATCACCTTTTTTTAGAATATTCTGATTATTTGAGACATTACCTATTCTTATTTTTGGACCTTGTAGATCAACCAGTATACCAATCGGTTTTTTAATAATTATTTCTGCTCTTCTGATCTTAAAAATGTATTCCTCTAGATCTTTTTCATTTAAATGCGAACAGTTTAGCCGGAATGCATTTGCCCCAGCTTTTGAAAGTTCAATTATTTTTTTAATTGTATTGGAGGACGGACCTAATGTTGCAAGAATTTTTGTTTTTCTCTCTATAAATTCTTTATTATTCATGATTATCTTGTAACAGATTCATTCTAATTTTGTTAAAATCTTTTGATAAATATTTAAAAGTTATAAAATGATAAATGTTTTAAATGAAAATAAAGACAGTGATTTTTTAATCATTTGCGATCATGCATCAAATAAAATTCCAACAAAATTTAAAGAACTAGGACTAAGTAAAGAGATACTGGATAGTCATATTGCTTTCGATATCGGAGCAAAGGAGGTAGCTGTATATTTATCTAATATTTTAGAATGTCCATTAGTAATGACTGATTTCTCAAGGTTATTAATTGATCCAAACAGAGGAATTGATGACCCAACATTGATAATGAGAATTTCTGATAATAAAATTGTTAAAGGAAATAGAAATATTTATAATTTCAAAAAAAGCAAAGAAAAGGATGAGCGAGTAAAAAAATATTATGATATTTACCACAATAAAATTTCAGAATTTATTAATTTAAGAGAAAAAGATAAAAAGTATCCTTCAATCATTTCTATTCATAGTTTTACACCTATCTGGAGAAATAAAAAAAGAGATATAGATATTGGTATATTATGGGACAATGATTATCGTCTTCCAGAAATATTTTTTAATTATTTGAGAGAAGATCATAAAAATTTAGTTATCGGAGATAATCAACCATATTCTGGAAGATTGAAAAATGATACCTTATATAAACATGCAACAATCAATGGTCTTTCAAATATTTTAATAGAAATTAGACAAGATTTAATTACTGAAAAAAAAGGCCAGAAATATTTTGCTAATTTGGTTTCAAAACCTTTATTATTAAATAAAGATAATCCTATTTTATTTAAAAAATCTTTTTATCAATCATTGGCTAAATAAATTATTGGAGGTTAACTTGAAGTTAGAAAAAAAAATTGAAATTGAAGCCGCTGCTTTTAGAAAACTTATTAATCATTTTCAAGATAGGACTGATGTTCAAAATATTGATATTATGAATCTAGCTGGCTTTTGCAGGAATTGTTTGTCCAGATGGTATCAGGAGTCTTCTATTGAATTGGGTGAAGATATTTCAAAAGATGAGGCAAGGGAATTAATATACGGAATGCCTCACAAAGAGTGGAAAGAAAAATACCAAAAATAGAGAAATTAATTTTAACCAATTTATAATAAATAAAAAAAGACTAGAAAACTTTATTTTTTTAACGTAACTAATATTACTCGATTTTATAAAAGATAAGATAATGAAAATATATATTGTTAAAGAAACTACTATTGATGAAAAGCGTGTTTCGCTAGTACCCGATGTAGCTAAGAAATTTATCAAAGATGGTTTTGATGTTTTTTTAGAAAAAGATGCTGGGTATATGAGTAAATTTACTGATGAAGATTATTCATCTTTAGGTGTTAATATTGATAATAATCATGAAAATATTTCTGATGCAGATATAATTTTTTGTGTAAGAATGCCTGACGATAGTCTAATTAATAAGATTAAATCAGGGGCATGCCTAATTGGACTTTTAAATCCATATGATAATGAGGAAAAATTAGAACTTTTATCAAAAAAAGGTATAAACGCTTTTTCAATGGAATTAATTCCTAGATCACCAAGGGCACAGTCTATGGATGTATTGTCCTCACAATCTAATTTAGCTGGATACAAGGCTGTAATAAATAGTGCCTCTCTCTATAATAAAGCAATGCCAATGATGATGACAGCAGCTGGCACAATTGCCCCAGCTAAAATCTTTATTATGGGAGTTGGTGTTGCTGGTTTACAAGCTATAGCAACTGCAAAAAGGCTTGGTGCAGTAGTTTCGGCTACAGATGTCAGAAGGGCGGCTGGTGAACAATGCGAAAGTTTGGGTGCATCTTTTATAATGGTAGATGAAGAAGAGGATTCAGAAGACTCTGGTGGATATGCAAAAGAAATGTCAAAGGATTATCAAGAGAGACAAAATAAGTTAATTTCTGAGCACATAAAGTCTCAGGATATAGTTATTTGTTCTGCCCTAATACCAGGAAAAACTGCACCAATCTTACTTACTGAAGAAATGGTAAGGTCAATGAAATCAGGTTC
>Ga0163109_10001035_pt1 | contig 22019 bp, 23 predicted proteins | sample CRUFie1St13metaG_FD_108704 | JGI IMG/M metagenome (GOLD analysis project Ga0163109, IMG submission 108704) | Marine microbial communities from the Costa Rica Dome - CRUD Field 142mm St13 metaG | ecosystem: Environmental > Aquatic > Marine > Oceanic > Photic zone | place: Costa Rica: the Eastern... | reverse complement strand
GAATTTCTTACCCGCCATCTGCGCATTGCGCATGCGAGTCAACATGTCACTGATGGGATCTTGCATACTCATAGTCGTTCGTCTCCGTTACCAGCTTGACTTAACTAAGCCTGGCACATCGCCGCGCATTGCAGCTTCACGTAACTTGTTTCGGCACAACCCGAACTTGCGGTAAACACCATGCGGCCGACCAGTAATCTGGCAACGACGCTGCTGGCGCACGGGGCTCGCATTTCGCGGCAACTTCTGGAGCGCAATCTGGGCTTCCCAACGCGCATCATCAGTCGCATTAACGTCAGCGATTGTTTCTTTCAACTTGGCCCGCTTCGCCGCATACTTAGCAACAGTACGAGCGCGCTTATTCTCTCTGGCCACCATCGATTTCTTAGCCATAACTCTGCCTTAGCCCTTGAATGGGAAGTTAAAGGCGCTTAACAACGCACGCCCTTGTTCGTCGTTCTTAGCCGACGTGTTGATTACAATGTCCATGCCGCGCAACTTATCGACCTGGTCGTAATCAATCTCAGGGAAAATAATTTGCTCGGTCACACCCATCGCGAAATTACCGCGACCATCAAACTGCTTACCGCCTAAACCACGAAAGTCACGAATACGAGGGATCGCGATATCAATCAGACGCTCCAAAAACTCGTACATGCGCTCGTCTCGCAACGTGACTTTGCATCCAATCGGCCATCCATCGCGGATCTTGAAGCCCGCAATTGACTTGCGCGATTTGGTTACGACAGGCTTCTGGCCTGCAATCTTCTGCATGTCCGCGACTGCATTCTCAAGGACCTTCTTGTCCCCAACTGCCTCGCCTACACCCATATTCAGAGTGATCTTAGTGACGCGCGGTACTTCCATCACATTCGTGAGGCCCAGCTCCTCTTTGAGCTTCGGCGCGATCTCACTGCGATATCTATGTTTAAGCGTTGCCATTAGTAGCTACCTCGAGAGCCTTCGGTTACGCGTCAATCGCGTCGCCGGTCGACTTGTAAATTCGAACCTTTTTTCCGCCTTCCACTTTGTAGCCAATACGATCACCGCGACCTGCGTCTGCGTTGTAGATAGCTACATTTGAAATCTGAATTGGCGCTTCCTTCTCAACGATGCCACCTGCAACGCCCGCTTGCGGGTTGGGCTTGGTGTGCTTCTTGATCATGTTGACGCCCGAAACAATCAACTTGCCAGTGTCGAGGACCTGACGCACGGTGCCGCGCTTACCCTTATCTCGACCTGCGATGATGATGACTTCGTCGTCGCACTTAATCTTTGCCATTACCTTCTCTCCTAGCTACCGGCCACTCAGATTACTTCTGGCGCCAGTGAGATGATCTTCATGAACTTCTCACCACGCAGCTCGCGTGTGACAGGGCCGAAGATACGAGTGCCGACCGGCGCATCTGAGTTGTTTAACAAAACCGCCGCGTTCTCATCGAACTTGATCAGTGAGCCGTCGGGGCGACGAACACCCTTACGAGTGCGCACTACAACAGCACGCATGACTTGACCCTTCTTGACCTTGCCGCGGGGGATTGCCTCTTTAACAGTCACCTTGATGATGTCGCCCACACGCGCATATCGACGCTTAGAGCCGCCCAACACCTTGATGCACATAACGCGACGGGCACCGCTGTTGTCTGCTACTTCCAAATACGATTCAGTCTGAATCATTTCCCCACCTCATACCGCGGCAACGTGCCGCATTGGTCCTTTAACTCAAGCAATGTCAGTCGCTGTCTCAACAACGTCAACCAATATCCATGACTTAGTCTTGGACAGCGGACGCGACTCGGCAACCAATACTGTGTCACCCATGCCCGCACGGTTGTCTTCGTCGTGAGCGTGTACTTTTGAGGAACGCGTGATGTACTTACCGTACATGGGGTGCTTCACGCGTCTCTCGATCAATACAGTGATCGTCTTGTCCATCTTGTCGCTAACAACGCGACCCTGGAGCGTACGAGCTGTGCCTTGCGCTGCTTCCATCACTGACCTGCCTTCTGCTGCAATACTGTTTTGACACGCGCAATATCACGCTGCGTCTGCTTCAATAAGTGCGTCTGACCGAGCTGACCTGTTGCCTTTGCCATGCGGAGCTTGAACTGCTCTTCACGCAAATCGAGCAACTGCTTGTTCAGATCGTCAACCGACTTCTCTACTAGTTCACTCGCTTTCATCACATCACCGATCGCTTAACAAATGTTGTCCGTACGGGAAGCTTTGCCGCCGCGAGTGCAAATGCCTCGCGAGCCAACTCTTCAGACACTCCTTCGACCTCGTACAACACGCGTCCTGGCTGAATCTGAGCTACCCAGTACTCAACGTTACCCTTACCTTTACCCTGACGAACCTCGAGAGGCTTACCGGTGATTGGCTTATCGGGAAAAATGCGAATCCAGATTTTCCCGCCACGCTTGATGTGACGCGTCATGGTTCGCCGAGCCGCCTCGATCTGGCGCGCCGTAATCCGGCCACGGCCAGTCGCTTTCAAAGCGTACTCACCAAAACTTACCTTACTGCCCCGCTCTGCCAGACCGCGGTTACGACCCTTCTGCATTTTGCGGAACTTCATTCGCTTGGGTTGCAACATACTTCAGTCCTCGCCCAATTAGCTCGCGGTAGCGCGACGTGGCGCTTCCTGACCCTCATCGGTATCACCGATGATCTCGCCTTTGAAAATCCAAACCTTCACGCCAATGACGCCGTACGTAGTGTGTGCTTCGTACGTTGCGTAATCAATGTCAGCACGCAGGGTATGCAGCGGCACACGACCTTCGCGATACCATTCAGTACGCGCGATCTCCGCACCCCCAAGACGACCGCTCACTTGCACCTTGATACCTTCCGCACCCTGACGCATCGCGTTCTGAACGACACGCTTCATGGCGCGGCGGAACATGACTCGACGCTCGAGCTGCTGAGCAACGTTCTGAGCGACAAGACGCGCATCCATGTCAGGCTTGCGAATCTCTTCAATGGTGATGTGTACAGGAACGCCCATACGACCACTCAATTCCTGACGGAGTGACTCAACATCCTCGCCCTTCTTACCGATGACGATGCCAGGACGCGCTGTGTGAATAGTAACGCGTGCAGTTTGTGCAGGACGCTCGATAACAACGCGGCTCACCGATGCAGCATCCAGACGCTTCAAGATGTACTCACGTACTTCGAGGTCTGTTACCAGCTGCGACGCGTAGCTCTTGCTATCTGCATACCAAACCGAGTTGTGGTCCTTGACCACACCTAAGCGGATACCAGTCGGATGTACCTTCTGACCCATGCGGTCTTCTCCTTAATTCTCGTTGTCAGCAACACCTACCGTGATATGGCAAGTGCGCTTGAAAATTCGATCGCCACGACCTTTTGCTCGGGCACGCATACGCTTCATCGTCATGCCCTCGTCAACAAAAATCGTTGATAAACGTAACTCATCAACATCGGCACCGTTGTTGTTCTCAGCATTCGCTATCGCTGAGTTCAATACTTTGCGGACGAGGTGAGCACCTTTCTTGGTGCTGAATTCGAGCAGCGTTAAGGCGTCACCGACGGGCATGCCACGTACCTGGTCTGCGACCAGACGGGCTTTTTGAGCCGAGATGCGTGCGCCACGCAATTTTGCTGAGACTTCCATCATCCTTCTCCGTAGGCCTTAGCGCTTCGCTTTCTTATCGACAATGTGGCCTCTGTAGGTTCGCGTTACCGCAAACTCACCAAGCTTGTGACCGACCATGTCTTCGTTGATTAGTACGGGTACGTGCTGACGACCGTTGTGAACAGCAATTGTCAGACCGACCATATCGGGCGAGATCATCGAACGACGCGACCATGTCTTAATGGGTCGGCGGTCGTTAGCCTCGAGAGCTGTCTCCACTTTCTTCATCAAGTGAAGATCGATGAAGGGGCCTTTCTTCAATGAACGTGGCATCTGTTATCTCCCCTTACTTCTTGTTACGACGACGAACAATGAGATTGTCCGTACGCTTGTTCTTACGAGTCTTGTAACCCTTGGTTGGTACACCCCAAGGCGTGACTGGGTGACGGCCACCAGACGTACGTCCTTCACCACCACCATGCGGGTGATCTACCGGGTTCATAGCCACACCACGAACCGTTGGACGAATACCGCGCCATCGTGATGCACCGGCCTTACCCAGCTTGCGCAGGCTGTGCTCGTTATTCGAGACCTCGCCAAGAGTCGCACGACAATCAACCGGCACCTTGCGCATTTCACCGGAACGCAGGCGAATCGTCGCATACTGTCCTTCACGAGCCACCAGCTGAACGGCTGCGCCTGCAGAACGCGCCAACTGGGCACCCTTACCAGGCTTGAGCTCGATGGCGTGAATCACAGCGCCGACAGGAATGTTACGAATGGGCAGGCAGTTGCCCGCCTTGATGGGCGCGGCGGCACCCGAGACGAGTACGTCACCCGCTGAAACACCCTTTGGAGCGATGATGTAGCGACGCTCACCGTCCGCGAACAGCAACAACGCGATGTGCGCTGTACGGTTAGGGTCGTATTCGATGCGCTCAACCTTGGCGGGAATGCCGTCCTTGGTGCGCTTGAAGTCGATGACACGGTAGTGGTGCTTGTGACCACCGCCAATGTGACGAGTTGTAATGCGACCGAGGTTATTACGTCCACCCGTCTTTGAGTTCTTCTCGACGAGAGGCGCGTAGGGCCGGCCCTTGTGCAGCTCCTTGTTCACCACGCGAACGTGATGACGGCGGCCTGCTGATGTCGGTTTACTTTTTACGACTGCCATGACCTTTACCCCTTAATTGATCGTCGCAAAGTCAATCTCTTGACCCTGCGCCAAACGCACGTAAGCCTTCTTCCAAGTCGGCTTCGTGGTCCAACCAAAACGGTTGCGCTTAGTTTTACCTTTAATGCGCAGAGTTTTGACGTCGTCCACAGTCACTTTGAACAGCTGCTCTACCGAGTGCTTGATCTCGTCCTTAGTCGCATTAATGGCCACCTTGAACACGTACTGGTTATTCGCGTCGGCAACAATGGCTGCCTTCTCTGACACGTGAGGCCCCATCAAGATCTGGAATACACGCTCCTGATTCATGCCAACGCCTCCTCAAACTTTTTCAATGCATCGACAGTGATGACCACCTTCTCGTGAGCAATCAGGCTGACCGGGTCAACACCCTCAACATCCCGAACGTCGACCTTGTGCAGGTTGCGCGATGCGAGGTATAGGTTCTGATCTACCTCTAATGCCACAATTAGCACGTTCTCGAGTCCGTAGCCCTTCAGCTCTTCAACCAACAGCTTTGTCTTGGGCTGCTCGAGGCTCATGTTCTCTACCACGACCAATCGCTCACTTCGCGCCAACTCCGACAGAATTGATCGCATCGCTGAGCGATACATTTTCTTGTTCACCTTCTGGCTGTGATCCTGCGGTGTTGCCGCAAACGTCACACCACCACTGCGCCAGATTGGTGAGCGAATGGTTCCCGCACGAGCACGACCTGTGCCCTTCTGACGCCATGGCTTCTTACCACCACCAGCAACCGCTGAACGGTTCTTTTGTGCCCGCGTACCTTGACGCGCACCCGCGAGGTAGGCAGTCACAACTTGGTGAATCAACGCCTCGTTGTAGTCCCGCGCGAACGTCGCTTCTGAAACTTCAACCTTGCCTGGCTTCTTTTTACCGGGCTTAACTACACTTAATTCCACAGTAAGCCCCCTTAGCTTCGCGACTTGGTTGTTGGTCGAACAATCACGTCGCCGCCGGGAGCACCGGGGACCGCGCCTTTGATAAGCAGCAAGTTGCGCTCAACGTCGATACGGACCACTTCGAGGCCCTGCGTGGTGACACGTTCAGCACCCATGTGACCGGCCATCTTCTTACCTTTGAAGACGCGCCCAGGTGTCTGGCATTGACCCAACGAACCAGGTGCTCGGTGTGACAGCGAGTTACCGTGTGTGGCGTCTTGAGTACGGAAATTCCAGCGCTTAACAGCACCCTGGAAACCCTTACCTTTCGACTGACCCGCAACATCGACCTTCTGGCCTTGCTCAAATCGTGCAACAGTCAGCTCAGCGCCCACTTCGAAAGCTTCATCGGAGCCATCCAGACGAAACTCCCAGAGTCCTGATCCAGCTTCGACACCTGCGGCGGCAAAATGACCCGCTTCTGGTCTGCTAACTTTAGAGGCCTTACGGTTTCCCGTTGTGACCTGAATTGCGCGATACCCATCGGTATCTTGCTCTTTGATTTGAGTGACGCGGTTTGGAACTACTTCCACTACGGTCACTGGTACTGATACGCCGTCCTCAGTAAACACTCGTGTCATACCTGATTTACGGCCGACTATTCCCACAGTCATGGTACTAACCTCTCCGTGTACGGGGCTTAACCCTCTATGGCCGAGTAAATTTTTTACTCGTTACACACCCAGCAAACTGGGCAGGCTTACTTCTAAATTGTCTCTATCCCAAACTGATCTGGACTTCTACGCCCGCAGCAAGGTCTAGCTTCATCAACGCGTCAACGGTCTTTTCCGTTGGCTCGATAATATCCATGAGGCGCTTGTGTGTGCGAATCTCGTACTGGTCCCGCGCATCCTTGTTCACGTGCGGTGAAATAAGGATGGTGAACTTTTCCTTCTTCGTTGGAAGTGGGATGGGTCCACGGACCTGCGCGCCAGTGCGGCGTGCGGTCTCTACGATCTCCTGAGTAGAAGCATCGATTAGTTTATGATCGAACGCCTTAAGGCGGATTCGAATACGTTGATTCTGCACAAGCAATCTCCTAAAAAGCCGGTACCCGCGCAGGGATCCCGAAAAAAAGAGAGCGAATTCTAAGGACGGGGGTAACAAGTGTCAACTGCAATTTCTTGTCAGTTATTACCGTTTCGCGACCTTTTCTCAACGCAAAAAAAACGAGCCTGATGGCCCGTTAATCATCGAGTGAGGCTTATACGAGCTTTATGGGCAACTCTCTCACTCGCTTACCTGTCGCCGCAAAGATCGCGTTACCAATGGCAGGGGCAACCGGGATTAACGGCGGCTCGCCCAAACCGCTCGGGAACTCATCGCTATCAACAAAAGCAATATCGAGCTCGGGCACATCGCTCATGCGCAAAGGCGTATAGCGATCAAGGTTTTGCTCTGCCACTTCACCGTTGGCAAACTGGGCTCCCTCATGAAGCGCCAGACTGACACCCCATAGTGCGGCTCCCTCTGCTTGAGCCATGGCACCATCAGGGTTCACCACGGTGCCCACATCAATGGTTTGCCATAACTTCTTCAACGTCACATCACCGGAGAACGGTTCGACGACCACGTGAGCCACGCAGGCTATCCACGTTGGCATGCCCCGCTCCTGACCATGCCCCACAGCAACGCCGAACCCCTCATTTACCGGGAGATCACGACCCCAGCCAGCGCGTTGGCTGACATCCTTTAACACAGCCGCAAGGCGCTTGGCTCCACCCACGGTACTGCCCTCTCCACCTACATTCTTGCCCACGCCATCGAGCAAGCCTAATCGCAGCGCCACCGGGTCCTGATCTTGCTGGTGAGCAATTTCGTCAAGAAAACTCTCAACACCCCAGCTAATCCATCCAGGCCCTACGGCACGCAGCCAACCCGGCAAGAATGTCTGTTGTGCGAGCCCGTTGTTAATCGCCCTCACGCGATGGGCAGGCAGGCTGTACCAATGATCGGAGCCATTGATCGAAAACGCATCCATCTCCCCCTTTCCATCAATGCCCGGGCCAATAAAAAACGGCGCCATACTCTTGGTCGGCCAACCCGCCACGACAGCATGATCAACGCCGCTCAACAGGCCATCGGCATCAAACGATGCCTCGAAGGTGCAGACCGACGGCGAACGAACACAGTCAAATCGGCTGTCAGTAGCGCGGTCGAAGATCAGCTTGACGGGCCGCCCAAGCGAGCGAGCTGCCAACGCTGCTGGAATCATCTGATCACCAAATAGCCGTCTGCCGTAACCACCCCCGAGGTAGTACTGATGAATAATGATATCCGTCTCGGGCATTTCCAACGCTTGCGCGAGGTAAGGAAGAATTAACGATTGCCACTGGTTACCCGCGTGAATATGGCATTTTCCATCAGCGTCAAACTCGACCACCGCATTCTGGGGCTCCATCGTGAAATGAAGTGCCGTGCCGGTTGTGTAGGTTGCTGACATTGTCGATGCCGCGTTTGCCTTGGCAGCACCGACATCACCCTCATTCACGAACAGCGCACCCGCCTCGGGGTCGGCTGCGAGCCACACACCTTCGGCAAGAATCGCCGCTTCGGTCACCGATGCCGTAGGCCCGGGCGTCCAATCGACGCTTACTACCCTCGCTGCCTTCAACACCGAAGCCATGGTCTCGGCTGCTACCACGACATGCCCCTGGACGGTTTGACTCGGGTCATTGATTTCTATGGCGCCGATATAACCGGGAATTGTTTTGGCCGCTGATTCATCGATACCATTTACCTTGCTGCCGTAGCGCGTCGGTGGCAGTAACGGCATGGCATAGGCCATTCCTGCCAAATCCGCATCCAAGCCATAGACAGCAGAGCCCTGCGACTTTGCGGCGACGTCGAGATTTCTCAAATCACGACCAATTACTGTTCGCTCAGCCGGTGCCTTGACGGGCATCGCCGCCAACTCTTCCTCCGACATAACGCGCGAGAAATCACCGTTACTGATAATTTCAGCGAAGGTCAGTGACTGATCACCCGACATGACCACACCGCTTTCAGCGCTACAAGATTCAGCCGGGACACCCATGAGCTTTGAAGCCGCGTCAATAATAATAGTTCGTCCCGCAGCACCCGCTTGGGACAGCGAGGTAAAGGACGTATGCACTGACCACGATCCGCCGGTCACCATTACACCCCACTTGGGGTCTGTATCGACATGCTTAAATGAAACCTTGGACCAATCAGCTCCCAACTCATCAGCCACGATTTGAGCCAATGACGTACCGACGTGCTGACCCATTTCCGCACGGACAATATTGATCAGAACGTCGCCAGCGCCATTGATCTCAAACCAAATGTTGGGCGAAAACACCTTCGATAAGTCACCACTGGCTAGCGCTTTAAATGCCTGGTCCGAACTGCACCCAGGCACCAGGGAGCCCATGCTCATCATAAGGGACGAGCCAGCAACACCCGCTATGAATGATCTTCTGGAAAGACCTTGTCGCTGATTCTTCATGATATTGCCCCCCCGTTTGCAGCTGTTTTGATGGCCTTTTTGATTCGGGGGTAAGCCATGCAACGGCACAAGTTGCCGTTCATCGCATTGACGATCTCATCGTCGCTGGGACTTGGATTGCTCTCTAGCAAGCCCGCGGCCTGCATAATTTGGCCTGACTGACAGTAACCACATTGCGGCACCTGTGCTTCTGTCCATGCAGATTTCAATGCCTCACCTACCGGTGTCGCAAGGCCTTCGATGGTGGTTACAGAACGCCCCTCAACCGCACTTACTGGCGTAATGCATGAGCGCATAGGATTACCATCGATATGAACCGTGCACGCGCCGCACTGAGCAATACCACACCCAAACTTTGTGCCGCGCAACTTCAACTCCTCGCGTAACACCCATAGCAATGGCGTGTCAGCGTCGCTCTCGGCACCGACTACCTCACCATTCAACATGAAATTGACCATCGTCGATCCTCTCTTTTTTATCTTTATTACATACCGGTGCTTCCCATCTTTGACCAAACCACGAGAACTTTGCCAAAAAAAGCCCGCTAATTGCGGGCTCTTTTTTACAACCGGGGTAAAGCTAGGCTATGACTATAGTTTCAGCCTAAAAGCTGTTCCTCCCGATAATACCGTCAGCGACATTGCTAGGTGCCTCTGAGTAGCGAGCAAATTCCATGGTGTAAGTGGCCCGACCTTGCGTTGCGGAACGAAGGTCAGTCGCGTAACCGAACATCTCCGCAAGCGGCACATCGGCATCCACGATTTTACCGGCTGAGCTGTCATTCATGCCCAGTATCAGACCACGCCGGCGATTTAGGTCTCCAACGACGTCACCCATGTTTTCCTCGGGTGTCACAACCTCGACTTTCATGATTGGCTCGAGCAAGACAGCGCCGCCGTCATCAGCGAGTTTCTTGGTTGCCATACTGGCGGCGATCTTAAAGGCCATTTCGTTCGAGTCTACGTCGTGGAATGAGCCGTCATAGAGAGTCGCCTTCAGACCGAGCAACGGGTAGCCGGCGAACACACCGTTCTGCATCTGCTCTTCGATTCCTTTATTGACCGCCGGAATATACTCACGCGGCACGACACCGCCAACAATCTCGTTAACGAACTCCAGGCCTTCGGCACCCTCGTCCTCGGCTGGCTCAAACCGAATCCAAACGTGCCCGTACTGGCCTCGACCGCCCGATTGCCGAACGAATTTACCTTCGATCTCCGCGGTGTTCTGGATGCGCTCGCGGTATGCCACCTGTGGTTTACCAATATTTGCCTCAACGCTAAACTCACGGCGCATGCGATCCACAATAATATCGAGGTGAAGTTCACCCATACCGGAGATAATGGTCTGCCCGGTTTCTTCATCGGTCTTAACGCGGAACGAGGGATCTTCCTGTGCAAGCTTACACAGGGCCAAACCCATCTTTTCTTGATCGGCCTGAGATCGAGGCTCTACCGCAACCGAAATAACGGGCTCCGGAAACTCCATTCGCTCGAGGACAACGGCATTGTTCGCGTCGCAGAGCGTATCGCCTGTAGTCACATCTTTTAGGCCAATTGCGGCTGCAATATCACCCGCCAGTACTTCTTTTATCTCTTCGCGACTGTTGGCGTGCATCTGAACCATGCGACCAACGCGCTCTTTCTTCCCCTTCACAGAGTTGAAGATGGCATTACCTGACTCCAACTTGCCCGAGTAGACACGGAAGAATGTCAGTGTCCCGACATAAGGATCGGTCGCAATCTTAAATGCCAGAGCAGAGAAGGGCTCTCTATCATCAGACTCGCGAATGATAACGGTCTCGCCAGCCAGTTCGGTACCTTCAATCGCCTTTACTTCGGTGGGTGATGGTAAATACTCGACAACCGCATCGAGCACCGCTTGCACACCTTTGTTCTTGAAGGCACTGCCGCCAAGAACAGGGACAATCTCATTGGCAAGTGTCCGCGCTCTGATACCCGCTTTGATCTGTTCCTCAGACAGCTCGCCACTTTCGAGGTAGGCATCCATCAGCTCGTCATTGGCTTCGGCCGCTGCCTCGACAAGGTACTCATGCATCTCATCACACCGATCAACCAGATCATCGGGCACAGGTCCGTATTCGAAGGTTGTGCCTCGGTCCTCTTCGTTCCAGATGATGGCCTTGTTTTTGATCAGGTCTATGACGCCGACAAATTCTTCTTCGGCACCGATGGTCATTTGGATAGGCACCGCATTGCAGTCGAGTCGTTCTCGAAGCTGCTCGACAACGTTCATGTAGTCCGCACCGGTACGATCCATCTTGTTCACGAAGACCATGCGAGGAACGGCGTACTTGTTTGCCTGCCGCCAGACTGTCTCGGTCTGTGGCTGAACACCTGAAGAACCGCAGAGCACAACGACAGCGCCATCCAGCACTCTTAGCGAGCGCTCAACCTCGATCGTGAAATCTACGTGTCCGGGCGTATCGATGATGTTGATTCGGTATTCATCGAACTGACTGTCCATACCGCGCCAAAAACAGGTGGTCGCAGCGGATGTTATGGTGATACCGCGCTCTTGCTCCTGCGCCATCCAATCCATCGTGGCAGCACCATCGTGCACCTCACCTATCTTGTGAGAGACACCGGTGTAAAAAAGAACACGCTCGGTAGTAGTGGTTTTACCGGCATCAACGTGGGCACAAATCCCGATATTACGATAGCGGTTAATCGGGGTTTTGCGAGCCACGTTAATACCTCGTCGCTGTGGATAGCGAGATTAGAATCGGAAGTGTGAGAAGGCCTTGTTGGCTTCAGCCATGCGGTGCACGTCTTCACGCTTCTTAACCGCATTTCCTTTGCCTTGCGATGCGTCCATGATCTCGCCAGCAAGTCGCATCCGCATAGACTTCTCTCCGCGGTTACGTGCGTGATCCACCAGCCAGCGCATTGAGAGGGCAACGCGGCGGGCAGGTCGTACTTCAACAGGCACTTGGTAAGTAGCACCGCCAACGCGGCGAGACTTTACTTCCACCATAGGTGCGATGTTCTCAAGTGCTTCGTCAAATACTTCGATGGGATCGCGATTACTACGCTCTTGAACTAGATCAAGAGCGCCATACACGATCGATTCGGCGACAGATTTCTTTCCGCTGATCATCACGTGGTTCATGAATTTTGCTAGAGTCGTGTTCGCGTACTTGGGATCGGGTAACACTTCACGTTTTGCAACAATGCGTCTTCTTGGCATGTCTTTCTCTCTTCTTCAGGCTACACAACCACACTCGGGCTGCCCTTACTGTCACACTCGGTGACCGGATGGCTGAAAATCAGCCGGTATTAACTGGAGGTAAGTCTCTTACTTTGGTCGCTTGGCGCCGTACTTCGAGCGGCCCTGGCGACGATTTGCAACGCCCGACGTATCGAGGCTTCCGCGAACTGTGTGGTAGCGCACACCGGGCAAGTCCTTCACACGACCGCCGCGGATCAGCACAACACTGTGTTCCTGCAGGTTGTGGCCTTCACCACCAATATATGAAGACACCTCAAATCCGCTCGTCAAACGCACACGGCAGACCTTACGAAGCGCCGAATTAGGCTTCTTTGGTGTTGTTGTATAAACGCGAGTACATACGCCTCGACGCTGCGGGCACGCCTGCAATGCAGGTACGCCACTTTTCATTACTTTGCGCTTGCGCGGCTTACGCACTAGCTGGTTGATTGTTGCCATTCGGCCTTAACTCCAAGTCGTTAAGGGCGTCCCAAACGGGGCGCCATAAAAAAGAGCGCGAAGTCTAATGACGGGGCGGTGCCCCGTCAAGTTCGCGCGGTTCAATTACTCCGCATCACCTTCAGCAGCTGCGGCGTTCTCAAGTTCTGCCGCGAGTGCATCTGCTAGGTCGTCAGCTGCCTCCGCTTTTTCAAGTTCTTCAGCAAAACTCTCTGAGAACTCCTCAGCAGACATTTGAACACCTATTTCGCTGTCCATCGCGCGTTGGCGACGCCGCTCCTCGTGGTGTGCAAGGCCCGTACCTGCTGGAATGAGACGACCCACAATCACATTCTCTTTGAGTCCGCGTAGATAGTCGCGTTTTCCAGTCACCGCAGCTTCGGTCAGCACGCGCGTTGTCTCCTGGAATGAAGCCGCAGAGATGAAGCTCTCTGTCGCCAGCGAGGCTTTGGTAATTCCCAGAAGTTCACGCTCAACCGTTGGTCGAACCAGTCCTTCTGCATCCATGCGATCGCATTCTTCCAGGTAAGCGTTCCACTCTATTTGCTCACCTTTGATGAAGCTCGACTCACCGGCAGAGACCACATTGGCCTTGCGCAGCATCTGACGAACAATCACCTCGATGTGCTTGTCGTTAATCTTCACACCCTGGAGTCGGTAAACTTCCTGGATCTCGTTAACAATGTACTTCGCGAGTTCTGGAATGCCCTTCAAACGCAAGATGTCGTGCGGGCTTAGTGGTCCCTCAGAGACAACTTCGCCTTTCTCGACTTGCTCACCCTCAAAGACAGACAGCTGACGCCATTTCGGGATCAACTCTTCGTAGTGATCAGAACCCTCCGGCAGTGTTTTGCCATCGGTCGGTGTAATTACCAAGCGGCGTTTGCCCTTTGTTTCCTTACCGAAGCTCACCGTACCTGAAATCTCAGCCAGGATGGCCGGTTCTTTGGGCTTACGTGCTTCGAATAGGTCGGCAACGCGCGGCAAACCACCGGTAATGTCGCGTGTCTTCGAACCCTCTTGTGGAATTCGCGCAATAACATCGCCGACTTCCACCTTGAGGCCGTCTTCCAGGTTAACCATCGCAGATGCCGGCAAGAAATAGTGTGCTGGTACGTTTGTGCCAGCCAAAGACAACTCGTTGCCATCCTTGTCTACCAGTGTCACGGCAGGTCTCACATCTTTACCCGCGCTTGGACGCTCTGAAAGATCCATGACGGAGATGCTTGAGAGGCCTGTGAATTCGTCAGTCTGACGCTTGATGGTCACCCCTTCTTCCATGCCACTCAGCTTCACGATACCAGCAACTTCGGTTACGATCGGGTGGGTGTGTGGATCCCATGTCGCGACGACATCGCCGGCCGCAACAGGAGACTCATCTCCGACCTTGATCACAGCGCCGTAAGGCACTTTGTACCGCTCGCGCTCGCGACCAACGCTATCCAAGACGGATAGCTCACCTGAGCGCGATACCGCGACCAAAGAACCATCAGCACGATCTACAACCTTCATGTTGTGCAAGCGGACGGTGCCGTCCGAATTCACCTGAATGTTGTCCTGCGCCGCTTGGCCCGATGCCGCACCACCAATGTGGAAGGTGCGCATGGTTAGCTGTGTGCCTGGCTCACCAATTGACTGAGCCGCAACCACACCAATGGCTTCACCCATATTCACCTGGTGACCGCGACCGAGGTCACGTCCATAACAGGTTGAACAGATGCCGTAACGTGTCTCACAGGTGATCGGTGAACGAACGAGGATCTCGTCGATACCCATCTCCTCGATCTTCTGAGTCCACAGCTCATCAACCAGCGTTCCAGCGGGAATCAGCACTTCATCGGAGCCGGGCTTCACAACGTCAGCTGCGACAATACGCCCCAAGACACGATCAGCCAGCGATTCAATGATGTCACCACCATCGATGACAGGTGTCATCAACAGACCGCGTTCAGTGCCACAGTCCTCTTCAACAACCACTACGTCCTGAGCTACGTCCACCAGACGTCGTGTCAGGTAGCCGGAGTTCGCTGTCTTGAGTGCTGTATCTGCCAGACCCTTTCGAGCGCCGTGCGTCGAAATGAAGTACTGCAGAACGTTTAGACCTTCACGGAAGTTGGCCGTAATGGGTGTCTCGATAATCGAGCCATCAGGCTTAGCCATCAAGCCACGCATACCGGCCAACTGACGAATCTGTGCGGGTGAACCTCGCGCACCTGAATCGGCGTACATGTAGACCGAGTTGAACGAATCCTGCTGCTCTTCTTCGCCATCTCTATTGATCACCGTCTCAGACGAGAGATTAGCCATCATTGCCTTGGCAACCTGCTCATTTGTACGCGACCAGATATCGATCACCTTGTTGTACTTCTCGCCTTGAGTAACCAAGCCCGCTGAGTACTGACGCTCGATTTCAACAACTTCAGCGTCTGCTTTCTCGATGAGCTCGTTCTTAGCATCTGGAATCTCAAAGTCATTCACGCCAATCGACGACCCCGACTTTGTTGAGTACTCGTAACCGGTGTACATCAGCTGGTCAGCAAAAATACAGGTTTGCTTTAGACCAACCGCTCGGTAGCACTGGTTAATGACATTCGAAATCGCCTTTTTAACCATTGCACGGTTGATCAGATCGTAAGGCAGACCCTCCGGTACAATATTCCACAACAGAGCACGTCCGACGGTTGACTCAACAACCCGGGTTCTCGCCTGCGCAGCTTCACCGTACTCGATCACCTCTTCGTGAATACGCACCTTTACGCGCGCCTGAAGATGAACCGCACCGCTAGCGAAGGCCCGAGACACTTCTTTCGTGTCAGCAAAGACCATACCTTCGCCTTTCGCATTGATGCGTTCACGGGTCATGTAGTACAAGCCCAGTACGACGTCCTGCGAAGGAACGATGATGGGGTCACCCGATGCTGGCGACAGAATATTGTTTGTCGACATCATCAGGGCACGCGCTTCGAGCTGCGCTTCAAGCGTCAGCGGCACGTGAACCGCCATCTGGTCTCCGTCGAAGTCAGCGTTGTAAGCCGCACACACGAGCGGGTGAAGCTGAATCGCCTTACCTTCAATGAGCACAGGTTCAAACGCCTGAATACCCAAACGGTGGAGCGTTGGTGCTCGGTTCAGAAGAACCGGGTGCTCGCGAATCACGTCGGCCAGGATATCCCAGACCTCAGGCGGCTCACGCTCAACCATCTTCTTGGCCGCTTTGATGGTACTGGCCAATCCACGATGCTCCAGCTTGCCGAAGATAAATGGCTTGAATAACTCAAGCGCCATCTTCTTAGGAAGACCACACTGATGAAGCTTCAGTGTTGGGCCTGTCACGATCACCGAACGCCCCGAGTAATCTACACGCTTACCGAGCAGGTTCTGACGGAAACGACCCTGCTTACCTTTAATCATGTCAGCAAGAGACTTAAGTGGACGCTTGTTCGATCCGGTAATCGCTCGTCCGCGCCGACCGTTGTCGAGCAGTGCGTCGACCGACTCTTGGAGCATACGCTTCTCGTTACGCACGATAATATCGGGCGCGTTAAGATCTAGTAGACGCTTGAGCCGGTTGTTTCGGTTGATCACGCGTCGATACAAATCATTGAGATCTGATGTCGCAAAGCGACCACCATCCAGGGGAACCAGAGGACGAAGATCAGGTGGTAGCACGGGCAGTGCATTCAACACCATCCACTCGGGACGGTTACCTGACTTGTCAAAGGCTTCCATCAACTTGAGTCGCTTAGACAGCTTCTTGATCTTGGTCTCGGAGTTGGTCTGCGGAATTTCTTCACGCAGGCGCTCAATTTCACCTTTCAGATCCAACTGAATCATGAGCTGCTGAATCGCTTCGGCACCCATTTTGGCAGAAAATTCGTCGCCGAACTCTTCCATTGCCTCAAAGTACTGCTCGTCATTCAGCAACTGGCCGTGATCCAAGCTTGAAAGACCGGGATCGGTAACCACATATGATTCGAAGTAGAGAATGCGCTCAATATCACGGAGCGTCATATCCAGCAGCAGGCCAATACGCGAAGGTAGTGACTTGAGGAACCAGATGTGTGCAACAGGGCTCGCGAGCTCAATGTGGCCCATACGCTCACGACGAACCTTGGCGAGTGCAACTTCAACACCACACTTTTCACAGATCACACCGCGGTGCTTCAGGCGCTTGTACTTACCACAAAGACACTCGTAGTCCTTCACTGGACCAAAAATCTTGGCGCAAAACAGGCCATCGCGTTCGGGCTTGAACGTACGATAGTTAATGGTCTCAGGCTTCTTAACTTCACCGTACGACCAAGAGCGAATCATCTCTGGTGAGGCGAGACCAATACGGATCGCATCGAAATCCTCAGACTTCTCGCGGTTCAATAGGTTTAGCAAATCTTTCACGTAGTCTCTCCCCTCAGAAGCCTGATGACTCGGACTCGAGATCGATATCGATACCGAGCGAGCGGATTTCTTTGATCAGTACATTGAAGGATTCGGGCATACCCGGATCCATGCTGTGATCACCATCGACGATGTTCTTGTACATCTTCGTTCGACCTGCAACGTCATCCGACTTCACAGTCAACATCTCCTGCAACGTGTGCGCGGCACCGTAAGCTTCTAGGGCCCAGACTTCCATCTCACCGAAGCGCTGACCACCGAACTGCGCCTTACCACCCAGCGGCTGCTGAGTAACCAGACTGTACGAGCCAGTCGATCGTGCGTGCATCTTGTCATCAACCAAGTGGTTGAGTTTTAACATGTACATGTAGCCAACAGTCACGGGGCGATCGAACGTATCACCCGTTCGACCGTCATGAAGCACCAACTGGCCGCTGTCTGGCAAGTCAGCCATGCGCAACAGCGCCTTGATGCTCTCCTCGCTCGCACCATCAAATACGGGCGTGGCCATTGGCACGCCAGCACGGAGGTTTTGAGCCATCGCCAGCAATTGGTCATCCGACAGACTATCAATGTCAGCATCCCGACGACTGTCACTGGTGTGCGCGTAAATCTCTTTGAGGAACTCACGCAGCTTGGCCACTTTAACCTGCTGATCAAGCATCTCGTTGATCTTCACACCGAGACCACGTGCTGCCATCCCTAGGTGGGTTTCAAGAATCTGCCCCACGTTCATTCGCGACGGGACACCCAATGGGTTGAGGACGATATCGATTGGCTCACCCTTCTCGTCGTAGGGCATGTCTTCGACGGGCATTATGACCGAGATCACACCCTTGTTACCGTGGCGTCCCGCCATTTTGTCACCCGGCTGGATACGTCGCTTAACGGCGAGGTAGACCTTAACGATCTTAAGCACACCAGGTGCTAGGTCATCACCGCTTTGCAGCTTCTCTTTCTTCGCCTCGAAGCGCTCTTCGAGCAACTGATTCTGCTCTTCAAGCAGACGCTGCGCAGATGACAACTGATTGTTGAGCTCTGAATCAGAGAACTTGAGCTTGAACCACTGCTCACGATCAAGGACTGCCAGTGCATCCACATCTATCTTGGTTCCCTTTGAGAGACCACCACCAGAAACGGTTGTCTGACCAGTCAGTAAGCCCGCGAGGCGCGCAAACGTTGCTTCCTCGTAAATGCGGAGCTCTTCTTTGAGATCCTTACGGTAGTCAGCGAGTTGAGACGCTTCAATCTGCTTCGCTCGTGTGTCTTTCTCAAGACCGTCACGGGTAAAGACCTGAACGTCGATAACTGTGCCCTTGTAGCTCGAAGGCACACGCAACGACGTATCTTTCACGTCAGAAGCCTTCTCGCCGAAGATCGCACGCAACAACTTCTCTTCTGGTGTCAGCTGGGTCTCACCCTTGGGTGTTACCTTACCAACCAGAATGTCGCCGGCATCCACCTCAGCACCGATGTAGACAATACCTGACTCATCGAGTTTGCTTAGTGCACCCTCGCCCACATTCGGGATATCGGCAGAAATTTCTTCGGCGCCCAACTTAGTATCGCGAGCAATACAGGTCAGCTCCTGAATGTGAATAGTCGTCAGACGATCTTCTTCAACAACGCGCTCCGAAACGAGGATTGAGTCCTCGAAGTTGTAACCGTTCCATGGCATGAAGGCGATGCGCATGTTCTGTCCAAGTGCCAGCTCGCCGAGATCAACTGACGGTCCGTCAGCAAGGATGTCGCCGCGGGCCACCGTGTCGCCGGGGCTTACGATCGGACGCTGATTCACGCACGTGTTCTGGTTGGAACGCTTATACTTCGTCAGGTTGTAAATATCGACCGGCGACTCGTCCTGACCCACTTCTGCGGGGTTCACACGCACAACGATGCGCGACGCATCTACAGAGTCGACTACACCACCGCGCGATGCAACCTTGCAGACACCAGAGTCACGCGCTACGTAGCGCTCCATACCGGTACCAACGAGTGGCGCCTGCGTCTTGAGCGTCGGCACTGCCTGACGTTGCATATTCGAACCCATGAGGGCGCGGTTCGCATCGTCGTGCTCGAGGAATGGAATCAATGCCGCCGCAATCGATACAACCTGCTTTGGCGATACATCCATGAAGTCCACTTCGGAAGCAGGCTTCACAGTGAATTCATTCATATGACGAACGTTAATCAACTCATCTACAAACCGGTTGCCGTCATCCAGTGTGGCTGATGCCTGTGCAATAACGTGGTTCGCTTCGTTGATCGCTGACAGATACTCAATCTCATCCGATACGACGCCATCGATCACCTTTCGATAAGGAGACTCGAGAAAGCCGTACTCATTGGTTCGCGCATACGCCGCCAACGAGTTGATCAAACCAATGTTTGGGCCCTCGGGCGTTTCAATTGGACAGACACGACCGTAGTGAGTCGGGTGTACGTCTCGCACCTCAAAGCCCGCCCGCTCGCGTGTCAGACCACCTGGGCCCAAGGCTGATACGCGACGCTTGTGCGTCACCTCAGATAGCGGGTTGTTTTGGTCCATGAACTGAGATAGCTGGCTGGATCCGAAGAACTCTTTTACCGCGGCCGATACAGGCTTGGCGTTAATGAGATCTTGCGGCATCAAGCCCTCGCTCTCTGCCATGGACAGCCGCTCTTTCACAGCGCGCTCAACACGGACAAGACCGACGCGGAACTGGTTTTCCGCCATCTCACCTACTGAGCGAATGCGTCGGTTACCCAAGTGGTCGATATCATCGACGACACCCTTACCGTTTCGGATATCCACCAGTGCGGTCAGCACAGCTACGATGTCTTCTTTATCGAGTGTGCCACTGCCAGCGACCTCATCACGACCCAGACGGCGGTTGAACTTCATTCTTCCAACGCCAGACAAGTCGTAACGGTCTGCAGAGAAGAACAGGTTCTGGAAAAGGTTCTCAGCCGACTCCTTCGTGGGCGGCTCGCCAGGGCGCATCATGCGGTAGATCTCAACCAGCGCCTCGAGCTCAGTCCGCGTGCTGTCACCAGCCAACGTATCGGAGATAAACGGACCACAATCGATCTCATTGGTGTAAATCGTCTCGATAGTCTCAATGCCTTTCTCACGCAGACCGTTCAGCACTTCTTCGGTCAGCTCACCATTGCACTCCAGCAGGACCTCACCACTGGCAGTATCAACAACCGCTTTCGCAACGCGGCGACCAACGAGGTACTCATCAGGTACCGCCAGGAATTCAACACCTGCATCTTCTAACTGACGGATATGACGCGCCGTAATACGACGACCGCGCTCTACCAGCACCGTGTCACTCGCCATAATGTCAAAGGCAGCCATATCACCCTGAAGGCGCTTGGGCACCAGTGTCATGGTCGCTAAGTGCTCATCGTTAAGCTGAAAGGTAGTGGTCTCATAGAACATCTCGAGGATGTCCTCTGACTCGTAACCGAGAGCGCGCAGCAAGACGGTCGCAGGCAACTTACGACGACGGTCAATTCGTGCAAATACCTGGTCCTTGGGATCGAACTCGAAGTCCAGCCATGAGCCACGGTAAGGAATGATACGTGCGCTGTAGAGTAACTTACCACTTGAGTGCGTTTTACCTCGATCGTGATCGAAGAACACACCGGGGGAGCGGTGAAGCTGAGAAACGATGACGCGCTCGGTACCATTAATGACGAAGGTACCGTTGTCGGTCATAAGCGGAATCTCGCCCATGTAAACGTCCTGCTCTTTAATGTCCTTGATGGACTTCGAGCTCGTCTCTTTGTCGTAAATAATGAGACGGACCTTGACGCGGAGTGCACAGGCATAAGTTGTGCCACGCAACACACATTCGTCAACGTCAAATACGGGGGTGCCCAGAGAGTAATCCACGTACTCCAAAGCCGCGCTTCCACTGTAACTGACAATGGGAAAAACGGACCGGAACGCTGCATGCAGACCATAGTCGCCGCGCTCATCTACCGGGGTGTCAGACTGAGTGAACTTCCGGTAGGAATCCAGCTGGATCGCCAGCAGATAGGGGATATCCATCACCTTCGGCATGGAGCCAAAATCTTTGCGAAGGCGCTTCTTCTCTGTAAACGAGTAAGTCATTGATACTCCTCAACGAATCTCATCGGCCGAGGCCGACACTAATGGCTTAATGCCAGAAACAACCGGCCACTAGAACCGGGAAAGGGCCGCTGCGCAATGCGCACCAGCCCGGACCTGCAAATCTGCAATCCTAGACGGATCACTTAAGCTCGACTGAGCCGCCCGCTTCTTCGATTTGCGATTTGATGTCCTCAGCGTCTTCTTTGCTAACGCCTTCTTTGATAGGTGATGGCGCACCATCAACCAAGCCTTTCGCCTCTTTGAGACCCAGACCAGTGATGGAGCGTACCGCCTTGATCACATTAACTTTCTTATCACCTGCTGAAGCGAGGATAACGTCGAATTCAGTCTGCTCAGCTGCTGCTGCGCCACCTGCATCGCCACCCGCTGCTGGCGCTGCGACTGCAACGGCTGCTGCGGCTGATACGCCAAACTTCTCTTCCATCGCTTCAACCAACGCAACGATATCCATTACGCTCATTTCTGCGATTGCATCAAGAATTTCTTCCTTTGAAATTGCCATGTTTATCTCTCCTAAAATGTGTAGTCGAGCACTCGCTTACGCGGACTGCTCTTTCTGATCACGAACCGCCGCCAATGTACGAACGAGCTTGCTTGGTACT
>Ga0163109_10001034_pt1 | contig 22031 bp, 22 predicted proteins | sample CRUFie1St13metaG_FD_108704 | JGI IMG/M metagenome (GOLD analysis project Ga0163109, IMG submission 108704) | Marine microbial communities from the Costa Rica Dome - CRUD Field 142mm St13 metaG | ecosystem: Environmental > Aquatic > Marine > Oceanic > Photic zone | place: Costa Rica: the Eastern... | reverse complement strand
GGTGCACTGGGCGACCGCGTGCTTGAGTCGGTGGTTCACGCCGACCAGCTGACCATCCGCCTTTCCCGCGAAACGCTGACCGAAGACCTGACCCGGCTGCGCAACGACAGCGGTTGCCGCTTTGCCGTGCTGCTGGACGTCACCGCCATCGATCTGCCCCAGCGCCCCGAGCGGTTCGACGTGGTCTACATCCTGCTCTCGCCGTTCCTCAACCAGCGCCTGCGGGTCAAGGTGGCCATCGACGAGCGCACCCCGATTGCGTCGGCCACTGAAATCTGGCCCAGCGCCAACTGGTTCGAGCGTGAAACCTGGGACATGTACGGCATCATGTTCGCCGATCACCCCGATTTCCGGCGCATCCTGACCGACTATGGCTTCTCCGGGCATCCGCTGCGCAAGGACTTCCCGCTGACCGGCTACTCGGAAGTGCGCTACTCCGAAGAAGACAAGCGCGTGGTCTATGAGCCCGTGTCGCTGACCCAAGAATTCCGCAGCTTCGACTACGCCTCGCCCTGGGAAGGGCCGGGCGGCGCGCCCCTGCCGGGCGATGAGAAAGCCAGCGAAGAAGAGGAAGCCGCCTGAACCGGCGGACAGAGATAGAGCAAGCCCATGGCAGAAGTACAAATCAAGCCCCTGACCCTGAATTTCGGTCCCCAGCATCCCGCCGCCCACGGCGTGCTGCGCATGGTGCTGGAGATGGATGGCGAAATCGTCGAGCGCGTCGACCCGCACGTCGGTCTGCTGCACCGGGGCACGGAAAAGCTAATCGAGCACAAGACCTACCTGCAGGCGCTGCCGTACTTTGACCGGCTCGACTACGTCTCTCCCATGTGTCAGGAGCACGCCTTTGCACTGGCCGTGGAAAAGCTGCTCGGGATCGAGGCTCCAGCACGCGGGCAGTATATCCGGGTGCTGTTTTCCGAGATCACCCGTATTCTCAACCACCTGTTGAATACCGGCGCCTTCATTATGGATGTTGGCGCGACCACACCCATGCTCTGGACCTTCGAGCAGCGCGATAAGCTGCTGGAATTCTACGAGCGGGTTTCGGGCGCACGCTTCCACGCGGCCTACTTCCGCCCCGGCGGGGTGCATCAGGACCTGCCGCCGGGTCTGGATGCCGATATCGCCGCCTTCTGTGATCAGTTTGACGCCGCCATCGATGACATCGAGACGCTGGTGACCAACAACCGGATCTTCCGCCAGCGGACCGTCGACATCGGCGTGGTGACGGCAGAGCAGGCGATGGCGCTAGGCTTCTCCGGGCCGATGCTGCGGGGCTCCAACGTGCCGTGGGACCTGCGCAAGTCCCAGCCCTATGAAGTCTATGACGAACTCGAATTCGACGTTGCCGTGGGTAAGAACGGCGACTGCTTCGACCGCTACCTGCTGCGGATCGAGGAGATGAAGCAGTCGGTGCACCTGATCCGGCAGTGCCTTGATAAAATGCCCGGCGGTGAAGTGCTCAACGAAGACCACAAGTTCACCCCGCCGCGCCGTGGTGACATGAAGCAGTCGATGGAATCGCTGATCCATCACTTCAAGCTCTACACCGAGGGCGTGAAGGTGCCCGAGGGCGATGTCTACGCCTGCGTTGAGGCGCCCAAGGGCGAGTTCGGCGTATTCCTCGTCTCCGACGGGTCGAGCAAGCCCTACAAGTGCAAGATCCGCGCGCCGGGCTTTGCCCACCTCGCGGCGATGGACGAGCTGTCCAAGGGCCACCAGCTGGCTGATACCGTTGCCATCCTTGGCTCTATGGACGTCGTATTCGGGGAGATCGACCGCTAATGGCTATTCAGGTTACCAGCCGCCCGAGCCCACAGACGGGCGACTTCAGCGTTTCCAAGGCGAGCACCGACCGTGTCGCCGTGATCATGGCGCGCTACCCCGAGGACCGCAAAGCCTCCGGCATCATTCCGCTGCTGGACATTGCCCAGCGCGAAAACGGCGGCTGGCTGTCCAAAGAGGCCATCGAATGGGTGGCCGAGCAGACCGAGAGCGCGCCGATCCGCGTCTACGAAGTCGCCTCGTTCTATTCGATGTTCTACACCGAAGAGGTCGGTGAGCACGTCGTACAGGTGTGCCGGACCACGCCGTGCTGGTTGCGCGGCTCGGACAGCCTGACCCACGCTGCCCAGGATCACCTCGGGATCACGCTGGGGCAGACCACCGCCGACAAGAAGTTCACGCTGATCGAAGTCGAATGCCTCGGGGCCTGCGTGAACGCGCCGATGGTGCAGATCAACGACAACTACTACGAAGACCTCGACGGCGCGACCTTCACCCGGATCCTCGACGATCTGGCGGCGGGCAAGTCGATCGAATACGGCAACATGACCGGCCGGATTGCCTCAGCGCCTGAAGGCGGCCCACAGGCGCTCAAGGACTTCGACCCGTCGGTCAACGCCGGCAAGAAGCTGCCGGACTACAGCGCACCGGCCGAGTAGGGCTTCGCGCCCAGCCCGCGCGTCTCTTTATTGCCACTTCACCGGATTAGATTGGCAGGGCTACGATCCCTGCCGACTGTCCGGAGGTGGCCCTTGCTTCGAATTCTGGTCCTGATCACCATGCTGCCGTTCCTGCTGGGGAACAGCGCCTGTGACACCATCTATCGCTCTCTTGGACTGATGGATGACGGCGCGCGCTATGGCGACACCAGCGGCAGCGAGACCCCTGACAACGGCGGCAGCGACCCTGCGGAAGCGACACCCTATCTGAAAAAGGACGATGACACAGGATCAGGCTCCGACGACGGGACCAACGACGCCTGCGGGGCATCCTCTTACACCAGCTACGTCGGTGGCGACTGGAGCGCGCTCGAAGCCCTCTATTCCCCGACCGACAATTGGCGCGTGATCCGGCCGGGGCAGGCCGTAACCACGGACTACATCCCCGATCGCATGAACGTCGCCCTCGATGGCAGCGACGTTATCACCCGGATTTACTGCAGCTGATTTCGTCCTCGCCGCGCGGGCCAGCGCTCAGGTGCGCTGCTCGCCGCGGGTCCAGGTTTCCACCTTCGGGGCAAAGAACTGCCAGGCGAACAGCTGATCGGTGACGGACTGAACCCGCTGCATCCGCAGCTTGGCCACGGGGTTGTCCGTACCGCTCTCCAGCACCACGAAATCCGCCCATTTGCCCGCTGCGAAAGACCCGGCCTCGGCGTCGGTCTTCATCACCCGGGCATTGCCCAGCGTGTGCCAGTAGAAGGTTTCGTCAGCCGTCAGGCTCTGATCGCTGAAGCGGGCGACCTTGTAGGCCTCCTGCATCGTCACAAAGGGTGAGAAGGCGGTACCGCCGCCGATGTCACAGCCCAGACCGATTGCGACCCCGGCCTCGCGATTGTCGCCGGGGTTGAACAGGCCTGATCCGAGGAAGGTGTTGGAGGTCGGGCAGTGCACCACCGCAGCCCCGGCGTCGGCCATCCGCTCCAGCTCGGTCGGGGTGCTGTGGATGCCGTGGGCGAACAGCGACCGGTCGGTGACCAGCCCGAAGCGGTCGTAAACGGCGAGATAGGACTCATCGGCCGGAAACAGTTCTTTGATGGTGGCGATTTCGCGGGCGCTCTCGTTGATGTGGGTCTGCATCCGGGTTTCGGGGAATTCGGCGTGCAGGGCGCCACACAGCTCCAGTTGAGCCTCGGTCGAAGTGATGGCAAAGCGTGGGGTCACCACGTAGCCAAAACGCTCGTAGCGCGGCTGCAGGTCGAGCAGCAGGGCCTTGGCGTCGTCGTAGGCGGATTGCGGGCTGTCCTGCAGCGCCGGGATCGCGTTACGGTCCATCGCCGTCTTGCCCGACAGCAGCCCCATGCCGCGCTGATCGAAGGCGGCGGCGAGGGCTGCCAGCGCCACGGGGTGGATGGTGGAGAACACGCAGGCCGAGGTTACACCGACGGCAAGCAGCTCGTCGGCGAAGACCGCTGCGATGGTCTCAGCGTGAGCGCGGTCGCCGAACCGGCTTTCTTCGGGGAAGGTGTAGGTTTCCAGCCAAGCCAGCAAATCGGTGCCGTAAGCGCCGATGATCGCCGTCTGTGGGAAGTGCAGGTGCGCATCGACAAAGCCCGGCAGCACCATACCATCGCGCCGCTCAACCACCGGCCAGTCTGCAAATTCGGTCGGTAGCGCACTGGCTTCACCGACCCACGCGATGCGGCCATCAGAGGCGCAGGCAAGCGCGCCGTCTTCGAGACTGCGTCGGGCCGATTGTCCGGTGAAAAAGGGATCGTCGTCCCACCACACCAGATGGGCGCGTAAGACGAAATTCGAAACAGATGCAGCCGTCATACCCACGGTCCCTGCGCTGGTTCTTGACGACCTAATCAATAGTCTTGGGCTTCGGGGGTCAAGGGGGCTTTGCGCAGGGGTCGCGTGCACAGGAGCGCGTCCGAGAAGGCAGGCGAGCGAGAAGACTCAAGCGCAGAAGCGCGAGCGGAGCAGCAGGGCTTCGGCAGCTACGGCCGCGGCGATCACCGCTGGCTCCTTGCCGCGGATGCCGCTGATCCCGATGGGGGTGATCAGGCGGGCCTGTGTTTCATCGCTGAAACCCCGTCCCCGCAGCTGACTGCGGAAGCGGGCGATCTTGGTGTGCGAGCCGATCATCCCGATGAAGGGAACCTCCGCCTCGCTGCGCTGGAGCAGGGCCGAGACGATATCCAGATCGAGGCTGTGGTCGTGGGTCATGACGTAGTGCAGGGCGCCCGCGGGGCCGCTTTCTGCCTGCTCCACCAGCGCGGCCTGATCCGCCGGGGTGCTGTCGCGCTCGTCCAGCCACGTGAGTTCGAAGGGCAGGGGCTCAAGCGCGCGCGCCAGCGCCTGACCGACGTGGCCACCACCGTAGAGCACCAGCGGAAAGCCGGTGATCGGTGCCTCGGGGTGATAGCCCCGGGTCAGCGACAGCCGCACGAAGCCCCCGCAGCACTGGTTCAGCGCCGGCCCCAGCGGCAGTTCCATGGCCGCGCGGTCCTCATCGGCCGCCAGCATGTCGCGGGCGCGGGCGATGGCCCGGTGTTCGAGCGCTCCGCCGCCAATGGTCCCCGACACGGTGGCTTCGCTGACCCACATGCAGGTTCCGGTATCGCGCGGGGTGCTGCCCAGTGCCTCGGTGATTTCAACGGTGATCCAGTCTTCGGCCTGCCCGGATGGCGGCTGAGCGGTGAGATCCGCCATGGTGTCTCAGCCTGCGCTGAGCGCGCGCTGGCGGTGGATCGCCCGCAGCACTTCTTCGGCCGTTGCCGGTGCATGCAGCTCCGGCCAGTGCTCTGCGGGGCCAAAGCTCGAAACCGCGTGTGCCAGCGCCGAATGCACCGATATGGCGAGCATGAAGGGCGGTTCACCCACGGCCTTGGAGCGGAAGATCGTGTCTTCCTGATTGTCCTGCCCGACCAGGGCGATGCGCAGATCGTCGGGGCGGTCGCTGGCGCAGGGGATCTTGTAGGTGCTCGGCGCGTGGGTCAGCACCTGACCCCGGTCGCTGTAGACCAGCTCTTCCATGGTCAGCCATCCCATGCCCTGAATGAAGCCGCCCTCGATCTGGCCTTCGTCGATCGCCGGGTTCAGCGACCGGCCCACATCGTGCAGGATATCGGCACGGACCAGACGGTTCGCGCCGGTCAGGCTGTCGATCTCGACTTCGGACACGGCAGCACCGTAAGCAAAGTAAAGGAAGGGGCGTCCTTGCCCGGTCTTGGCGTCCCAGTCGATCTTCGGCGTGCGATAATACCCCGTTGCCGACAGCGATACCCGGCCCAGATAAGCCGCCTTGACCACCGCCGTAAAGGGCCAGCGCCGACCGTCGTCGGCCAGAACTTCACCGCCCTCGAAGCGCAGCGCGCCCTTGATGGACTGGCTCTCGCACCAGAATGCGGTCAGCCGGTCGCGCAGCTCGAGGGCTGCCAGCTTCGCCGCCCAGCCGTTGAGGTCGGAGCCCGAAGAGGCTGCCGTCGCTGACGTGTTCGGCACTTTGTCGGTGCGGGTGGCGGTGATTTGCACCTGCTCAAGGTCGACACCGAGCACTTCGGAGACGACTTGAGCGACTTTGATATAGAGGCCCTGACCCATTTCAGTGCCGCCGTGGTTCAGCTGCACCGAGCCATCCTTGTAGATGTGGATCAGCGCACCGGCCTGGTTCAGGAACGAGGTGGTGAAGGAAATCCCAAAGCGCACCGGGGTCAGCGCCAGACCCCGGCGGATTGGCGAGCGCCCGGCGTTGGCATTGGCCTCGATAATCGCAGCGCGGCGCGCGCGGTAGTCGGCGGTTTCGGCGAGCTGGGTCATCAGCTCGGGCAGGATGTTGTCTTCAACCCGCATGCCGTAGGGGGTGATGCCGCGCTCGTTCTCCCCGTAGAGATTGGCCAGACGCACGTCCAGCGGATCGCGCAGCACCGCCGCTGCGACCCGGTCCATGACCCGTTCGGCCAGCATCATGCCCTGCGGCCCGCCGAAGCCGCGGAAGGCAGTGTTCGACACGGTATCGGTCTTCGCACGGATCGAAGTCAGCTCAAGGCTGGGGTAGAAATAGGCGTTGTCGGCGTGGAACATGGCGCGGTCGTTGATCGCCCGGCTCAGGTCGTGGCCATAGCCACAGCGGCTGGCCATGGTGCCTTCGACGCCGGTAACCCGGCCGGCGTGGTCGAAGCCGACGGCGTAATCGATGCGGAAGTCGTGGCGCTTGCCGGTCAGCACGAAATCGTCGTCCCGGTCGAGACGGAAGCGGACCGGGCGTCCGGTGCGCTGCACACCCATCGCTGCGATGACGGCCAGCGGGGCTGCCTGGGTTTCCTTGCCGCCAAAGGCGCCGCCCATGCGGCGGACTTCGATGGTGATTTCAGCCGCGCTGATCCCCAGCGCTGCGGCGGCAAGGTCCTGAATCTCCGAGGGGTGCTGGGTGGAGGAGATGACGTGGATACCATCCAGACCGGGCAGGGCGAGGCAGCCCTGTCCTTCGAGATAGAAGTGCTCCTGTCCACCGATGTAGAAACGACCGCTGCGCTGAGCATCCGCGCTTTCGATTGCTGCGGTCGCGTCGCCGCGCTTGAACACCATGGGGTCGTGCAGGAAGGAGTCGGCCTCCACCGCCTCATCGACCGTGGTCAGCGCAGGCAGCTCTTCGCTTTCCAGCTTGAACAGGCGCGCGGCCTTGCGGGCCTCGATCCGGGTTTCTGCGAGCACGCAGAACAGCGCCTGCCCGGGGAACAGGATCTCGCCCTCGGCCAGCAACGGTTCATCATGGATCACCGGACCGGCATTGTTCTCCCCCGGGATGTCGCCAGCAGTGATCACGTCGACCACGCCCGGCGCGGCGTGGACGGCATCGAGGTCCAGCGCCGTGATCTTCGCGCGACCCACGGGCGCAAGGCCAAAACAGGCGTGGAGCGTGCCGGCGGGCGTCTGAATGTCGTCGACGTACAGCGCAGAGCCCGCGACGTGCTGCGGGCCGCTGTCGTGTGGCCGGGGGCGGTTCACCTCGCGCGTGGTCAGGGGCGTCTGGCTCATGCGGCGGCGACCTCCCCACCGGCAGCGAGGCTTTGCTCCAGTTCAGCGCGCAGCAGATTGCGGCTGACCTTCATCCGGTACCAGGCCGAGGCGCGCAGGTCGTCAATGGGGCTGAAATCGCTGTCCAGCGCAGCGACGGCCTCGTCGATCAGCGCTGGGGTCAGGGCTTGGCCTTCCAGCACGGCCTGTGTGTTTTTGGCCAGCTGCGGGGTTGCCGCCATACCGCCGAAGCCCAGCCGGACGGCGGTTAGCTGCTCGCCATCGGCCTGCCACGCAAAGACCGCCATGACCGCGCTGATATCCTGATCCCGGCGCTTGGAGACCTTGAGCGCGGCGAACCGAAGGCTCTCAGGCCGGGGTGGGATCAGGATCGCTGTCAGCACTTCGTCACCCGCCAGCTCGGTCTGCTTGTAGCCGGTAAAGAAGTCGGCGAGCGGTACCACGCGGCTGCCACGGGTCGAGGCGAGCTCGACTTCGGCGTTGAGCGCGAGGAACAGCGGTGGTCCGTCGCCGATCGGGCTGGCGTTGACGATATTGCCGCCGATGGTGGCCTGTTGCCGGATCTGCATCGAGGCGAAGCGCTCGAACCAGTCCTGTCCCTCCGGGATGACCTGGCTCAGTTTGGGCCAGGCCTGCTCATAAGTCGCTGCACCGCCGATCACCAGCGTCCCGTCAGGCCGGAAGTCGACGCCCGTCAGCGCGCCCACGCGGGTGGGTGAGATCAGGTGCGGGAAATCCTGCAGGTCCTTGTTCAGCCACAGCCCCAGCTCAGTGGTCCCGGCAACAATCGTCGCTCCGGGGTGGTCCTGGCGCAGGCGCAGCAGGGCGTCGAGGGTCACGGGCGCGTCATAGCGCTCGTCGCCGTGCTCGTAGAACAGGCCGTCGTCGTCTGCGCGCCGGGCGATCAGCCAGTCCTTGGCCGCGCGGACCTTAGCGCTGAAGGCCGGGTCTTCCGGCGCGGCAACGCTGTCGCCGGCAGCCGCGAGGATCGGGCCATAGCCCGTACACCGGCACAGGTTACCGGCGATATAGGTCTCGGCCTGCTCGACCGGCGCACCATCGAGGTGCATGGCGGCCAGCGACATGACAAAGCCGGGGGTGCAGAACCCGCACTGCGAGCCGTGACGCCTGACCATGGCGTCTTGGACGGGGTGCAGGCGGTCGGGCGCCTGCCCAAGGTCTTCAACCGACACCACCCAATGTCCGTGAACCGCAGGCAGCAGCGTGATGCAGGCGTTGACCGCCCGATAGACAAGGTCGTTTTCCGGGCCTTCGACGTGGGCCAGCAGCACGGTGCAAGCGCCGCAATCGCCCTCGTTGCAGCCTTCCTTGGTGCCCGTGCGGCCGCGATGCTCACGCAGGAAATCCAGCAGCGTGGTTGCCGGAGAAATCCCCTGCACCCGCAACTCTTCGCCGCCGAGGAAAAAGGTGATGGTCTGGCTCATCGGCTCAGCTGCCCCGGTAGGTCGAATAGCCGTAGGGGCTGAGCAGCAGCGGCACGTGATACTTCTTGTCCGCATCGAAAACGCGAAAGTCCAAGGGCACTTCGTCGAGGAACAGGTCAGCGGCAGCAAAGCCGTGCTGAGCCTGCAGGTAGTCGCCCGCCTGGAACAGCAGCCGATAGCGACCCACAGCGATGGTCTCAGGGGTGAGTAAGGGCTGATCGACCCGCCCATCGGCGTTGGTCACAGCCTTGATCAGTGAACGCGGTGTGTCGTCGAGGGCAAAGAGCTCGAGCGCAAGGCCCTGAGCCGGTAAACCACTCGCCAAATCAAGCACATGGGTTGTCAGCGTCCCCAATTGCAAGCCTCCGGACTTCGTGTGCACGGGACCATTTCACAGCTCACTTGACGAGGCAAGGCAGACTGTGGCGCTAATGGACGCAACCTAGCCCCAGAGGCAGTAATTTCGGCATTGGATTTCCAGAGAATGGCAGGGACCAGAGATTATCCGCGCGACATGGTGGGATACGGCGCGCATCCGCCCCACCCGCAGTGGCCCGGGAACGCGCGGATCGCCGTGCAGTTCGTCGTCAACTATGAGGAGGGTGGGGAAAACAACATCCTACACGGGGATGAAGCCTCCGAAGCCTTTCTCAGCGAGATCGTCGGCGCCGATGCCCGCAAGGGCGTGCGCCATATGAACATGGAGAGCATCTACGAGTACGGCTCGCGCGCCGGGTTCTGGCGCCTGCACCGCATGTTCACGGACCGCGCGATGCCGGTGACAGTCTTTGGCGTGGCGACAGCGCTGGCAAGAAACCCTGAGGCGGTTGCGGCGATGAAGCAGGCCGGGTGGGAAATCGCCTCCCACGGGCTGAAGTGGATCGAACACCAGTACATGAGCATCGAGCGCGAGCGCCTGCAGATGGAGGAGGCCATGCGCCTGCACGAAGCGGCGACGGGCGAACGCCCACTGGGCTGGTACACGGGCCGCACCTCGGAGAATTCGCGGGAGCTGACGGCTGAGCTCGGCGGGTTTCTCTACAACGCAGACTCCTACGCGGACGAACTGCCCTACTGGGAGACAACGGCCCACGGCCCGCAGTTGATCGTGCCCTACACGCTGGACGCCAACGACATGCGCTTTGCGACCAATCAGGGCTTTAATTCCGGCGATCAGTTCTTCGCCTATCTGCGCGATAGCTTCGACGTGCTCTACGCCGAGGGCGAGACCGCACCGAAGATGATGTCGGTGGGGCTGCACTGCCGCTTGGTCGGACGCCCCGGTCGCGCGGCGGCACTGGCCCGCTTCCTCGATTATGTTCAGAGCCATGATGCGGTCTGGGTTACCACCCGCGCTGATATCGCCCGGCACTGGCGGGAGCGCTTCCCCTATGAAGCTTGACGCTGTGAACGCACTCGACCGCGCCGCCTTCGTCGACGCCTTCGGGGATATCGCCGAAGAGAGCCCGTGGGTCGCGGAGGATGCTGCGGCGCAGGCGCCGTTTCCCAGCCGTGAAGCGCTGATCGCGGCTTTCTGCGCGGCGCTGCAAGGCGCCGAGGACGAAGACCGCCTCGCGGTCGTCTGCGCGCACCCGGATCTGGCCGGCAAGCTGGCCGCGGCCGGGCAACTGACCGAAGACAGCACGCAGGAGCAGGCCTCAGCCGGGCTTGATCGCCTGACCGATGCCGAGCGGACCGAATTCACCGCCCTGAACGAAAGCTACAAGGCCCGCTTTGGCTTTCCGTTCATTCTGGCGGTCAAGGGCGCGACCAAGGCGCAGATTCTGGACAGCTTCCGCGACCGCTTGCCCCGGGATCGCAGCGAGGAGTTCAGCGAGGCGATTCGACAGGTCTGCCGAATTATGACATTCCGGCTGGAAGACCGCGTTGAAGAGACCACAGAGCAGAGAGGGAAGGGCGGATGAGCCAGGGCTCCACCATCATGCAGGCCGTCAGGGAAGTGCCGGACTTCGCAGCGCGCTACGCCAACCTCGCCAACGCGCGACTGGGCGCGGCCGTGGTGTCAGTGACCGATGAATTCTTCGGCGCGCGAGACCGCCTGATCCGCATCGAGGAGCCAAGCTTCGACCCCGACCTCTACGACGATCACGGCAAGTATATGGATGGGTGGGAGAGTCGCCGCCGCCGCGATGGCGGCAACGATCACGCCATAATCCGGTTGGGCGGTGCCACCATCGTCCGCGCCGTCAACATCGATACGGCCTTCTTCACCGGCAACTTCCCCCACGCAGCCAGCCTGCAGGGGGCTTATCATACCGGCGAGGGGCTTCCGGCCGACAGTGACTACCGTCCGCTGGTCGCCATGAGCCGACTGGGGCCAGACGCCGCGCACTGGTTCGAGGTCGCGGACGATCAGCCAGTGACCCACCTGCGGCTGGACATGTATCCCGATGGCGGGATTGCCCGCCTGCGGGTGCACGGCATTCCGGTTTCCGCACCGGGCGCTGCCAGCGGATCTGCGAGCGAGGAACTGTCGTCGATCCTCCGGGGTGGTCGCATCCTCGGTTACAACGATAGCCACTATGGCAATCCCGAAGTGATCCTCTACCCCGACAAGGGGCTGGACATGGGCGATGGCTGGGAGACCCGCCGCCGCCGCGAGCCGGGTTTTGACTGGATCATCGTCGCGCTGGGCCATACCGGGACGCTCGACAGCGTGCTGGTCGACACGGCCCATTATAAGGGCAACTTCCCGGCAAGCTGTTCGATGAACGGCCGCCTGCTGGAAGGTGCTGATTTGGCATTGCTCGACAATCCCGATGCGCTCAAAGCCGACAGCCAGTTCTGGCCTGAAATCCTGCCCTCACAGCCCCTGAGCGCCGATGCAGAGCACAGCTTTGACGCCAGTCAGCTCAGCGGCGCCGGGCCGGTGTCCGTGGTCCGCTTCAACATCGTCCCCGACGGCGGTATCTCACGGCTGAAGCTGTTCGGAAAGGCGGTCAGCGCAGGCTGATCGAGGCGACTGGTTCAGACATCGAGCCAGATCGGACCGACTTCCTCGGAAAAGGTGAATTCTTCGAGATTGCTGGCCGGATCGGCGCGGTCGACCACCAGAAACGTCTGACGGCCTTCGATCACGATGTTGGGATGGTGCCAGACACCGGCGTGGAAATTCACGCCCTGACCCGCGCTGACACGAAAGGCCCGCATTGTCTCCGGGTCCGGCGCCTGCTCGCCCTGGGCCACGACGATCAGAAAATCCCGCGCTCCGCTGTCCCCCATGGGGATGAAGGCCTGTGAGCCGTGCGGGTGGCGCTCAAGCATGCGGATTTGCAGCGGAAAGCCGAAACTGCGTGTTTCAAAGATCGACAGGATCGGGCTGTTGCCCTCGGCCTGAACCGGCGAAAGCGCATGGTGGCGCTGGGTGAAGCCATCATTGATCGGGTAGTGCTGCGCGTCCGCCCGGCGGGTGTCGATCACATCGCCAAAGCGCGCGAAAGCGCTTTGCTCGAGCGGTTCGATGGTCAGTCGTTTCATGCCTCTGGTCCTGCCAACACGCCTTGTTCTTGCTGCAGCTTAGCGAAAAAACGCCACCGCGTCGCGATAGGAAAAGCTGCGCGGTGCTGATCGCTGTGAATGGCGGAAAGTCGGGAGGAGGCGCGCATGCAGGCCAGCGAAATCAGAGACATCTACGACCGCGATGGCTACATCGCCCCGCTGCGGTTGTTCAGCGAGGACGAGGCGCAGGCCCACCGCGCGATCATGGAGCAGACCGAGGCCGAGCACGGCAAGCTGCACTACAAATACAAGATGCACTCGGTGCTGCGCTCGCCCTGGGAGATCGCAACCAACCCCGTCCTGCTGGATGCGGTCGAGGCGATCCTCGGCCCCAACATCCTGCTCTACAACACCTGCTATATCGTCAAGGAAGCCGGCGCGACCTCCCACGTCAGCTGGCATCAGGATCTGACCTATTGGGGCCTGAGCAACGCCAACCAGGTGTCGGCGTGGGTCGCGCTTTCGCCCGCGACCGGCGAAAGCGGCTGCATGCGGATGCTGCCCGGCTCGCATAAGACCGGCCGCTATGAGCACGAAAAGACCGACGACCCTGACAACGTGCTCGCCTTCGGCCAGACGGTGCAGGGGGTCGATGAGGACAATGCGCGGCTGGCGCCGCTGCGCCCAGGTGAGGCCAGCCTGCACCACGGCTGGACCTTGCACGCCTCCATGCCGAACCATTCCAGCGACCGCCGCATCGGGGTCAACATCCAGTTCGTCTCCACCGACGTGCGGCAGGTCAAGCACGACGAAGACAGCGCCATTCTGGTGCGCGGGATCGACGACTATCGCCATTTCAAGGTCGACGCACCCGCCCTACGGGACATGCACCCCGACGATCTGGCGCGTCGCGATCAGCTGGATGCCCGGATCAACGATATCTATGCGGCGATGGAAGCGCCCCGACCCTGAGGCGGCGGCCAGCCTGAGCCGTCTGCTGGCTAGACGTGGCCGTGGTCGAAGCCGAAGGTCATGAAGGCGTTGAGGCCAAGCAGCACCACAGACGCGATGAGCAGCCAGCGACCGGTATTCGAGCGCTGCTCGCAGTCGTCCTCGTGGTCGCAGTGTGGCTGCAGGTCCAGCGCTTCGGCATGGTGATGGTCGTCACAGTCGTGGTGGCTGTGGTGGGCGTGGGACGCGTGCCGACGGCTGCTGAAGTGCATCAGCGCTGACACCCCGACCATGGCAACGGCCAGCGAGAAGATCATGATTTCGTTTTTGTGAAACCAGGACTCGAAGCCGAACGGAAGCAACGTCAGCCCGGTAAGCCCGCCCAGCGCTGCAAAATTCACGATCAGCGGCAGCCCGCAGCAGAACACGTGAACCAGCAGGCTGGACACCTGCAGGCCAACGGTGGTCCGCTCCATCAGAGTGTTTGGCTTATCGTCTGGCTGAAGTGTCATGGGTCTCGCTCATGGTCTGGCGCTAAAGATACGGTAAGTCAGCCGCGGCGCAAGGGCGCAGGCTTGCGCACCTGACCACCAGTAGCACGAAAGGCGTCTCATTTTGACAGAGAAGACAAACTGCGGCTTGCTGCGCGGGCGAGGAAAACCGGGGAGCTGCCCGTGAAAATAACATCGATCCGGGTGTTCCAGCACGACCTGCCGGTTGCCGACGGTCCCTACGTCATGTCCAGCGGGCCGGTCTGGGCGCTCGACACCACACTGGTGGCCATCGGGCTGGAAAACGGCGTTGTTGGCTGGGGCGAAACCTGCCCGCTTGGCCCGACCTACGCGCCGGCGCATGCCAAGGGAGCCCGTGCAGCGCTTGAGCTGCTGGCGCCTGCGTTGATCGGCGCGACGGTCCGCAGCCCGCGCGCGCTGCAGCGCCGGATGGACGCCACGCTCGCCGGCCATGCCTACGCCAAGGCGGCGCTGGAAGTCGCTGCCTACGACGCGCTCGGCCAGTCACTGGGGCTGAGGGTGGTGGACTTGCTCGGCGGGGCGGTCTGTGAGGCTGTTCCAGCCTATTTCGCCATCAGCGTCGGCGCGCCCGACGATATGGCGCGGGAGGCAGCAGAGCGGGCGCAGGAAGGCTCCCAACGCCTGCAGCTCAAGGTGGGCGGCAGGCCGCTTGAGGTCGATATCGAGGCCGCGCACCGGGTGCAGGAGGCGGTTGGACCCGGCGTTCGTCTGGTGCTCGACGCCAATCGCGGACTGACCGCGGCTGACGCCGTCACGCTGTCCCAAGCGCTCCGGGACAGAGCGCTGATCCTTGAGCAGCCGTGTAACACCCTGCGGGAGCTGGCGCAGGCGCGTCCCCGGCTGTGTCACCCGCTGTACATGGACGAAAGCGCCGTGGATCTGGCAACCATGGTCAGCGCCGCCGGGCAGGGCCTTGTGGAGGGCTTTGGGCTAAAGCTCACCCGCATGGGTGGGCTGGGGCCTATGGCGGCAGCGCGGGACATCTGCCGGGCAGCGGGACTGCGCCACACCTGCGACGATTCATGGGGTGGGGACATCGTCGCGGCCGCCTGCGTGCAGGTGGCAGCCAGCGTCGCGCCAGAGCAGCTCGACGGGGTCTGGATCGCCCAGCCCCATATCGAGGGCCACTACGACGCCGAGAATGGCATCCGCGCGGAAGAAGGGCGCATCAAGTTGCCCAGTGGGCCAGGACTGGGGCTGAACATCGACCCTGAGCAGTTTGGGCCGCCCGTCGCAGCCTACGGCTAAGCGGCCGTCAACGAACCCTCGTCAGGCTGCGATGGCCTTGGCAGGGCCGTGGCACCAGTCCGGCAGCCATTCCCCGTGTCCGGCGATCAGCGCGTCGGTCAATGCCCAGATCTGATCGAGGTCGAGTTCGGCCGCCGTGTGCGGGTCGAGCATGGCCGCGTGGTAAATGTGCTCGCGGTTCTCTGTTATCAGCGCCTCGACCGTCATTTCCTGCACCGAGATGTTGGTGCGGATCAGGCCGACGAGTTGCTTGGGCAGGTCGCCGATGGCTGTCGGCTGGACGCCGTTGGCATCGACGAGACAGGGGACTTCGACCGCGCAGCCCTCGGGCAGGTTGGAGATATAGCCGGCGTTGCGGGTGTTGCCGTAGATCACCGCCGGGCTGTCGGTCCACATGGCGTTGATGATTTCGGAGGCGTATTCATGGCTGGCTTCGACCTCGATGGTCTCGGCATCGCGGAAGTCCTGCGCCTGCGCATTCCACGCTTCCACCTGCTCGATACAGCGCTTGGGGTATTCGTCCAGTGGCACCCGGAATTTCTCGATCAGGTCCGGGCGGCCGTCCTTGATGAAGTAGGGGACGTACTCTGAGAAATGTTCTGAGCTCTCGGTTACGAAGTACCCCAGCCGGTTCAGCATTTCGTAGCGCACGCGGTTCTCGCAGCGTGGCTGCATCCGGTTGGGCTTCGGCGCGCGGCCCTCGGCATAGGCGCGGTGAAGCTCGGGGTAGAGGTCGCGGGTGCTGCCGTCGGCCCGTCGTTCCTCGAGCTCGAGGAAGAAGGCCATGTGGTTGATCCCGCCGACGCGGTACTTGAGCGTGTTGACGTCGAGGTCGAGGTCGTGGGCCAGCTCTTCGGCCGTGCCCTGCACCGAGTGGCACAGGCCGACCTGCTTGATCTGCGGGTAGCGCGCCTCGATCGCCCAGGTGTTGATCGCCATCGGGTTAACATATTGCAGCATCAGCGCGTCGGGGCAGATCGCCAGAATGTCTTCGCAGACCGCCCACAGGTGCGGCACAGTCCGCAGGCCGCGCATGATCCCACCGACGCCGAGGGTGTCGGCGATGGTCTGTCGCAGACCGAAGGAGCGTGGGATCTCGAAATCCGTGATCGTGCAGGGGTCATAGCCGCCGATCTGGAAGGCCACGATAACAAAATCAGCCCCGCTCAGGGCTTCTCGCCGGTCAGTATGGGTCGACACCGTCGCGCCGGTTTTGAGGGTGGAAATGATCTTTCCGGCCACAAGGGCAGACTCGTCGAGCCGCCCCGGGTCAATGTCCATAAGCGCAAAGTGGGCATCCGCCAACGCTGGACGCTGCAGGATATCACCGACGATGTTTTTCATGAAAACAGTCGAACCTGCGCCGATAAAGGCGATGCGCGGTCCCGTGGCCATAGAATGTCCTCCAAGTCCTATTGCTTGAGCCACAAACAAACCCCGTGGCTCAGCTGTCGTTAAGCCTAACCTAATGAAACCGGCCGCTTAAGCTTCAATGAATCCAAGAGAAATTTCCGGTATTCACCTGTCTGAAACTGTCGGAACTGCCAGTTAGGTTAACGACGTGCGTTGCGGCGGAAGGCTGAAGGGGTGGTGTCGAGGTGGGACTGGAAGGCTTCGTAGAAGCTGGAAAGCGAGCCGAACCCACTGTCCATCGCGATACTCAGGATCTTGTCGTCCGAGTTTGACAGCAGCATCTGAGCGTGGCTGAGGCGGATGCGGGTGATGTGCTCCTTGATCGGCACACCCACGACCCGACGGAACAGGGTCATGGCATAGGACGGCGAAAGCCCGACACTGTCGGCCACGTCGGTCACTGAAATCGGGTCGCAATAGCGGTCTGCGATGAACCGCAGCATTTCTTCGATGTGCTGCATCGCGCCGCCGGCACCGATGACCGACTTGACCCGGCCATATCCGGGCTTCACCGTCTCCCAGCCCTCGAGCGCAAAGCGCCGGACCCGCATTTCGACCTCGCCGAGCACCAGTTGGCGCCAGGTTGAATCACCGCTGCGGATCTCCTCGGTCCAACGGCGGAACTGCGAGGGGTCGGTATCGGGCTGGGCCGTGGCACTCATCACGTCGCCGGCGATGAGCGAGTTGAGGAAGGGCTCAGGCAGGCCCCAGCGCAGGATCTGCGAAAACGAAACGTAGATGTTGATGATCTCACCATCGCCGTCAACGCGCGTGACACCGTGGGGCGAGGCGCCCCAGAACAGCGTCAGACTGCCGGACCGGCGCACAACCGAGGTACCGGAGAAGGAGTATTCCATGTCGCAGCCATCGAGATAGTTCAGCTCGATCGACGCGTGATGGTGATAGGGGATGGCAAAGGCCATGGGCCGGTGACGCTCGATCAGAATACCATCGAGGGTCGGAACAAGCTGCGTGTCCGCATAGTTCAAAAAGTCATTTTCGGCATTCAACGCGACCACAGTACCGCCCCAGACAACCTACAATTAGGACTGAAATCCCAAAAACTACGGAGGATGAGAGCACATTCGCCACGATTCAGGAATTTGAAAGAAACGACTCAGGAATATATGACAACAAATTCGGAATGTTGAGACAGGGGAGACGGCCGCGTGCACGCCCTGACGATTTGCGGTGGCAATGGACCCCAAACCTGCTACGCCGGAAGCGAGAACAACAAACCTGAGTTTTCCGCGGAGGGCGCAGGTTGTCAGGGAGTTGAGCAGCCGTGGAACAGGTCAGGGTCAGCAAGGTCGTCAAGACCGGCTATGGAATCGTTGAAATCGGTACCAACTCGCTCATCGTCTTCGCGTCGTTCTATTTCCTGTTCTACATGACTGAAGCCCTTGGCGTTCCCCCGGTCTATGCCGGGCTGCTGTTCTTTCTCGCCAAGACCTTCGACGTCATCACCGACCCGCTGATCGGCAACTGGTCTGACAGGACCCATTCCCGCATGGGTCGCCGCCGCCCGTTCATGCTCGCCGGCGGGATCCTGCTGGGGCCGACGGTGGCGCTGATGTTCTTCGCCCCCTTTGTGAATATGGACAGCTGGGTGCCCTCGGCGCTGTATTTCATGGTCTTCACCATGGCGACCTATCTGGCGCTGACGCTGATATCCGTCCCTGGTGGCGCCATGACCGCGGAGATGAGCGATGACTATAACGAGCGCACGAGCATTACCGCCTGGCGCTGGGGCGTAGGCTCGATCGGGATGTTCATTGGTGGCGGGGCGGTGCCGATCATCGTCAGCCTGTTCTCCGAGAACGCCGTTGACCCGGCCGGGTTCCGGGTTGCGACCATCATCCTGATCCCGCTGTTCTCGCTGCCGGTGATCATTGGCGTCCTGATGATGCGAAATGCGCCGAAAAAGCTGGCAGAGCACGTCCCGGCAGTCTGGGAGCAGGCGCGGGCGGTGTTCGGCACCCGGTCGTTCCGCCTGCTGCTCGGGACGTATTTCCTGCAGGTCTCTTCGCTGACCGTGGTCACCTCGAACCTGCTGTTCGTGCTCAAGTACCACTTCCAGCGCGAAGACCCGGTCTCCGACAACGCCGTATTCTTCGGGATCTTTGTGATTTCCACCATGGCATCCATGCCGTTCTGGACCTGGCTGGGCGGCCGGATCGGCAAGAAACGGGGTTACATCATCTCAATGCTGGGGCTGTCGCTGGTGGTCTCCTGCGTGTTCCTGCTCAGCGCAGGCTCGATCGCGTTCCTCTACCCCATCATGGCGCTGGTGGGCTGGTTCTTCGGCGGCTATCAGGTTTACCCGTGGTCGATGATCCCCGACAGCGTCACCGACGGGCAGGCGCGCACGGGCCTGTCGCTGGAAGGGGCCTTCAACGGTTGGTTCACCACACAGCAGAAGATGGGCATCGCCTTCGGTCCGCTGGTCTTTGGTGCTTTGCTCAGCCTCGCAGGTTATCAGCAGGCCTATTATCAGGATGGCGTGCAGATTTTCCCTGAGCAGACCGAGCCGGCGATCCTGATGATCCGGCTCTGTTCATCGCTCCTGCCCGCCGGGGTGTTCCTGCTCTCGCTGCTGATCATCGCGCGCCATGAAAACAGCGCGATATCGCACCGTGCCACCGGCGATCAACCCAGCACGTAAGCGAACACGATAAAGTGCAGCGCCACGACACAGACGATGGTCAGCAGCACCCGTCTGAAGGCCAGATGCAGGGCGGCAGCCGCCAGCAGGATCAGCAGTTCAGCCGTCCAGGGCTGCCATTCAAGGCGCCCCTCCGCCGCTGAGGTCCGCCACGACACCAGAAAGAACAGCAGGATCAGCGCGCCGGGCAGCAACCGGTTCAGGGTGCCCATAGCAGGCCACTCCAGCGCCTTGCGGGGCAGGAAGAACGATGCGCCGCGCTGCAAAAACACGCCGAGCGCACCGACGATCAGCAACAGCAGAAAGCCCGGCCCTAGGGCGTCGCTGATCACGCTTGCCTCCATCTCAGCCTCCGATCCTGCCGCGTCGGGTGGTCAGCAACCAGTGCCAGCCGAGGATCGTCGCTGTTGCCGCGAGGCCGGAGATGAACATGCCGAGGCCAAAATCGACCTTGAGCGGCACCAGCACAGCCACGCCGACAAAGCCCGCGATCACGGGAACGAAGCTGCGGTTCGCCCGCAGCTGCTCGGTCAGCAGGATCGCGAACAGCGCCCACAGCGCGAACGAGAAACTGTCAACCGACAGCGGCAGCAGCTGTCCGGCCGTGCTGCCCACCAGCGTGCCGGCGGCCCAGCTGACGTAGTTCAGCCCAGCCACAGCAACCTGGACCCGTGGCGGGTCGGCGGGCTTGCGGCTGGTGAGCAGGCTGTAGGTCTCATCGCTGAGCCAGAAGATCATCAGCAGGCGGGCGAGGGGGTTCTCTGGCCGGTGCGCCAGAAAAGGCAGGCCGTAGAACACGTGACGCAGGTTCAGCAGGAACACGACAGCGGCAGTATCGATGAAGCCCGCCCCCTGCGAGACCATGGCCACGATCAGGAACTGGGCGGCGCCAGCGAACTGGATCAGCGAAATGATCACCGGCCAGAACCAGCCGAAGCCAGCCTCAGCCGCCGTCAGGCCAAAGGTGGCCCCGACGGTGAAGTAGCCGATCATCACGGGCAGGGCGATCGGCAGGGCCTGGCGCAGGGTTGGGAACACGGTTCTCTTTCGTCTCGCTTGCGCGTATCAGGACAGGAGCGCGCGACCGGCTTCTTCACCGATGGTGCGCTCAGGGTCAAGACGGGGCGAAAGGGAATTTTGCAAGCATGCTGATCGGCGTAGGCAATGACATCGTGGACATCCGGCGGATCGAGGCGGTTCTCGAGCGAATGGGTGAACGGTTTATAGAGCGCATCCTGCGCCCCGGCGAGCGCGCCTACTGCGAGCGTCGACACGATTTTGCAGCTGCGGTCGCGCGGCACTACGCCTTGAAGGAGGCAGCGGTGAAGGCGCTCGGCACCGGATTTCGCTACGGGGTCGGCTGGCGTGATGTCGGGCTGGCACGCCCTGCACCGGGGCAGGCTTTCTCCAAGCCCATGCTGACCTTTGAAGGCGGCGCGCGCCAACGGATCGAGGCGATGCTGCGCCCGGGCGAGGAGGTGGTCGCCGACTGGTCGATGTCGGACGAGCCGCCCTACGCCACAGCCTATGTCGTCCTTTTTGCAACAGAAGCGGGGCGGGAGAAGGGTCCCCGCGCCCATGCAATTGCCCCCACATCTGAGGGTGCTTAGCTAAGCACGGCTAAACTTCAGGTGTCGAAGATCATCGCCCCCGCCGCACGGGTTGTCTCTTCAGCCCATGTGATCAGCAGAGGACCTCATGGCAGCAGCTGACGACGACAATCCGGATCCGGCCCGTAAGCCGAGCCGCCTGCGCGAATGGGTGACGCTGATCCTGATGACCGGGTTGGTGTTCTTCGGTATCCGCTGGTTCCTGTTCGAGCCCTTCCGCATCCCCTCGGAATCCATGCTGCCGACCCTCGAAGTCGGCGACATGGTCGTCGTCTCCAAGTTCAGCTACGGCTACAGCGATTTCTCCATCGATATCGACCTGCCGTTCATGCCGGATACACGCCTGCTGGGGGCCAAGCCGCGACGGGGTGACATCGCCGTGTTCAGGCACCCGCGTGACGACAAGAACCTGATCAAACGGATCATCGGCCTGCCCGGGGACACGGTGCAGATGATCGACGGGCAACTTTGGCTCAATGGTGAACCCATGCCCCAGCGTCTGCTGGGCGCAGCGACGAACACGTCGCTGTCCGTGGATAAGGCACAGCTGTTCAGCGAGCGTCTGGTCGACCGGCGCGGGGCAGCACTGGCCGAGTATCAGGTCATCAATTTCGCCGATACGGTTTTCGACAACACCGGGCGTTACACGGTTCCCGCGGAGACCTATTTTTTCCTCGGCGACAACCGCGACAACTCTTCAGACAGCCGCAGTAACGCCGAGCTGGGCGTTGTGCACCAGCGGTTTCTGATCGGCCGGGCGGAGGCGGTGCTGTTCTCGCTCAACGTGCAGGCGCACCCGACCGATGGCTATTTCTGGGCCTACTGGAACCCCTTTCGATGGGATCGTTTCATCAAGCTGATCTGAAGCCGCCGGAGCGCCCGCGTTGCTTTGGGGTCCGAAAGTGATTAAGTCTGCGCCCAAAGGCTCACCCGAGCCCCGTTTCAGACCACGCAAGGAGAGGCCCATGGCCAAGGAGAAGTCCGAGGAGAAGCAGAAGAACGTGATCCTCGAGTACGCGCAGCTGGTTATCTCCGTGGTTGTGATCGTGTTCGTGGTGCGGTCGTTCGTGTTCGAGCCGTTTCGGATCCCGTCCGAGTCCATGGATCCGACCCTGAAGACCGGCGACTATGTGATCGTGACGAAGTTCTCCTACGGCTTTGGTCGACAGTCGATTTTCGACATCCCGCTGATCGATGACCGCCTGTTCTGGCGGGAG
>Ga0163109_10001033_pt1 | contig 22036 bp, 17 predicted proteins | sample CRUFie1St13metaG_FD_108704 | JGI IMG/M metagenome (GOLD analysis project Ga0163109, IMG submission 108704) | Marine microbial communities from the Costa Rica Dome - CRUD Field 142mm St13 metaG | ecosystem: Environmental > Aquatic > Marine > Oceanic > Photic zone | place: Costa Rica: the Eastern... | reverse complement strand
GTGCAACCGGCAGCAGGTTTAACGCAAGCAGCGCCAGAAGGGATAACAGACCAGAGTTCTTGGCGTTCACTGCCGAATTACTGTTGGCATAGCCGAGGCAGTTTTGGTCACGCACAGCCCACCGCACCGCAGTCGCGGTGGCGTAGCATTGAACTGGGCGTCTAACTAAACTCATGGGCGGACTATAACGCTACCCTGTTAACTTGCCAAGGGGTGCTAGCTGTAATGCACGGTAACCTGGGCGGCAGCGCGCATCGCTCGTTGCCGCGCACTTTCTATATCGTCATCCAGAGCCAAGGCAACGCCTACTCTGCGCTCACCGTCTACCTCTGGCTTGCCGAATAAGCGCACCTGAGTATCAGCAGCGGCGAGCGCCTGTGTCACGCCACTGTAGCTGAGCGTGGTGGATTTTCCATGAGCCAAAATTACTGCTGATGCGGCGGCCCCACGAGCGCGGATATTCGGCACAGGCAGGCCCAGAATAGCGCGAACATGTAGAGCAAATTCGCTGAGATCTTGACTGATTAGAGTCACCATACCGGTATCGTGCGGTCGCGGACTGACCTCAGAAAAATAGACTTGGTCGCCCTTGATAAAAAACTCTACGCCAAATAGCCCCCAACCACCCAAGGCTGTGGTGACCTGCTCAGCAATACGTTGGCTTTGTTCTAAAGCGATGGGACTCATGGGCTGAGGCTGCCATGATTCTTGATAGTCACCACCCTCCTGTCGATGGCCGATCGGCTCACAGAAACTCGTACCGCCTACATGGCGCACAGTCAGCAGAGTAATTTCATAATCGAAATCGACGAATCCCTCTACGATCACCTTTCCTGCGGCGCCGCGGGCGCCCTCTTGGGCGTAATGCCATGCTGCATCGACATCATCTTGGGTATGCAGTGTCGACTGCCCTTTGCCGGAACTGGACATCACCGGTTTGACCACACAGGGCAGGCCTATTGCGGTAATCGCCTGCTGGTATTCTTCATAGGTTGCTGCAAATCGAAATGGCGAAGTCGGCACCCCTAGAGTTTGCGCTGCTAAGTTACGTATGCCTTCCCGATCCATAGTCAGACGCGCCGCCATGGCGGTGGGAATAACCCGCTGCCCCTGAGCCTCCAATTCCACCAGCACCGAGGTCGCAATGGCTTCAATCTCTGGCACGATAAGATCCGGCCGTTCTTGGTTGATCAGTGCGCGCAAGGCCGACTCGTCAAGCATATCGATGACGTGGCTGCTGTGGGCGACCTGCATTGCCGGCGCATTTGGATACCGATCTACCGCAATGACTTCCACTCCAAGTCGCTGTAGTTCGACCGCTACTTCTTTGCCAAGTTCGCCGCTACCTAACAACATCACCCGGGTGGCAGTAGCCGCCAGCGCTGTACCTATCCGCGTTTGTTGATCGCTCATAACAACAGACCCTAATTCGTCACCGCACTGGCCTGGGGCACCAGTCCATCACGAAAACGCCGGGAATTTTCAACATAGTGTTTTGCACCCATGCGGATTCCTGCACCCTGCTCCTCGGTCAACGTTTTAACCACCTTGCCTGGCGAACCCATAACCATGGAATTATCCGGGATCACTTTGCCTTCTGTGATCAAAGCATTGGCTCCAATAATGCAATTTTTGCCAATCTTTGCTCCGTTCAAAACCACAGCATTAATGCCGATCAGCGACCCCTCGCCAATATCGCACCCATGCAGCATGACCTTGTGGCCAATGGTGACATGGGCGCCAATATTAATGGGGTAACCGAGGTCGGTATGCAGTACTGAACCATCCTGCACATTGGACCCCTCACCTACCGTGATTAACTCGGTATCGCCACGCAGTACAGCGTTAAACCAGACGCTGGCATCTTGGCACAACAACACATTACCAAGCACCACAGCGTTATCAGCGACCCAATAGTCGCCCTCTGCCTGCACCTGCAGATCATCAAGTTGATACAACATTTACCCCTCCTTTGTTGCCATGGTAATGAAGCCCTCGCTTGAGTACCACCGCGCCTGCCAAGGGCTATTAACGGTATACTCTGCCGATGAATTATTGCAGCTTGTGCGGTGCTCGCACCGAAATTAAGGTTCCCGAAGGTGACAGCCTGCCACGCTCAGTGTGCACTGCCTGCCATACCATCCATTATCAAAACCCGCGCGTCATCGCAGGCACCCTGCCAATTTGGCGCGATCAGGTGTTGCTGTGCAAACGCGCAATAGCACCACGCGACGGCTACTGGACTCTGCCAGCAGGCTTTCTGGAAAATTCTGAGACCATTGCTGAGGGCGCTGCCCGGGAGACGATGGAAGAGGCAAATGCAAAGGTCAGCGATCTGCAACTGTATACAGTCTTCAGCCTGCCGCACATTTCTCAGGTCTATACGTTTTTTCGCGCCGCTCTGGAAGGGCCAGAGTACAGTAGCGGGCCTGAATCCTTAGAAGTCGAGTTATTTTATGAACAAGACATTCCTTGGGATCAGTTAGCGTTTCCGGTAATTACGCAAACGCTACAACACTACTTTGCCGATCGTAAAACTGACGTTTATCCGACCCATTACCAAGACTTATTATTCAAGCGCCCAAAGTCCTGACGATCGATGGCGCCTACAAGGCTTTGCGCGCGTTATCAAAGAGGCGCATCCACGGGCCATACTCGCCCCAGCTAGACTCTGCGACCACATTTTGACAGCTACGGAACACCCGCTCCGGATGCGGCATCATCAACAGCACCCGACCATCGGCGCCGGTAAGACCCGCCAGACCCTGGCTGGCACCATTCGGATTATGCGGATAGCGCTCGGTTATTTGATGCTGCGCATCCACGTAATTCAGGGCGATCTGACCCTGTGTAGCCAACCGAGCTAAATCCTCAGGGTCAGAAAACTCAGCACGGCCCTCGCCATGGGCCACCGCCACCGGGATGACACTGCCCTGCATCCCATCTAACCAAGGCGAGGCATTCGTCGCCACGTTGACCATGACTGTCCGACCTTCAAATTGCTCGCTGCTATTGCGCACAAAGCGTGGCCAGTGTTCGGCCCCAGGGATCAGCTCGGCCATTTGCGCAAGCATTTGGCAACCATTACAGACCCCTAGAACCAGCGCATCACTGCGAAAATAATCGGCAAATTGCTGACGCACTTGCTCATTAAACAGCGCGGTCTTAGCCCAACCGCCACCGCCGCCAAGGACATCACCGTAGGAAAATCCGCCACAGGCGACCAGACTGTCAAATTCGCTAAGGGTGCGGTGACCGCGAATAAGATCCGACATATGCACGTCAACGCAGCGAAAACCCGCCGCATCAAAAGCCGCAGCCATTTCTATATGGCCATTCACACCCTGCTCCCGCAACACTGCCATGGTGGGTTTCGCCCCTGTATTGATATAGAAACTCTCGGGCGCTGACCGCTGTGCTGGATCAAAGGTGAGCTTTGAGCTTAATCCGGGATCGTCATTGCGAGTCTGCAGGATGTCGGCAAACTCTTCATCCGCGCACGCCTCACTGTCGCGCAAACGCTGCATTCGGTAACTGGTCTCGGCCCATTGCTGCTGCAGTTCCTGACGGCTGAACTCTCCCACAAGGCTATCGCCGTGCTTAATGAGTACTCTTTCATCGTCTCGGAGGCGCGCTATGGGTGTACATAGGCACGGCGCTGAGGCTTGCAACTCTTGCAACCGCGCCGTATCCACTTGGGCAACAAAGCCTATTTCTTCGTTAAATAACGCCGTAAGCAAATTTTCTGCGGCCGCTATATCCACATCCAGTCCCATGCGGCTGGCAAATGCCATCTCCAGCAGCGTAGTGATCAAGCCGCCGTCGGAACGGTCGTGTAGGGCATGAATTAATCCCCGCCCTTTCATATCAATTAGCCATTCAAGCAGTGCTTTAAAGGTCCCCGCATCGTCAACATCGGGTGCGGTATCGCCCAACTGGCCATAGACCTGGGCTAAACAGCTGCCGCCCATACGCTGCTGTCCAAACTGCAAAAGCACCAGCACAGTGTCCATGTGCGGCTGCAAAACCGGCGTCAGTGTCTTCCGGACATCCTGCACCGGCGCAAAACCTGAAACAATCAGCGTGAGCGGCGATACGACCCGCTTATCTACGCCAGCCTGCTGCCAGCGTGTCTGCATGGATAAGGAGTCTTTACCTACTGGTATGGCAATACCTAATGCCGGGCAAAACTCTTCTCCAACCGCGGTCACTGCATCAAATAGCGCTTGATCCTCAGTATCGCTGCCCGCGGCGGCCATCCAATTTGCCGACAGCACCACGCGATCTAAGGCACTGAGATCTGCAGCAACCAAGTTTGTTAGGGTCTCCGCAACAGTCATACGTGCTGCAGCTGCAGGATTGATCAGTGCAAGTGGACTGCGCTCACCCATGGCAAAGGCTTCGCCAGCAAATGTTTGGTAGCCGCTTAAGGTCACCGCTACATCCGCCACTGGCTCTTGCCAGGGGCCGACCATCGGCTGGCACGCCACCAGTCCGGTGATACTGCGGTCGCCAATGGTTATAAGAAATTTCTTGCTGGCCACTGTTGGAAACCGCAACACTCTAGACAGCGCCTCTGCTAAGGATACTCCAGTCAAGTCCAGGGCCGGCCAATTCTGGGTATGGCGCTGAAATTGCCGCTGGGTCTTCGGCACTTTGCCGAGTAAGACCTCTAGAGGCAGATCCACCGGATTGTTATCAAACCATGCATCTGCGACTACTAGTTGGCCGTCGTCAGTGGACTCACCCACGACCGCATAGGGGCATCGTTCACGCTCACACAACGCCGCGAATTGCTCGAGCTGAGTTTGCTCGATGCCAAGTACATAGCGCTCTTGAGCCTCATTGCACCAAATTTCTAATGGCGACATCCCAAGGTCCGCATTGAGCACATCACGCAGGCGGATGCGCCCACCTGACTTTGCATCGTCGATGAGTTCTGGCAACGCATTGGACAGACCGCCGGCACCAACGTCGTGAATCAACAAGATCGGGTTAGCTTCACCCATGGCACAGCAACCATCGATAACCTCCTGACAGCGCCGCTCCATTTCAGGATTGCCACGTTGCACCGAGGCGAAATCTAGATCTGAGGAACTGACGCCGGAGGCCATACTGGACGCGGCACCACCACCCAAACCGATCAACATCGCTGGGCCGCCCAACACCACTAGCGCAGTACCCTGTGGAAATGGTTGTGCTTGCACATGCTCAGTGCGCACCGATCCCACACCGCCGGCGATCATTACCGGTTTGTGATAACCACGCACAACCTCGCCGGCATCAGCTTGTGTAATTGGATCAGGCATTTCAAAGCTACGGAAATAACCACAGATCGCCGGGCGTCCATACTCATTATTGAAACTGGCGGCACCGATCGGTCCCTCGAGCATGATCTCCAAAGCCGAAGCCATGTGCTCAGGTTTGCCAGTGGCTAGCTCCCAAGGTTGCGGTGCATCAGGAATGTTGAGATGCGAGGTGGTAAAGCCACTGAGTCCGGCCTTCGGCTTAGAGCCTCGTCCCACCGCGCCTTCGTCACGAATTTCACCGCCTGAACCCGTCGCGGCACCAGCGAACGGCGCGATCGCTGTGGGGTGATTATGGGTCTCTACCTTCATCAAGATGTGCGCGGGTGCGGTCTCGAAGACGTAGTCTTTAGATCCCTGCACGGACAATCGAGCCACCGAATGCCCTTCGATCACGGCGGCATTATCGCTGTAGGCACTGAGAATGCCTTGGCCATTGATTTGCTGATAGGTGTTGCGAATCATCGCGAATAGAGACTTCAACTGTGGCGATCCATCGACCACCCAATCCGCATTAAAAATCTTATGCCGGCAATGCTCGGAATTTGCCTGAGCAAACATCATCAACTCTACATCGGTCGGATCACGCTCAAGCTGCTCGTAGGCGTTTTGTAGATATTCAATTTCGTCCTCAGACAACGCCAGCCCAAGTGCTGTATTAGCTTCTACAAGGGCCTCTACGCCCTGTGACCAAAGTGGGACATGGCCAACCGGGGCAGGTTCAGACTGGGCAAAAATGCCCTCAAAGTCCTCTTCAGGCCAACACTCTTCAGTCATTCGATCAAATAGATGGGCAGCATCCTCCGCGGCAAAACCTGAGTCTTGCTGGGTAAACCAGCGTATGCCCCGCTCTACCCGAACAACTTCCGACAACCCGGACAACGCAAAAATATCCGTGGCCTTACTCGACCATGGAGAAATGGTGCCACGCCGCGGTAATACGGTGTGACTGCGCGTACCTGCAGGCGCCGGCATTTGCTGTTGCGGACCATAACGCAATAACCGCTGCGCGCGCGCCAACGCGTCGCCAACTAATGGCGCACGCACCTGCAGAATATGTACAAATTCAGCGTAGGCGATACTTGGCACCCGCCTTTGCATACGCTGCAGAGCGAATTGACTTAACGCTGGAGGCCCAGCAAGCACTTGAACAGTAAGCGCTTCGGAACCTTGTGTATTACTCATTTATTTCCCTAACTAAATCCAACCAAGTCACGACCCTGCGGGGCCGAACGTTCACCCACTGGCCCTCACAGGGCGTTATCACCGGGCAGTTTCTTTGCGCGCCGTTGCTGGTTACGACGAGCCGCGAAGAACGTACTCATTAACTCGCTACACGGCTCAGCCAACACGCCACCGATGATTTGCGGAAAATGATTAAAATGCTGGCGCTGACTGGGCGGCTGACTCACCAACGCTCCAGCCTTGGGCTCTGGCGCGCCGTAACAGATGCGCGCTACCCGCGCATGAATACTCGCTCCCAAGCACATCATGCACGGTTCTACTGTGACGTAGAGGGTCGTGTCTGGCAGCCGATAATTGCGTGCTGCACGCCCTGCGTCACGCAGAGCCATAATCTCTGCATGGGCGGTCGGATCATCGAGACCGATACTCTGGTTCCATCCTTCACCGATGATTTCTTGACCACGAACCACTACTGCCCCGACAGGCACCTCTTGCGCACAGCCGGCGTGCTGGGCGAGTTCCAAGGCTCTTCGCATCCAGCGCTCATGCTCATTGTCCAACACCGACTCAGACACAATCGTTAACCGAATGCAGCCACTGCGTGGATTAGCAGGGTCAATCTTGTTCTGTTATGAAACGAGCAAGTTGCATACTTCTGGTGCAGTAAAACAGGCATCCCTGGATGAGTTCCGCGTTAGGACAAGCCCAAGTATACGCTTGTTCAAAGTGTCATGGGTTTAACTTTGTGTATGAACAACGGCGCCAAGGAAAATTTCCAGATCAGTTGCTCGAGCAGAAAATGCGCCCACACCTTGAGACCCTCGAACTATTATCTTTGCCTAGACAAGCTCAAGCGGTTGGTCGATGTATATCTCCAGTGGCACTAGCTCCTGCCGCAATATCGAGGCGATGGGCAATGACTGAGTAGCCCAGGCCTGCTCCAAAACCTCACGCTTGGCGCTACCGGTTACATGAAGAATTATGGAGCGAGTATTCAATAACCTAGACAACGTTAAGCTGAGCCGTTGATGGGGTGCGGTAATCGGATCGACTACTGCGCAACAATTTGGATTCTGCGCATCCAATAGCGTTGCAAGATCTGCCGCTTGCGGAAATAGCGACGCCGTATGACCGTCGGTGCCCATGCCAAGTATGACAACGTCAAACTGATCATTGCCCAGCATTTGTTCCTGTAACCGCCGCTGCGCCTCGGCACTAGACGACTCAACACCCCGCAGGGATAAAAATTGTGCGCCCGTATGATCAATGAGCTGCTCGCGCACCATGCGCTCATTACTGTCTGCGTGTTGCACCGGCACCCAGCGCTCATCAGCCAAGGTAACGAGCACCTGAGACCAGGGTAATTGCTGCTGGGCCAGCAGGCGCAAAAATCCCAAAGGCGTACTGCCGCCGGAAACCACCAGCGTTGCCTTACCCCGAAGATCTATCGCCTGCTCGAGACTCTCGCTAACGAACTGGCACAAAGCCCTGTCCAGATCCGTGGCCTGGGCAAAGGTACGAATCTGCGGTCGCGATACCGGCACACTAGCTTTCATGCCAGCTCCGACCGTCGTTCTCGATTAATAGTTCCGCCCGCGTCGGTCCATTAGAGCCGGCTCGATAGCCTTTGACCTCAACACCCTGAGTGCGCCACGCTTCGATAAGGGTATCGCACCAGCGCCACGATTCTTCGACTTCCTCACGCCCCACAAACAGCGATTGATCGCCTCGAATCACATCCAAAAAGAGCCGCTCGTAGGCATCCGGAATCCGCTCCATACTGGAAGAGTTTAGGAAATCTAACTGCAGGGTTTGGCGCGCTAGCGTCATACGATTTTTTAAACTGTGCAGCTTCGAAACCATGTGCATTTCGATGCCCTCATCAGGCTGCAATCGAATCACCAACTTGTTGGGGATATTTTCACCAGCAGAAAAAATATTGTGTGGCAGGCTTTTGTAACTGATGACAATTTCCGTAACCTTGTCCGACATACGTTTACCGGTACGCAGGTAAAAAGGCACCCCTGCCCAACGCCAATTATCAATATAGGCTTTAACCGCAACAAAGGTTTCCGTATCACTGGCTTGCTCGCCAGCGCCGGGCTCATCTTGATAACCAAGCAGTTCCTGACCCTGGCGCCAACCGGCGGTATATTGCCCCCGCACCACACTTTCCGCGACATTACTTTCATCAATTGCACGCAGCGCCCGGACTATTTTTATCTTTTCGTCCCGAATATCCTCAGCAGTCATAGTGTTGGGCGGCTCCATCGCCACCAAACACACCAGCTGCATTAGATGGTTTTGCACCATGTCACGGAGTTGCCCAACCTGATCGTAATACGACCAGCGGCCCTCAATACCGACGGTTTCAGCTACGGTAATCTGTACGTGATCGATACAGCTGGAGTCCCACTGAGCATTAATAAAACGGTTCGCAAAACGCATTACCAATAAATTCTGTACGGTTTCCTTGCCCAGATAGTGGTCAATGCGGTAGATGTTGCGCTCAGGAAAAAATCTCGCCACCGTTTCATTTACTTCTCGACTGCTGGCTAGATCCCGGCCAATGGGTTTTTCTAACACTACTCGCGGCTCATTAAATAAGCATTGAGCGTTGCCTAAATTAGTGCAAATAACCTCAAATAGACTCGGTGGTGTCGCAAAGTAGAAGATCGGCTGACGTTGCTCAGACAAACCCTCGCGCAGCGTCTCGAAGTCGGCCGCATTACTAAAATCAATCGCTATATATTGGCAGCGCTGGGCGAACCGCGCCCATAGCTCCTCACTCCAGCGTTCCGGGTCAACATATTTCAGCAACGAGTCTCGAAGATCTAATAGAAACGCTTCGGTAGTTGCAGGCTCCCGAGCTAAAGCCAAAATTCGAATGTCGTCTTCTAGCAAATCACAAGAGTCTAGATGCCAAAGCGCCGGAAATAGCTTACGCCCAGCCAAGTCGCCTTGGGCGCCAAAGATGACTAAGTCTATCGGCTTAACCACGGCGTTATGCGTTGGCCGCTAGATCAACATCACTAGCGAGCGCCACTGCCGCGCTAGCAAGTTCAGTGATCGCGTTCCAATCTCGAGTACGCATCAGTGCATGAGGCGTAATCCACGATCCGCCGACACATACCACGGACTCGATGTGCAAATAACTGTGCATATTACTCGGACTGATTCCGCCCGTAGGACAGAAGCTCACGTCTGCGAATGGGGCGCTTAGGGCCTGCACTGCGGCAACACCACCAGACGTTTCCGCTGGGAAAAACTTAAATGTCGACAACCCTGCCTGCAGTCCAACCATAACTTCACTTGCCGTCGCCACACCAGGGATCATAGGCACAGATGCGTCTAGACCCGCGCGTAATAGTTCCGGGGTAAGTCCCGGTGTGACTATAAATTCAGCGCCGGCGTCAATTGCCGCCACCAGTTGTTCTTCATTCAATACCGTACCGGCACCAACGATCACCTCAGGGACCTGTTCTTTAATTGCCTGAATCGCTTGTAAGCTGACAGGCGTGCGCAAGACAACTTCGATGACACCAATACCGCCACGCTTAAGGGCCTTTGCTAGGGGCACCGCCCAAGCCAGATCAGCGATCGCTACCACCGGCAATACCGGCGTTAGTTGCAGAAGATCTCTACTGTTCAAAATTACACCTCTATGCTTTTAATGACCCAGAGCTGGATTACCCACCAGCACCGGACCTATTCAAGATTCGTTTGCCAAGAATTGCGCTGCACCGTGCAAACCCAGGTCTGCGCGCGTTACTACCCGTACCGGCACATCAGTCAGATAGGAGCGGAAGCGCCCCTTGGATTCAAACCGGTAACGGAACTCACTGCTCTCAAGAAAACTGATTAATTGCGGGGCTATGCCACCGGCAATGTATACCCCGCCGAGAGCCCCCAGCGTCAGAGTCAAATTGCCGGCGAATGAACCCAACACCCGACAAAACATCTGCATGCTATTCACCGCTAGGGTTTCAACACCTTGGGCTGCTGCTTTGTGTACTTGTTCGGGCTGTTCATGCAATACCGGTTTATTTGCGAGCTGCGCCAGAGCGCGATAGATATGCAACAGCCCGGCACCGGACAATAGCCGCTCTGAGGAAACCCGGCCGAACCGCGCTTTGAGAATTTCATAAACCGCAATCTCTTGCGGGTCGACAGGAGCAAAATCAGCATGACCGCCTTCGCCCACCACCACCTCATAGCGACCATTCACTGCTACTAAACTACATACACCAAGTCCGGTCCCAGGACCCAGGACCGCAATTGGCCGCCCTTGTACGCCGCAACTGCCGCCAATTTGATGGGAATCACGCTCTTCGAGAGCCAGCACCCCATGCCCCACTGCGGCAAAGTCATTAATGATGTGCACTGGTGCGCCCTGAAAAAAGCACTCAATATCAGACCGACGCAACGACCAAGAACTGTTGGTGAATTGCAATACTTCGCTCTCTACCGGACCGGCAACAGCCAGACAAACTGCGCTAGGCAATTTGGTTAATTGATGTGAAGTCTTTAGGGCCTGCAGAAAGTGCTCTAACGCGTCCGTAAATACAGCGTACTCAGCAACACTAAACCGCTGTGTGTGCACGAGCTTCTGCGTGGCACAGTCAATAACGCCGAAACGCGCATTTGTGCCCCCAATATCTGCTACTAATTGCCAGTCTACTACCATCGGAGAGCCCCTAGTCAGCACCTGCCAGTGCCGGAAAAAGTACGCTCGCGCCTTCTTCTGCTCCGGTCACCGCTTGACGAAACACCCCAAAATACTCTCGGCCTATACCGGACGATGAATCCATCGTTGCAGACTGCAATTGTCGAGCCGACCATATTTCCGGCTCGACCTGACACTCTAGGCGCCCGCTGGCTGCATCCAGTGCGATCACATCACCATCCTTTACGAATGCCAACGGACCACCCGCAGCTGCTTCAGGACTGACATGTATCGCCGCGGGAATCTTTCCAGATGCTCCGGACATGCGACCATCAGTAACCAGCGCCACGGCAAAGCCACGGTCCTGCAGGCTACCTAAAATTGGCGTCAACTTGTGCAACTCAGGCATACCGTTGGCACTTGGCCCTTGAAATCGCACCACCACAACGCAGTCTCGGTCTAACTCGCCAGCGTCAAATTTGGCTTTGAGTTGATCCTGATCATCAACAACCACCGCAGGGGCACACACCGAGCGATGCTCAGCTGCAACCGCCGACACCTTGATCACCCCACGACCGAGATTGCCCTGCAACAATCTCAAGCCACCTTCCGGATCAAACGGCTGTTCAACATTAGTAAGCACTTGGGTATCTAAACTCTCGTCACAACCCTCAGACCAACTTAGCTCGGCTTCTGCAAACTTGGGCTCCTGGGTATAGTCTGCTAACGAATCACCCCACATGGTCTGCGCATCGGCATGCATCAAACCATGCTCAAACAGTTGCGCGAACAAATAGCTGGTGCCACCGGCCGCCTGAAAGTGATTAATATCGGCTTGCCCGTTGGGGTAAATGCGACACAGCAGCGGTACTATCCCGGACAATTCATCAAAATCATCCCAATTTATAATGAGTCCTGCGGCCCGCGCCATCGCGATCAAATGAATGCTGTGATTGGTCGATCCACCCGAAGCCAGCAACGCTACCACCGCATTCACAAAGGAGCGCTCGTCCAGCACCTTACCTAGGGCACGCAACCTACCGCTTTGGCGGGTTATACGCGTGATGTGCTCAGCGGCCGCTTGGGTTAGTGCTTCGCGCAGTGGCGCATCTGGATTAACAAAGGATCCCCCAGGCAGCTGCAGTCCCATGGCCTCCATCAATAATTGATTGCTGTTGGCAGTACCATAAAAAGTGCAGGTTCCTGGTGCGTGATAAGACGCAGCTTCTGCCGCTAGCAACTCTTCACGCCCAATTTCTCCCTGGGCGAACAGTTGGCGCACTCTGGCTTTTTCACTGTTGGCAATGCCAGAGGGCATTGGTCCTGCGGGCACAAACAACATAGGCAGGTGACCAAAACGCAGCGCGCCCATTAACAGTCCAGGCACAATTTTGTCGCAGATACCCAAACATATGACCCCATCAAACATCTGATGAGACAGCGCTACTACCGTCGATTGCGCAATCGTGTCGCGACTGAACAGGCTTAGCTCCATACCGGCCAGGCCTTGAGTAACGCCATCGCACATTGCGGGCACTGCCCCAGCGACCTGGGCGGTGCTGCCCACGGCGCGAATATATTGCTTCAGTTTCTCTGGATATTCAGCATAGGGCTGGTGGGCTGACAACATATCGTTGTAAGCCGTAACAATGCCTATATTTGCAGCATTCATAAGCCGGATAGAGGTTTTATCATCCTCACTGCAGGCTGCAAAACCATGCGCGAGATTACCGCAGCTGAGTTTTTCTCGGGCCGGCTGCTCGGCCATAGCCTGATCAATAAGGTTCAGGTAGTCGGCTCGATGACCGCGACTGCGCTGAGCAATCCGCTGCGTCACCGCGGCAACCACTGGATGGACATTATTTGTCATAACAATCGCTAGCTAGGTAAATACCAACGGTTATGGACAATCAGCGGCGTATACCCTGACGTAGTCCACAACCAGTTCGCCGGGCAGCACGCTTTTATCAATCTCACCACCAAGGGTACCGCCAAGGGCGACATTGAGAATGAGATAGAAGGCGCTGTCATTGAACAACCAAGGGTATGGGGCCACATCCTTCGGTGTCGCGACCCCATATTCTTTATCATCTACGTACCAACGAATCTCGTCTTCCGACCAATGCACCCCGTAGACATGAAACTCATCGCCCCAATCTTTGGGTACCAAGATTGATTCGCTGTAATGCACGTTATCCGGCCACGGATTTCCGAAATGTATAGCACCTAGTACCTTTTCTGGGGTATGGCCGCTATTTTCGAGGATGTCGATTTCTCCAGCCAAAGGCCACTGCAGATCAGTATTCGCTGGCATGGCCCAGAACGCTGGCCAGAAGCCGGCCCCCTTGGGCAGCTTCATGCGCGCTTCGATACGCCCATGGACAAAGGAGGCCAGCCCTTCTGTCGATATCTTGCCCGAGGTGTATTTGCGTCCCTGATGCTTCTCGCGTTGCGCCGTAATCCGTAACGCACCGTCCGCAACTCTGACATTTTTTGGGAGGTACCACTGTTCCTCTCCATTACCCCAACCACATAGATTCTGATCACAGCCATCGCCGGGGACATGACGCCAACGACTGGCATCTAGTTGCTGACCATCAAACTCGTCTTGCCAAATCGGCTTTTCGCATTGGGCAGCCCCAGGGGCGGCGGCGCCTGCCGCCATCGCGCTGCCTGCCCATAGGCACAGCAACACGAATGACGCTTTGCAAAAGACCTGTCGGCTCAAATACAGCATGGCATTACCACCAAGTGATGTAGAAAGCACAAAGGACGAGGGTTACCAGTAGCGCAGCTAAATTGAACCCACTAGAGGTCTTGAAGCTGACCTCGCTCAGATCTACCGCACCCGCCTGGGCCACCGGCCGCAGATGAGAAATACCAATGGCCAGAGCGCCACACAACAAGAACACCAGCCCAACGCGATCAATAAATGGCAGTTCCGGCCACCATACTGAGAAAGCTGCCGATAATACTGCTGAGCCAATAGCCGCGACCAAGGCTGCGGTCGCCGTGGTTGCTGGATAGAACATTCCCAGCAAGAAAATCACAACGATTCCAGGCGTGAAGAAACCTGTGAATTCTTGAATGTATTGGAAGGCCTGATCAAAGTTGCCGAGCAGCGGTCGTGCAGCCACCATGGCTATCAGCATTGCCGCTACCGCGACGAGTCGTCCAACCATCACCGGGTTTTTATCGGCCGCTGACGGCGCCACCTTGGGCAGGATGTCCATGGTAAAAATAGTCGAAATACTGTTCGTCATCGACGCCAGAGACGACACAATGGCGGCAAGCAATGCAGCAAAAACCAAGCCCTTTATTCCTACTGGCAACATTGTCATTGCGTGAGGATAGGCCTCGTCAGAGCCACTGATATCGGCACCCAGCACATATACAGCGATGCCCGGCAGAACGACAATAACCGGCATAAGGAGCTTTAAAAAAGCCGCAAACGCAATGCCCTTTTGGGCCTCATCAATACTCTTGGCCGCCAATGCACGCTGGATAATGTACTGATTGAAGCCCCAGTAGGACACATTCATCACCCACATACCGCCGAGCAAAACCGATAGCCCCGGCAAACTCGCATAATGCGGATTGTCGGCGCTCAGGATCATGTCGAATTTTTCCGGAGCACGCTCCATCAGCGTGGCGAAACCAGCCACCACACCGTTACCGGCCGAGACCTCGTTTAAAAGAATCCAGACAATCAGCAAACCACCAAGAATCAGCAGGACTACCTGAATAATATCCGTCAGGGCCACCGCTTTGAGACCGCCGTAAAGGGAATAACCCGCAGCAAATGCGCCTAGAACGATCAACCCTTGGGTTAGATCCACGCCCGCAACAGTATTGATCGCCAGCGCTCCCAACCACAGGATTGAGGTTAGATTGACGAATACATATACGCCGAGCCAGAAAAACGCCATGACCAGCCGCACCCGATCGTCATAACGTTGCTGCAGAAACTGCGGCATGGTGTAGATACCGGCGCGTAGAAACACGGGCAGCAGGTATTTACCTACTAGAATCAGCGTTATTGCCGCCATCCACTCATAGGACGCAATTGCCAACCCGATCGCATAACCAGAACCGGACATGCCGATAATCTGTTCTGCGGAGATATTTGCGGCGATCAGTGAGGCACCGATTGCCCACCAGGGCAGCGATTTGCTGGCCAAAAAGTAGTCTTGGGCGTTCTTTTCGGCGCCCGTCTTTTCTCTGGAAACCCAGTGTGCCAGCACAACAAGTGCGCCGGCATAAAGAGCGACTATGGCTATATCAATTGTCTCAAGCATAAGTCAGTTCCTCCCTCCGAACTTCTTATTCAATCACTGGGCAACTCACCAGTGTCATCGCTGGCGCCTGAGTTAACAGTGAAATTTCGCTAATGCGCAGGCTCAGCGCGCTATCAGTCGCCAGCAAAAATGGCGTGGTAATGCGTTTGAAATCAGCACCAGCAGCGGCAAAACAGTCTAGGGGGATGGATACTCTCTGCCACTCGCCAATCGCGCGGTCTCGTAACATCGTGCTGACGTCGAGAGCCCCAGTGCAAGGGTACTCGCAATCCATGCGCAACATTACTGCACCTGCTGGTGCCTCTTCCAATTGCAAAACCATACTTAATACGCCGCCCGCAGCGTGTAGCTCAGACAGATCTACCGGGGCATTCGACTGCCAATAGAGCTGGCTGGTGACGCTGCCATCGCCACTCCAAGTAATCTGCCGGGCATCTTCTTGCACGTACCGATCAACCGCTTTCATCACCAGTTGACCCTTTGACGTTGAGGCAATCGACCCTTCTGCCAGGATCTTCCAATTATCCGCATCGCCCAAATATTCCCGCCAGGGCTCTTTGGAACCACCAGAAAATATTTTGCGATCGAGATCTACGGCCTTGCCCACTGGCGTCTCATCAAGCACCCGGAGTGGTGCCGCCGAACTCGCATAATCCAAGCCGTAGCCATATTCGAATAGTAAGTCGCTGACTGGCAACGCTGGGTCATCAGCGTTTAGGTCCTTATTCGGCCAGTCGAAAGACAAGCGACCGGTAAAGTCATAACGCGGCTTACCGTCGGCATCTGCAACTAAGACGTCCGCAACACCCTTGCCCTCACTACCGGGCAGCCACGCCACAACAAACGCATCAGCGGCGTTAATGTGCGGGTTCAACCACAGCGGCCGGCCGGTCAAAAGCACAGCAACCACCGGGATTCCCTGGGCCTTTAATTGTTGGATTAATTTTAAATCCCCATGGCTGTCGCTTTGCCAGGCTAAGCTTTGGACATCGCCCTGACCCTCGGCATAGGGGGTCTCGCCAAATACCACAACAGCAACATCAGGCTGCTCGGCAAAACTGCCGTCAACGCTTAAAATCGCCTTGCCCCCAGAGGCCGCTGCAGCTTGTTGTAAACCACCAAAAACCGAAACAGCACCAGGGAAATCGCTATTGCTATTTCCCGTGCCTTGCCACGAAATAGTCCAGCCCCCGGTCTGCATTTCTATGCTGTCAGCGCCGGCCCCTGCGACCAATATGGTCTGATTAGGTGCCAGCGGTAGAACGCTCTCGTTATTTTTCAACAACACCAAAGATTTGCGCACGGCCTCTCGAGCTATCTCGCGGTGCGGGTCTGAGCCTATGCTTGCTGTGTGATTGGCTGCTCGCACCGAAGGCAGTGGCGCCTCAAATAAACCAATCGCAAGCTTGGTGCGGAGAATTCGCGTTACCGCATCATCAATACGGGCCTCAGAAATTTCCCCAGAGCGGACTTGGGCGATTGTATTCTGCAACAGTTCACGCCAATCCTCAGGCGCCATGATCATGTCCATACCAGCATTGATTGCTTGGGCACAGTTGCCATTGGTGCAGCCCTCTACTTGGCCCACGCCATTCCAATCGCTGATCACGAATCCGTCGAAGCCCAACTGATCCTTCAATACATCATTCAACAGCGTCTTATTGCCGTGGATCTTGTCACCATTCCAGCTGTTGAAAGATGCCATGACGCTTTTCACGCCTACCTCTAACGCGCTGTAGTAACCCTGGCCATGAATGGCGAGTAATTCGTCTAGGTCTACGCGGGTATCGCCTTGATCAATTCCCTGAGCGGTACCACCATCACCGATAAAGTGTTTGGCTGTCGCCAGCAATCCCTGTTCCTGCAACGCCTCAACAATGACCCCAGAGTAGGATTTGACGATTTCTGGACGATCACTATAACCCTCGTAGGTACGACCCCAGCGGTCGTCTAATACCACTGCCACAGTCGGCGCAAAGATCCAATCGATGCCAGTAGCGGCTACCTCTTTCGCTGTCGCCGCGCCAATGCGGCTAATCAACTGGGGATCATTCGCCGCACCCAAACCGATGTTGTGAGGGAATAACGTCGCACCGATCACATTGTTATGACCGTGGACCGCATCTGTACCCCAAATTAATGGAATGCCTGCTGTGCCTTGAGAGGTATCCAGCGAAGCCTCGCGGTAGGCATCGGCTAGATTCACCCAATCGGCAATAGTCGCGTGTTTGTTATTGTCCGGAAACGAGCCGCCGCCATTGAGCACACTGCCAATACCATAGCGTCGTACATCATCCGGCGTAACATGCTTAATCTCACCCTGAATCATTTGCGCAACTTTTTGCTCCAGCGTCATGCTACCGAGCAATTGCTGTACACGAGCGTCGATCGCCGGGTTAGTGATTGATTCAGAATTTGCACTCTTCGTTTCCGGTGTCACACCAGTACCCTCAACGCTAGAGGCGCACCCTGCTACTGCCCACAGGAGCACCCCAGATAAAAAACTAATGCGCATCGCGCTCATCTCTTTGCAACTCCTGCTGCAGACGATTGCCTATTAGAGAAACAAGCTCTGCCCCGGAGCACATTTATGCGCCGCACTGAACTGTGTTTCTTTTCCCCAATCGTGACTTTAGATAATGCTTGGCGCAGACATAATCCCTAATGCGACAAGTAGGCATCTGGCCGAGGCGAAACGGTCAAATTTCGCCCCTTCAGCCGTTGAAGACGGAGCAAGCCCTAAGGAATAGGGCTTTTGCTTAGGCTATTTGTGATTGCGGCGCCTTGCAGTAGTGATCAATAAAACGCTGGTGCGGCGGTAATTGTCGAACCATGTTGTTTACAGATCCCTTGATGCTGGTAAGAAATTCTTCCAACTCTTTGGCGTCCATCATATTTACGATTGGATGGTATTGCTCAGGCAGAAGGCCTTGGCCGAGCATTACTTGCACCCACGAGTTTTCTCCAAACAACTCCGTGGGAACTTTGAAGACACGTCCTGTCTCCTTAAACAGATCGATTCGGTGCTGCAGCGAATCAGGTATCTGGGCACTACGACAGTGCCGCCAGAAACGCGAATCGTCGCGCTCAGTGACATGGTAGTGCAGGACAATAAAGTCCCGAATATTTTCAATCTCGAAGGTCATCTGCGAATTGAATTCGTCAATATCGGGCTGCCGAACGCCATCGTAGGGGAACATTTGCATAAGACGAATAATTGCCCGCTGCGCCAGATGAATGCTGGTAGACTCCAACGGCTCCATAAAGCCGCTGGCGAGACCCATCGCTACGCAATTCTTATTCCAATGTTTGCGGCGCGTACCCGTCGTAAATTTAATCACTCGGGGATCAGTAAGCGGCTCACCCTCAAGGTTACCGAGCAGTTTCGCGGTAGCCTCATCATCGGACCAAAACTTGCTGCAATACACTAGACCATTACCGACTCGGTGCTGCAGCGGTATACGCCATTGCCAACCCGACTCATGGGCAATAGAGCGGGTGTAGGGTAGTGGCTCGCCCACGCTGTGTGTCTGCACCGCGACAGCACTGTCTGCCGGCAGCCAATGACTCCAGTCGTCATATCCGGTATGCAAAGTTTGTTCGATCAACAAACCGCGGAAACCAGAGCAATCAATAAAAAAGTCGCCTTCGATCAGCTGACCGCTCTCTAGCTCAACACCCGTAATAAAACCGTCGCTGGGATCTTGCAGCACTTGCCGCACCTTACCTTCCTGGCGGACCGCACCGTTATCTTCAGCGATTCCACGTAAGAACTTCGCATATAGACTGGCGTCGAAGTGATACGCGTAATTCAAGCCATTATTCGGCAGCACGGCAAAGCGCTGATCTTTTGCAGCTACCAACTCGGTGCAGTAATCGCCAAATTCCTCACTGAGGCCTAACTGTTTACCTTTGAGCCAAAAATGCTGAAATCCAGCAGCCCAACAGTCTTTGCCGGTATAGCCGAATGAATGAATATAATCCTCGCCGACGTTGCGCCAGTTCTCAAAAGAAATCCCTAATTTAAAAGTGCCTTGGACAGCAGCAACGAAGTCTTGCTCTTTGATTTTTAGCAATTCGTGCAGGGTCAGCAGTGTGGGAATAGTCGCCTCGCCGACCCCAACCGTACCAATCTCGTCTGATTCAACCAGGGTTACATGCAGATTTTTACCCAACAGTTTGGCTAACGAAGCAGCCGCCATCCAGCCCGCGGTGCCTCCACCTACAATCACTACCTTTTGCACTTTGCTGTGTTGCACGTTTGCCTCCTTACCAGCCGATATAGTATCTATCGGTTTAGCGTCTCAATTATTCAACTTATTCAGTAATACCGCTCGCAGTTGCTGCGCTCCAGCTTCGTCTAACGGCGCTAGACATCCTCTCGCATGCTCTGGGATATGCGCGTAGGTCGATTCGTCATTTGCGAACACGTAATGCCGCAACAATGCCTGCCACCCCTCTTTTTGCCGGGCGGGCAGGTCCCTGATGGCCCAAATTGCGTGCAATAACGCCGCTGCGGGCGACCCCAGCGCTTGATGGGAATCAATCCACCAGTAGTTAACTAGCAAATTGAAATCACTCAACGACTCCACATGATGCCACCACATGCTCGGAATGAACAAAGCATCCCCCGGGCCTAGCTCTGCCACCACTGCGTGTTCTAACGCTTGCGCAAATTTTGGGAATCGCTGCAAATCCGGTTGGGCGAAGTCCACCAAACTTATGGTTTGCCCCGAGGGCGTGTGCTCCATAGGCCCCACATAAAGATTTTCTACCTGCTCAGGGGGAAATAAAGTAAAGCGGCGGCGCCCCGCCACCACACACGCTACGTTATCAGGATAATCGTAGTGTGCCGAAATGCGCGATTGATTACCTAACCAAAAGCTCACCAACGGTTGCTCGCTCGGCAACTTTAGATCATTGGCCTGACGAAACCCGGGCAACCACTTATCCACCATGGTTGAGCCAACATAAATAGTTTGCGCATCAGCCTGACCCCGCTGGTTCGTCAGACGTTCCAATACCGCGCCAAGCGGTGCCGCCCCACTGCGAAAGTTGAACCCGTTAAACTCTTGGTTGTAAAAAAAGCGGCCGTCAAATTGCTCATCGCCCAAGTAGGCGGTAACCGGCTCTTCGGTTGCAAACTGTTGCAGATAGTTCCAGGCATCAGCGGCCGATTGCCGACACCCTGAAACCGCTGGCCAAGACTGCACCAAATCGCTGAAGACCACCGGCTTGTCGCCCTCAAGCAGATGCGTTGGCGGCGACGTTGGGGTAAACCCACCCACTCTTACCACCTCTGGCAGATCCGCCAGATTCATCCGTTCTGTCCTTCCAGCAAGTCATTTTTGCGGCGCACCAACCGCCCCATATTCGGCGTCGAAGCCAGCGCCATATAGGTAGGCAATAAAAATCCCTGCTGTTGCAGTTCGCGCAGCTGCTCAGCTGACAGGCCTGCAAGACGGTCTTCGTCGATGGTTTGAAACCCAAACAGCTGGTTCGTGCTGCCGTCCGCCAGCTCGATTTCTAAAGACACATTTTCCAGCAGTTGCAGTTCGGTCAATGCAGCGACATATTTCTGGGCATGTTCAAAGCCAGCGTGCAAATGCTCGAGTAAATTTGCCATCTGCTCGAGATAGGGTGATGTGCCACCCAGGGGCTCAAACAAACGCTCGCCTTCCACCGCACTGACTCTTGGGTGATCGAGGTCTATGGAAATCACCCGCTTCTGCGCCTCTCCCTGACCTTGGGCGCCAATAAGAAAGGGTTGTCTGCGAATACTTGCCGGCACGTAATCGGCATGCCACTGATCATTTTGCAAAAATAAATTTTCGCCACGCTGGAAGCCAAACAAAGCCACCGGCAACGTACCCTCTTCTTCTGAATTTTTGAAAAACAAAATCGGGTACTCGCACTGCACATCGCGGAACTCAGCAGGGTACGTCATACCGTACATCACCTGATCACCAAGCGCTGCCGAGCGATTAATCGCCACGCGCAGGTCACGATGTTCTTCATTATTCAGTAAGGCAAGTCTTGTCACATCCTATTCCTTTTCTTTAATCCGGCCCTGCTAGCCTGATTGCCCAACCAATGCAGTCAGCAACTCGCGATTACTGGGCAGTCCCTGACGCAATTTTTCGGTACGTTCCCTGTTCATGCGCACCACTTGCGCAGCCTTAGCCTGCTCGCGTATGTGGCTTGCTCGAGCGCTGCCCCCTTGGGCGGGTTCAAAACCCATGCCGTACAGTACGTACTGATAACTCGCCGATGGAAACAATTCGTCAATGCGCGGCGCATCTTCATGCCAAGGTGGCTGCTGCTGCCACAGCCGTAGCTTTTCAACCAACGCGTCAGGGCAACTTTCGCGGCGGGCATTATCCTGCCAGTAGGGTTCAGAGCGTTTGCTCAAGACGTAGTGCAGTTTCAAAAATTCTAGGATGGACTGCCAGTGGTAATGCATTTTCTCGTTGAAACGTTTTGCCACGATATCCATAACCTGCCGGGTGCGCGGCAGATGATCAGTAATAATGTTGGCGGATTGCTCAACCAAGGCCAGTGCAGACGCCTCTAGAGGCTCT
>Ga0163109_10001032_pt1 | contig 22041 bp, 22 predicted proteins | sample CRUFie1St13metaG_FD_108704 | JGI IMG/M metagenome (GOLD analysis project Ga0163109, IMG submission 108704) | Marine microbial communities from the Costa Rica Dome - CRUD Field 142mm St13 metaG | ecosystem: Environmental > Aquatic > Marine > Oceanic > Photic zone | place: Costa Rica: the Eastern... | reverse complement strand
TGGGTTTGGTGTACCTACTGTCCCATCACCATTATCTCCTCGTGGTGGGGCACCATACTCTACAGGATTAGAACTAGCCAAAGCACCTTGTGGGTCAATCACCAAGAAATCACCAACTTCAACAAGACCTAAAAAGTTTGCATTAGTGTCTGTTAGCTTGTTTACTTCATTCACAGATATTCCTGCAATGGGGTCTGTAGCATATATTTCAGTAAAGCCATGATCTACAAATTGGTTGAAGGCTTGAAGCTCTGGGATAAGTGGTGTGCGTGTAATAACTTTGAAAACATCATTACCTACAACATTTGAAATTGCACCACGGATCACAGAACATTTAAGCGTTGCACCAATTTCAAGAATACGCAAATAAAGAGTTTCTTGGTTAGACCCATTAAAACATTGAATCTGATCACCAACTGAAACTACATCCGCAAACATACCAACTTGAGTGTCTTTACCATTTGGGTCATTTGCGCCATTTCCATCAACTGGAAGTGGTGTAAGTATAGCTAAGTTATTCGATTTAGTTATCGTATTAACCCTTCCAATCCTTTGTTCATAAAGATAACGGAAACCTTCAAAAGCATAAATGAGCTTTGAGAATACATCTGTAAATCGTCTTAACCTACGAACGGTGATGTTCACTTCTTCATAGAACGCCCAACCAGGTAAGTTTGTGATTGTTGAATCTATTGGTGTTCTAACTTGGCTTGATCCATCACCAAATTTAACAGGTGTTGTGCCCCTATAATCTCGCAATAATTTAGGGAATGATGGATCAAGGTAAATGCCTTCATTAACTTTAATCTTAGCTGTAATCGTATCATTAGGTGTTAAGAACGCCTGACCATAATCAGAACCTGCGGGAAGATCGACAATTAATGGGAATAAAGTTTGGTCTGTAGTGTCAAATGTAAGGTGTGTTACCAAGTTGCTAGAATCTCGAATAACTTGAGCGTCTGTGTAAGCGTTTCCATTAGCCACACTTGTAGTTCCAGTATATCCACCACCAACCGCAAAAGATAAACTCAATTCAACATCAAAAGAAACTGGGATACTTGTCGCTTCACCTGTCCCATTTAAATTGAATGGGATTTTATCAATGCCACCTATGGTTTGCTGATAAGAATCTAAAAGAGTATTAAAATCCGAAAAGGCGATTGCAACCCCATCTATCGAAGCAATCGTAGCTGGATTGATTGTGAAATCAGACCCTGAAACATTGGTGTATTCAACCTTGATTACTGTAGCGCCATAGATTGGGTCTTTAACATAGGTCAAAGAAGCTCCGTTTACACCATCTGGAACACTTCTAGGATTAGTGGTATAGCTACTATCCATTAATACATAAAAGCTGCCTGAAGTGCTTTTAAAGTAATCCGTTAAGTCTTCCACATCTGTTGTGATTGTATTCGAATCTAAACTTACAATTTTAGGGAACTTAACTTTGTAAACCTGACTTGATCCTAGTGTTTCGGTTTTAACTTTATCAAGATAAGTTTCAGAGCCGCTTAGTGTGATATTATCTAAGACCCTATGTGTACCTGCATTGTGTCCACTTTCAATATAAAGTAAATCACCCGTTAAGACATTGGCCGCGGCACCACTAGTAGGTGTGATATTTCGTAAGACACCACGACCTGTATCTTCGTCGCCTGCACTATTCACTAAACTAGAGCGCGCGCTGCCTTGCAAGATCACTTCTGTTTCGTTGACTTCTGCGCCAATGAAAATTGACATGGGATCATTTGATCTTGTAATGCCATCAAGATATAAAGGTCTTAATGTAGTGCTGTTAACCAACGAGAAATCAAAAGTTCCGTTATTCACATCGGAAGTGATTGTACCTGTTTGTACTCCACCTTCTTCTTTAACATTGAGAGTTGTTCCATCAATGGTTAATTTTCGATCTGTATCTGCACCACCTGTCAAGTCGATGGTAGGGTCTGGATTTATCTCTATGACAGCATGGGGGACAAGACTCAGTGGGAAAACGACATCTACACGATTATTGGAAATCGTAGCATTACTCTTAACCGAGATACGATAATTTGATGGACTCATTGATCCATTCTGTTCTTGCGTGAATATATACCCTATAGACGCATTGATTAAGTAGGCGTTATAAAAGTGGTAAACCTCATCCCAATAATTTTTAAAGAGCCATGACTCCATATCCGCGGGGTCATTCCAAGTATCTGTAGCAGGGTCAAAGGGGTTAGGTACAGGATCTTGAATGATTGTTAGTTCACTAGGAGCTGTTGCAGAAACTACAAGATTAGGTACAGTCGTCACAGCGTTAGTTATTTCATTTTTTAAAGAAACTTCCCAATTTGCACCATCATATTTAAAGATAAATGAGTGAGCGTTTTCATAAGGAGCTGTGGAATTTCCACCGAAGTTATGAATATGGATAGTAATCTCTAAGCCTGCTTGGGGGTTGTTAAAGAGTTCTTCTATCGTATGTTGATAAAAATACATCTTTAATTCAGATCTATCATGTATACCTGTGGATTGGTTTATAGGCCAATCTTCTTCAATGAAAACACCATTAGGATTTTGCCTAAAGTCTGCCTGTAAGTTTTGTATTGTACATGACACATCACCTGGAGTGGTGTATGCAGGAGGTAAGATTTCTGTTCCATTGATCTCGGCAATCTCAAGAACACCCGTTGCGGCGCTTGCGTCTGGTTTTAAGATAACAAGATCACCTTGTCTTGGTGCTTGTTCACAAACACCATTCAAGCCCGAAAAATCTTCATTCGTGATGATTGCACCTGAATTAATATTTGCGGTACCACGAGCTTCATCTGGATATACATATTCAGAATTCGTTTGGACTTTTAATCCGTTAAGCGCGGGTGGGATTTGCGGCAACAAGTCTCGTTCACTGAATCGACTCATAAATGGAATTGATTCATCACCAGCATCATTTACGGTATCACCTTGTAAGGCGGGATAATTAAATGGCGTTGTTTCTGTGTATGTAAATTCAACATTGCCTTCGAGCGCAATCCCACTATCTGGAACATTTTGACCAATGATTTCTTTAATCGGCCAATCTGGATCATCAATACTAGGCAAGCTAATATCAACAAGTTCACCTGTTGCCCTCTTCAATCCTATGTCTGAACCAACCCTAAAGTAAGTAGATGGTGATGAATCATCATCAAGGTCTCTTGCGTATGATTCAATTAAAGTATCTCCACGCTTTGGTGGGTTTTCGACTAAAGATTTACCATTTACTTTAAGTGTAAAAGGATTACCTTCTAAGACTACATAGCAGCCATCAATAACAGATAAAACTTTAGCATTTCTTGGTGCAGTTTTTTGTAGTGGTGGAAATCCAATATCAATAATAGACGCTTCTTGTGCGGTGTTCAAAACATTAAAGAATTCACCACCATTTTGACTCAATTTGATTTTGGATTGTCGAGTGCTATTCTGGTTAGGTGTAAGTCCATTAAAAGTTCTATCTACATTACCTACAGATGCATCTGGAATTAAACCACCATTGATTACAAATTGTGTTGTGTCTGGTAAACCTGTTATGGAATCAATTGGGAATTCATCAAAAGGAACTGCGGATACAATAAATGTTGGTTTTCCAACAGATGCTGGCGCCCCTGAAAATCCAGTCAAAGAAAAATCATAAACCCTAAAGCGAGCTGGCCTTTTAGTTACCACAGATAGTGATGTAATGTTCTCTATTTGCCCTATAGAATTGTTTTGAACATTGCCTATTACATTACCATTAGTTTCAGTATTAAGTCTCCCTGGTGTCCTAAATGAATACATTTTCGTATTCGTTGGGAATAACCTACTAAACCTATGTCTTTCCCACATAGGTTTATAAACGGGTATGTAATCTGTCTTAATGAATGGGAAACCAACGCTAGAATCGAAAGATGTTTTTTCTCTTTGACGAATTAAAACATAATCATCCATTTCATTTTCAATAAGTGGTCTTTGTTTTTCAAGAATTGACCCCAAATACTTAGACAAATCATCCATGGGAATACCAGAGATTACAATCGGATCTTCAGGTACAGGATAATATGGATTAGCTGGATTAAGTGGTGTGAGATATTCCATACTCACATATCGAGGATAGATTTCCCTTGTGATTGGGTCTTCTAATCCAGGTGCAATCCAATCACCTGATGTTAACAGACTAAACTTGAATGACCCATCCGTATCACCAATCACTTTCCCTGTTGTAGTTGAAACAAGATCATCTACTGGCTGCACATATCCATTGTATAAATTAATTCTCGACCTTGCGACAACATCATTCGCTAATAGATCATAAATCCCAATCGCTTTACCTTGTGATGTAGCAGATGAAACCACACTTAGTTTTCCACCTGATCCTGCACTTTGATTCAAAGATTGCTGTAGCTCATTTGCAATTTCTTCGGAATAACTAGATTCATCTGCAACCCTAATTTGAAAAGTATCTGGTGATGAAACTAGACACTTCACATTTAATGCAAGACCATTATATTGTGTTGGTGGAACGGATTGATTAAATTTGGCTTTGTAAGAAGGTTTACTAACACGACCACCAAGCAAAGTAATAGGCTTAACCGCACTAAGCGCCGTGTGGAGTAAATAATAACTAACTTGCGGGGAAACTTGATGTGAACCTAACAAGTCGATTAAACCAGCTTCCGCATTTAATCTAAAATCTTGACCTTGTGATAAAAGACGACCTCTTCCAATTGAATGGTCATATTTAATAAACTGGAAATTTTCGGATTCCACCAGACCAGTATTCAAAACAAGGCTTTTATCACCTTCAATTAAAACAGGACGATAAGAAACAAAGAAATCATTTGTAGATGTAAAACTATGACCCGAAGTAAACCCATCTACAGTCACTTTTGTCATGCCTGTTGAATCGTCAATCCCTATGGTATTAACCCGATAGGGAATCCCTTTCAAAACAATCAAAGATTTTGATTTGATAAAGCCTCTGTAGTCGCCTTGCAAAAATATGTCAGGGCTTTTAGGTTTTGCAGAAATTATTGCATTGATTACATTTCTAAAAGCGCTTTGTGAGACTGAACCATCGTAAGTAAATCGTGGCACATTTAAAAATGAAATTGTACTTGCTTCAATACTAAATCGAGCAGGTGGAGTCACAGTGATTGATGTAGATGAAATTGCAGATATATAGAAAGCCTGCGTACCAACATTAATTAAATCATTTACTTCTAAAATGCTTGTAAGATCGCGATGGACTACTAAAGATGTTGAACCTTTGTCAATCTTGTATTTAGGGATAACCATTCCACTTGATGTTCTTACCGTTGCATCACCACCATTTGATTTCAAAGTCGTGTATGACAATTTAACAGATTTTGAACTATCAACAGGAAAACTAAATAAAATCTTGTTCTGGTCAATGTTGTAAAGTGAAGGATCAATCTGTTCAGGACCAACCATCACAGTTGGTGTTGCTAATAGTTCTACTTCTTTGTTGTTTGGGTTATAGCTAAACTCATTTCCATTGACTCTTGTCGCTTCTTCTTGAAGCACCACAAAACCCATCGATTCAATAATACGACTACTTGGATCATCTGTTGGTGTGTATGACACCTCAACACCAACTCCAGAATCTAAAGGTTCTTCAAAACTAATCGCACCACTGTTTGCTTCAAAATTTGGATTCGTAAGAAGTTCAAGGAAATCATGCACTCCAGATACGAATTCGTTTGATGGTGTGAATGGTGTTTGAATGTTTAATCCTAAATCCATTTCTGCTAAGTCTGTTAAACCTACTCTTGGTTTGCGGACAAAGATCACATCACCTTCAACCCAACTGCTATTTGGCGTTCCCATTGGACTTTCAAAAACAACCCGATTGTTTGATACTGTGAAACCCTTATCATTTTCACCTACACCAACTTCATACTCTACAACACCTACCTTAATTCGATATGAACCAGATGTATAATGGTCTCCGCTAGGTAACTCATAAGGCGCTTCTAAAACAGAATCCCTTAAAACAAATAAAGGATATGTGAGCTCAACATTATTTTCAGTCTTGCGAATAAAGAGCTTTGATCCAGGTAAAACCTTTTCAAAAGCAAGCGTGGAATATACCTTGTAGATTTCTACAGGACTGCGCTCCAAAACATCTAGGCTATCTAAGATTTCACCTACTATTCTTGTAGGGTCTGGCGTCTCCGCGCTTTCTACTCCTTCTCGATAACCACCAAAAATCTTCCAACGACCACCTTCTTGTAATCCTAATACTGAACTTAATGTGATTACAGTACCCGTAATGCTTTCAATCTTAAAGTAGTTCAATCCATCGTAAAAGAAATCACCTTCTTTAACAGAACTAAGGTCTACTCCTATATCAATCGTTAAACCAACAGAATTACTTCTTTGCTGACCACGCAATACTTCAGCACCAAGTCGACTAATTAAACGCGCCTGACCCTCTAATCCCAAATTGGGTAGGTCATAACCAATGTTTTCCGCTAACACATCTCTTGATATAGTTCCGTCGATTTGCTCTTGAGTTATTGTTATTTCTGTTGAACCAACCCTAAGACCTGAACCTAAATCAATTCGTGATGTTTCTTCATTCACTTTACTAGACACTTGGCGCTCTGTAATCCAATGAAATCCATTAGGACTACCACCAAATGCAGTCTCTACATCTGTATCCCCTAAAACTTTATCCCCAATCTTGAAAAACTTCCCCGTTTCATAACCATCAAAATCAACTCTAGGCTCAAATTGTAAAAACTGAAAAGCACTATTGCCACTTATATCCGCTACCTTTTCCTCATCATAAGAAAAATAACCCTTAACAGATGTATTCGTTAATACAAACTCTAAACCTGTCTCTAATGTAGAACTTGGTACTAAACCTATCTTTTTCAAGTTTTCAAAGTCATTTATTGTTTCTGGATGATCTACCGTCGACCCCACATTCACCACAAGATGACCATCGATACTAGATACACCATTACCCGTTATTACATCACCATTATAATTAACCTGCTGACCATCAATCTTGATTGAACCAACATTACCTTCTAACTTCAAAATAGATGTGTGCCTTAAACCACCACGACTTAATGATACATGACCACTAAATAACTTATGACCCAATGTACTCACATCTCCAGACCAACCAGAACTTAAATATACCTTGCGATAACCATCAATCACATACGCTTTGCGGAAAGATAATCTTTTAGGCAGCTTTTCCACAATCTCCACTGGTAAGATCGTTTCCCCTATCAAAACATACATCCTTAACCACTTATATTCCCACTTCAAACCACTACCATTCGGTCGAAATCCACTAGATACTCCAGATGGTTCTAAACCACTACCATCTGGCACATCTATTACAGGCACTCCATCCGATACCCCTCCAATCGTATTGCCTAAATCTATCCCACCCTGCACACCCACTGGCGCATCACATAAAACCAACCCATCATATTTGACCGAACCCTCACATAAAATCTTTCCACTATCCCTACTCACCTTCACAACACCATATTCCGCTACATCTAAATCCGCTTCAGTATCTACAAATTCCACTTGACTATAACCATATCCATTTATCCGCATTAATGGATATTCATTAGGTAATGGCTTAGGTGATAAATAATCTCCACTTGAAACCACAGAACTTACATCTCGACCCAATGTTCCCGCTATAAATAAAATAGACTTACCCGTGAAAGATGTCCCTTCCTTAAATAAAACCTTACCACTCGGATTTAATACCACACCCTCTACACCAGGATTGTTATTAAAAGTCGCTTCTTCTTCTCCTTCTTTCACTAAACGGAACTCATCACTACCAATCTTGAAAACCGTTACATTTGCATCCGATACATTTCCTCCACCTATTCTCAACTCACCACTTAAAGAACCTACCACTATGTCGTCTTCATCTCCTACTACACCAACCTGAACACCTGCACTACCAGATAATAAACTCCAACCTCGATTCTCATACGAATACCTAACCCTACTCGAATCATTACGAGTCCACCAAAATAAACCACCAACCAATCCTTCACCATTCGTATTCGATATGTCTACTTCACTAGATACTACTGTACCACCAAAATAATGCGGCAATTGTTCACCACTTGCATTTCGTACTTCCGTTAACCAATACCTACTATTCGTTAAATACTTATTACCACCCAAATGCTTGAAACTAATATCCACATTTTCTTTGCCTATCTCACCGTCTCCAGATGCAATCAATGCATAAGACTCTACTCCATTATTCCCTATCTCATATAGATCACGACCCACACGCTCATACCTACCATCCACTTCACTTACTGATCCATCTACTACTCGTAAACATAAGCCTGTAGATGGATCATTACGCTCTCCACTACGAACATCTAATATTAACTTACTCATATCATAAATCCTATTGCTGGGGCTGAAAGTGGACCAGGGGCTACGGTTGCTCCTACAACACCACCTATCGCTGGGCTCGCTATAAATAAAGCACTGATCCCTTGACCTAATGCACTACATATCCTAAATGCTTCTGGACCCACTATACCGTTTGTTCCAAAACTCAAATATAAACTTTCCGTTAAAAGGAATGGATCTCCTACAAAAGTACCTACAAAACCACCCGCTCCTACTCCTACACTTTCCCCCGTAAATGTATAGGGCTTACACACACCTATCATTATAGGCATCCACATCACGGACGCTAATGAACCCACTATACCATTACCCTTAAATGCACCTTCCATCAAACTAGCATTAGGCGTTACCGTTAACACTCCCGTTAACTGACCAGGTGGACCAGATGGTGGTAGTCCAGATGCTACACCTGCCACTTGTGTTGACACCAACCACTCGTATAAACCTAATTCTACTGCTCTCGCTAATTGAGCCATTTGTGACGTCTTACTACTAGCGGAAGATAATATACTCCCACTCACTAATCCTGGTGGTGGCATTGTCAATATGTCCTTTATTGCGTGTTGTCATAAAACCACGACAAGCAAAGTGTCTTGGTCTTATGTGTACTTAGTACATTCTATAATACAAACAATAAAAAGACTATTAACATCAAACCTACAGAAATTTTGAAGCGGAAAACAGAAATAGAATTTAAATTCTAGGTTTTTATAATTCGTTTATATTGGTCAGCCGTATTTTACCCTAATAGTATCTAATAGATTCTCTAGTTTGTTAGAGAATTATTTATGGGTCATTCCCTTTAGGGTTATCTAGGATAACTACACCATGAGGAATCTCCATATCTGGATAAGGACATGATCCTTATCCACGAACATCCCTACATTCACCTTGTCCTTGCACGGAGGTGCGAGACATGATGGGTGTTGGTGATTGTCGTAATGGGGGAAGTTACTATCCCTCAATTTGAAAGCTCGATAGATGAGCTTCTTTACCAAGTTGTACAGCCTGACTTAACTACTCAGATTGTGTGAGGCCAAATCTTATGCGTCACCAAAAACAGATTTGCTAATATTTTGCATGACCCGTTCAACCATTAAAAAGAACTTAAGAACAAAACTTGGTTCATTGATTACGGTCATGGTGTTCATAAGATCATTGTACGCTTTTGCGCTAACCTCTAGGCAGTCATCTTCGGGCAGCTTAACATGGTGGGTTCCATCTGGTTCGATCACGATCACGATTGATTCTTTTAAGTGGTTGATTGTGAAGTTCTTACCTTTAGTCATTGATAAGTCCTTTCTCTTTTAAAGAAGAGATAAGATCACCAAATGTGATCGTGTTTGTTAAGGGCAAGATGAATTTAATTTTTTCAAACTTTAAGACAATGCGCTTGAAGTTTTTATCTACTGAAATGAAGCTGGGCGCTATAGTTCTTATAGCCATGTCTATTTGATTTTCATTTAATAGTCCCAGCGGAATTTGTTTATTGGGCTGGCTGGACATAGATTGCGTCCTTAGAAAAGATTGAATGGAGAGGGCATGATGGATTAAGGCACTCATCCATGAATCCAAAGTAATCGTCAGTATGCTCACAGTGCTTTGCACATGAAGCAATGCACTTTACAAACATATTAGTAGAGTTGACTCCGTTAGTGCCTTCCTTGAATTCTTTAGTTGAAGTTTTTGCGACCTTTGCAATCTTTTGTGCCGCCTTTTCATTCTTAATCTTATCAAGGTTGACATTCGCACAATCCATATTGACGATAACATAATCATCACGATTAGCTTGTGTCAGTACCAAGTTTGAATTCTCAAAGTCTGGGTAGAATAGGTATTCAAGTTCTACATTATGGCCACTCTTGGTTGTGTATGAAAATTCAACTGGATCAAATGCATTATCTTTAATGAGTTGCTTAAGATCATATCTAATGGGTTCATCAAGATTTACATCATCCAGATCAAAGTCATCAAGTAAATCATCTTCAACTGATGGTGTAGTTTCGATAGTAGATGTGGTTTCAACTACATTACTTGATGAATTGGTTTCCACAACGGGTGTTTCAATGGTAGATGTGGTTTCAACTACATTGCTTTTAATATACCCATCCTCTACATCATCAAGAGACTTGCGGAAATCTTTTGATCCACCAACATTTTCTACAAGCTCATTCGTTGTAGTGTCAATGTGAGCTTCAATCACAGCTGGGTTGGAGACACTAACCTCAATAATTTCCTCTTGTGAGGTTTCAAGAGGCGTCACATTACCTTGATTATCAATATCCACTTCACCAAAATCAATTGGTGTAGAAACCACTTCAATAGTATCTGTGATTTCAATTTCTAAGCCATTCTGACCAGATAAGATTTCAACATCTTGTGTTGGTTCAACTGGTGTAGATGTAGTTTCTACAGAATCAGTGATTTCAACTTGCGTTGGCTTTTGAACCTTAGTTGGTGTTGGTGCGACATCACCTCTTGAAATGAATGATGGTGGGATTGATGAATCATCAACTAGCGTATAAACAGAGCGCTTTGGTGATGAAATCGTACCATTCTTCTTGAGCTTGGTGAGTGTACTTGCGAAAAGCATACCGAATGGAAGGCGACCATACTTGTCTTTTTCTCCACCGAAAGCCTCTTCACCTTGAACACCTTCAAGGTCAAAATACTTTGACATGATGTCATTCTTTGGGATGTCATTGCGCCCAAGTTCATTCATAATGAATGGGATGTTGTTTGCGATCTTCTTGCTGAGTCCGTTTTTCTTAGCCATGATAGGCTCCTTCATGTTTTCCGCTTATAGTTTGCGGGTGGTTGACATTGTGTCTTATAGAATTTAAGGGGTGTCTGTTTTTAAAAACCGCTTAGGTAGTTGGGTTTGCGATTCCATTAACGATCGAATTTGCGGGTAGCTTATATTGACGCCACTTTCGTGTGGTCAAATCCAACTCTTTTGAGATTGCGTTCTTCAACTGGACGTGCAATCCAGATTTGGTCTTTCGTGCATTTCCGTTAGGGTCTTCTACTATAATTTCCTCATTCACGATGATTCCACGAATGTGGACATCACCAGTCCCATCGTGAATGGATACACCCTTTACACCACATGGGTGATCGCTATATGCGTCCATGTGAGCATTGTTAGTGTTAGAACCTTGTGAAGATTCACGAAGTGAAGTAAGGATTCCCTTCTTGCGTGGCTGATCGCCCTCTAGCGCTAAATTGAAGTCCAAATCAGTGAACTGGATACCGCGAGCCTCAATGGCTGCCTTAAGTTTATCGCGATCTGCGGTTTCCACCTTCATGGCGTCCATGCCAGCGATTGTTTTGTGATCTACACCAACTACCATGCTTACCTTTACGGTATGTCGTCCTCGAATAGTGCCACCATCTCGTTTGAGGTCAGCCTTACCAGACTTAGTGGTTGTGAATGAAAGGGTAGTATTTGAAGTTGCGTTAATTGCTTGCATTTTTGTTCTCCGTTTATGGAAGTGAATGGTTATGCCTATTAGATTTTAAGGGGTGTAAGCTAAGGACAGAGTGGTAATCTCTTATCCCTTCTTAATAAGAATGGATAGCCAGGTTTTCAGATCATCAAAAGATGTGATCTTCTTACCATCAGACTTTCTGAAGATGTCGAGGCCTGTTGAACCCCATCTTGTGGTAGTTTCAACTGAGACAACGAATTCATTCGCAGAGATTGAGGTAGCGATGCCCTCACTCTCACACCAAGCGAGGTGATCATCAAGAGGGGAATTTGGACGGTTGTAAGTCTGTGTTGGGGTGCTCATAAGGTGTGTTCCTTTATTAGATTTGCTGGTTTCGTTGTAGAATTTAAGGGATGTCAATCTTAGTCTTCGTAAGCGAGTGTTGCGTTGAAGTCGTCAAACGCCATGAAGATAAGGGTCATTGTTTTAACTGAAGGATTAGGGCGAACGCCGTTGGGAAGGCGTGTTGTATGGTTTTTAAAGTAGTGAAGTAAGCGGGCACCTTGGCTTGCGGTTTTATCTGCCGCGATACCAGTTGGTTTTGCCCAAGAAACGAAGTTCATTTTTTTTCTCCTTTGTGAGTAAGTTAGTTGTCTGTATACCTATTAGAATTTAGGGGGTGTCATTATCCGTAGATCACTTTGCGGTGATATGCGAGCTGCAACACCTTGTCTGCCATAATCCAGTCGTAAGCTACATTTTCAATGCGATCTAGCTCATCAAAAGAGAGCTTCTTGAGCGCCTTAAGGATCATGTCTCGTGTAATTGTCTTTGTGGTATCTTCTTCAAGATCACGAACGACGAGTGATGCGTAGGTGTCACCTTCACGCTCACCAGATACGATCTGTGCCCATTGACACATTGGGTGGATAGTTTCCGCGATGTCTATGATAAAGGTTGCGGCGTTGTCACGAAAGAATTTTGATTTGTTCATGTTGAGTTCCTCTCAAGGTTGGTTACACCTATTAGATTTTAAGGGGTGTCCATATCTGGGAGCGTAGGAAAATAAGCATTAAAAATAAGGCTTTAGAAAGTTTACACCCCTTAAAATCTATAATGTGTAATCAACAACACAAACCAAAAGGAGTCTACCATGACTAACCACCCACGAGTTTTAATTGAGAATATGGATGACAACGGCACAATCAACTGGCGTTGCACACTTGACATGACCATTCCATATAAGGCGCTCCTTGAAAAGCGTTTGGCTCTTCTCAACGCTTGGGTCAATGAGACCCCCAGCCTTGAGGCGGCGACAGCGCTCATCAATGAGGCTGGTGTGGTTTGCCAAGAGCGAGATGTTCAAGCTGTGGTCTTTGGTGCTAAGGGAATGATTCCATCAACAATTGCAAGTCTTGAGGGTCGTAATACAAATCGTCCATCAAGCTACACTGGAAGTCTTGTTCGCAAAGATGGTTCACCTTTCTTTGTGGATCAATATGGCAATCAATTTGTTCGTGGTGTGGTAGTTGATGGAAATTACCCTCGTAAGCCAGCAGTTAAGTTATTCACTAAGATTCGCCAGTGCATTGAGACGAATCTCAACCTTCCACAATATGTTCGCCACCAAGTGGGTTCTGGTGATCATACCTATGATCGTGATGCGAATGGGAATCCTAGATGATGATTAAACTACTGATTCTGGTCATTATTATTTTTTACATTAGTCAACCAAAGGGAACTGCCTAATAAGTTAAGGAAGGAAGGTGTGTAATGGACACACTAATAGACACAACAACAATCTTTTACTTTGGCTTTGTAGCCACCTTTTTAATCTTCTACATACAAGAGAAAAAGAAATGAGTATTAAGAGACATTTAAGCGCTTTATTTCATCGTGAACGATGCAATCGTCAGGTTCTAATACCTATGTTAGAAAAGTTAAATGAAGAAGAGCAGCAAGCGCTATGGCGATTACTTCAAGAAAAAGAGCAGCAAGTGAATCAAGCTAAACGACATTCCCGTCGAGGTTTTTAAAAAAAATCAAAGTAATTTGTCCTATCTGGTGTTTTCAAAGCGTTAGCTATATGTACCAACCATTAAAGGAGAACAAAAATGGATTACCTTTACTTCAACAAACAAGATTCAGTTGAACACTTTGATTTAAGTGTTGATCCTGAGGCATACATGAAATCTGGGGAAACCTTTTTCCATGTCTATCTGGAAGGTGAACTTTTTAGCTTGAATAACTATTCGAGTGTCAAAGAAGACTACACTTTAACACATTCTGGAATTGAACTTCTTAAAGAAGAGCGTGAATATGAGTATTGTGAAGCGCTTAAAGATGATGGTTTAGGGCATACACACTATATCAATGTGGACTGGAAAATCACCGCACCTGAAGGATTTGTTTGTATTAGTATCAAGGGTTTTGATGCAAAGATTGAATGGTCTAATGGACAAATCAAAGACCTAGATGGTGAAGTGGCTAAAGTTTTCAAGGCTGGTGATTATTACCATATACGAGAAGACTTAACACAAGAACAGAGTGATAGGAAAGTGGAAATCGATCGTCTTGTAAAGTTGCGGAAAATTATTAAAGACGAGACTATTCAAAATCAATTGACTTGGAAAATTGCGGGGTTGAAACAAATTAGATGAGTAATGAAAAACCGTTTCGTATTTTTAATCTAGGTTGTATTGAAATAGGTGGCTATGAAGACAATTTCCTAGAGGGTAATCCAGAAGAGCGTTCTGGTGCTATGGTATTTTTCGATGCTTGGAAACAATCATCGTATTTTCAATTTAGGATTTACCATCCAGTTAAAGACTTACCAATCAAACTTACAGGAACGGGCTTTGCACAAATTGATCATGCCAGCACCTATATTCCAAACACAGATCGAAAAACAGGTAAGGAATTAGATTATGGTGAGTGGTTGACTACAATTCCTTTCTACTTAACCGCACCAGAGGGTCAAGCTCAGGTGGATATGGCTAAAACGCACCCTTGGGATGAAGATACTCTAATCAAGTGGGATTCAACTCATATCGTAGACATTCATGGTTGTAAGGCTAAACTCAAAGTAGTTAGCCATCGACAGTATGAAATTAGTGAGATCTTAAGTGAAAAGCAAAAAGCAAAGTTTGCACTAATTGATCGATATTATAAATTAAAACAAATTTGCACCAAAAATCGTCTATTCGACGCACACCATCAGCTATCACTTTCCTATATACATGGTGATTTTAACTTAACTGACGAAGATTAAGCCATTAGCTGGTCATTTACAATCTTGATTCGAGCCATTCCAAGTTGAGTGTCCACTTGTGCTGGGATCGTTTGTTCCATTGTTCAAATACCTTTACGATATAGTCTTCTGTTTGTTGTGGAGTAAACTGATTAAGTAAAGCTAGCTGCTGAATCACCAGAGATTGAACTTCGGGTGGTTCAACAGAAAGAGTTCTTCCAATGTGTTTAGCTTTATGGCAAGTGGGACATAAACTAATCAATCCTTTTAAGGTCTGGGTGTATGTTTTATCGTCGTAATGCCATATTTCGTGACATTCTACAGGCCACTTAGAACCTTTACCGTTGCATATCTCACACCGATAGCCAGCGCTTTTATAGGATTCCTTGCGTAGCTTATCCCATTGGGCTTTGGATAGGTTGGCTTCAGATCGTAGGTTATTCCCCCAGCTGGATTGCGGAACTAATTCAATCGTTAGTTTCATGGCAGGTTATTTCCCCCCTTTATTTCCAAAGGGGACATCTCCATTATCTCCGATCTTAAAGCCCTCAACGAAGTTAAGGTAATCGAAAATCTCCCTCATGTCTTCAACCATGATAATCAGACCATCAGTTCTCTGTATCTTCCAAACATTCCCCATCTTTAAAAAGGAGTCGCCAATTTTAAAGGTGTGAGTGAAACGATTATTGATCATACCATAAGATAAGCCAAAGGTTAGACCTAGAACGATTTTGAAAAACTCATTGGTTCTGAGAGGGTTATTAAACCCTCGATCCGAGTATATGTTTAAATGTTTTATGACAATAGGGTTATCTAAGTTCCAAGAATACTTCCCATCTTTTAGGAAAACAAATTGTCTTACTCTTTCATCTATCATTTCTTCTTTTCCCTTATATCCATGTTTACGGTCTTATATCCTTTATTTGTGTTGAAATAATTCATCTAATAGCCTTTAAGGGTTTCCAGTTTGTCGATAGCTTGGTTAAAACAAACCACAAGATCATGGGTGATGGTCTCATTTAAGAACCAGTCTAAGAGTTGACCTTTCCAGACTTGTGGGTCATCACCTAAGAATTCATAAGACAGGCGGTGTAGCTGGAAAAGTTGTGTGGGTGAAATTACATTTTGGGTGGTGGATTCGATTAGGCAATCGAGCAGGGCAAGCTGGCTTTTAGGGTTGATTGTATTCCCATCCCCGCGTTCTTTGATATTCACGCGCTCTTCTTCAAGGATTTCTTTAGCCATAGTGGTTGAAACGCCACAAGCATTAAATTTGCGTCCAGACCGATAGTAGCGATTAACGACCTCGGTTTTATCTACCTCAGTCATTTTATCAATCATTCTTTTTTGTTTTCTAGGTTTAGTGCGGCGTAGTTCTTTAGGTAGTCGATTGTAGAGAGTGGTTTTAGTCAAGCCATAAAGTTCACCCAGTTCATTTAAACAATCCGTGTGATATGCTTCAATGATTTCATCAAGTGGGACTGGTACTTTTAAGTGGGTGTAGCAAGCGCCACGAATCTTAGGTTCTGGATTCCTAAGAGTCTGAACAACATCAAGTTCGAGTAAGTCATGTGCCAGTGCAATTTGTTCTGGTGTTTGTCCAGACACAATTGCTTTATGGAAAGTACGCCTTAATTCTTTGTAGATCATGGGATTCTCTATTATGAGTTTGGTTATTTCTTTCTCAAAGAGAGTAAGAACTTTGTGAGCTCTTCCGCTTCCTTTAATCGGTTAGAGTTTCGATCTGGATGGCAGAACATAAGTAGTTTCTTGAGCTCTTTGTCATTTATAGGATTTATGGGGTTTTGTTTCTCATATCTTAACTGGGAAAGTTCCATTTTAAGATGATGGATTTGTGTTTGCAGGTTTTGAATCTGCCCCTGGTAGCTTGAAACATCAGGCATTTCTTGTAGTAGCTGGTGAATTATTTTTTGCAGCTGGTCATATCGATCATCTGATTTGATTCTTTGATAACCCTGACTACCTCTCCAGCAAGTCCAACATAAGGGGTAATTCGAATCTTCCATTGGCCAGTTACATTCGCTGCATATTTGTACATCCATGATTAATTCTTTCGATTCATGTAGAAGTTTCTAACAAAAGACAAGACTTCATTGATGAATTCGAAAATAGAAGGTGTATCAATCACTCGAGAATCAGATTTGTATTTATACTCCGCCCATACTTTGCGGGTTTCTGGATCAAACTGGATTGAGTAGTTCTTATCTTTTAAGTGTGTCCAGAGTCCATTTCTTAACTTCAAATAAAACCCACATTCTTTGGCGAGTTGTTCAAAGATAAGGTCGGTATGGTCATCACATTGAAATTGACTACTGGTATGATTAGCGCATCTAATACTATCCTTTATTTCCGTTAAGTACACATCCATAATTAATCCTTCTTCTCATTCATGTAGAAGTCTCTAATGAAAGACAAGACTTCATCAATAAACAAAGAGACCGAAGGTGTATTGATTGTCTTATCATAACCAACACAATCATACTCAATCCATACTTTATGATATTTACTTTCAAACTCCATGGATAATTTTTTATCTTTTAAGTGTGTCCAGAGTCCATTTCTATAACCGTAGCCAAAGCCACATTCTTTAGCGAGCTGTTCAAAAATTTTGTTTCTATGGTCAGCGCCATTGAATTCTATAAATGTAATATTCGCTCGTCTTACTCCATCTTTTATAGTTGTTAAGGGCATGACTACACCTATTCCCGACTAAACTTGACTTGGTAGGTTTGTGTGAGTTCCAGACCTGGAATGGTGTAGAACCGTTCTTGATCTTCTTGACTTGCATTGCGGAATTCACTCCATTTAATTGTGTAGCTATGTGCAATGTATTGATCGTACAAATCATCACCTAACCAGTTATGGACAACTTCGGGATTGAGTGTATCAATCTTTGGTGTTGGTGGTTGCTTTTGAACGGAAGTAAAGTATCCATGTGAAGGGATTTTAAGGTCTTGTTGTTCATCCTTTGAAATTTCAATGAGTTCATTCTTGAATCCCTTGAGCTCTTTAGCCATTCGATTTTGGATTTCCCAAAGTTGAGCTGCTGCCCTTGTTCTTTCGTTAAGTGTGTTGTTAGGGTTGTTCATTGTCTTGATAAGTTTATTGACGGTTGCCATTTTTCATTCTCCTTTAAGAAGTGGTTATTACTTTACGAGATTAAGTTCGGTTAAAATATAAGTTCCGTTTTGTGGTGATTGGTGATCATTCCATTGGACTTGGCATTGATAAAAGCCATTTCCATTTAGGTTAGGATCAAGTTTTGCATCGGAAACGATGAATCCTTTGCGGCTTGTATCCGCTTTTAACTCCACTTCATTTCCAGTAGTGAAATAAGGGTGTTGTTGCTTACATTCTTGATAGGTTTCCCACAATCTAGTGCGCTCACCATAGTTCGGGATGCGAACTTTAGTTGCACTATCGCGAACAATGCATGACTTGTTATTGATAATGTCATAGATAAAGAGTGCTTTGCCCGAACCTTGAATTGGTTCTTGTGCGTGAATAATGAATCCTTCCATACCACGCTTGTCTTTACTTCCCTTTGTCACTTTGATTGGGGTATTGATTGCGAGTGTGGCGTACATTTGGCTTACAATGTCTTTAACTTCTTTATCGTTGTCTTTAACAAACTTCTTAACCAGATCACCATTAACCATGTCCATCATAGTATCAATGTCCATACCTTCAAATGGATGGTCCGAGGAATAGCTAGATACATCAATTAATTTCCCATTGATTGCCTCATGTACGCTATGTGCATATTTCATTAATTCTTTTTTAGTCATTTTAAGTCTCCTTTACGAGTTAGGTTGCATTAATTAGTGTTTAAAGGGTGTCCTTATTGCATTGCTTTATAGGCTTCGGCGATTACTTTTTTGACCATGCCCCATGAAGGAATGTGGTAAGCCAGTTCATCTTTTAAGATAGCTTCACCAGACACAACACAATTTACTTGGCATTGGCTACGAATTTCAATTGCCTCATGCAATCTTGCACTTTTGGGAATCTTGATTCCTTTAAGGTTATATCCAGCTTGTGATGCGATGTTTAAGGCTTCTTTTTTAGCGTCTCTGGCTTCTTTTTTAGCTTGGTTTACTTCACCTTTCTTTTCTAGGCAAAGCTCAAATAGAGGGCATCCTTGACATACATTATCACTTTGAACAACCTTACCAAAGCAAGGTGTGATAGCAACTAATCGAATAAGAGTTTCTTCATCTTTTAGATTATAAAGGCTAGGTGCTTTATACTCTAATTCCACATCTAAAAGTGAATCAAGATCAAGAACATCTTCAATAGGTTGAACAACCATTTGTATTGGTTGAATTGGTTGAGGTTGTGAACCTTCCCAAATCCATGTCCAGCCATTTGTAGACATCTCACCAGTTGCCTTAAGAGTCTTAACCGCCTCCGAACAATGAGAATCAAACTTAAACTTACCACTTGGGAAAAGACCAAAATCATCACGCTCCATTCCCATGTGTGATAGAATTGAAGTCCTTGCCTCTTGAACTTTGCAAGGTAAGGTGGTTGGGAAGATTTGGCGCATTGCCTTGATAATTTGTTTTTTAGCTTCTTTGTTAGATAACATTTGAATCTCCTATAAGAGTTAATTGGTTATGCCTATTAGTATTTAAAGGGTGTTAAATTACATATCAATTGGGCAAACATCACTAGATTGTTGACTTTGGGCATCAACCACATCACTTCGCAAGTAAGGATCGATCGCACCTTCCAGTGCATCTTGGTTATGCTTTTCATTAAGGTGTCCTTTAATGATTGCGAATGAACGCTTGAGTGCCTTTTTGAAATCCTTTATTCCAAGGTCTTCCATAACGGTCAAGCAAGCATGACCCCATTGCTTTCCTTGACGCAATGTAATCTCAAGACCCATAGCTTGTTCTTCCGCTACCTTGCGAATAGCACGATTACAATCCACAAGTAGTTTAACTTGGTCTTGCGAGAACATAGGGAATTCCGCTTGGATTACCATACGCTCAAACTTAGGTGTTGGTGCTGGAGCAAAGATTCCAATGCAACGGGAAAGTAGTGAACTATCTTTCATTTGTGTGATATTTCCACGACCACCATCACCATCAGCTCCACTATTTGAGGTGAAGTAAAAGCGTGTGTTAGGTAAGATGTCAAACATTTCACCAGTGATAGGATTGGTGAGTTTTTCCTTATTCAACTCAAGTGCTTGACGCAAAATCTCAAGTTGATCTGGCGTTGCTCTATCATAATCGGAAAAGAGAATCATGCTTGGAATGGTGATTGTAAGCATACCATCATCATTCAAGACTCTATAACCAACCTTTTCCATGTCCTTGATTGTAGACTCAATTTGACTTTGTGTAGCCTTAGTGAAATCTCGTTTTATCGTAATACCACGACAAGCCTTTAGTAAATCACCTTCAACTTCAACCGTTTCGGTACCACCTTTTGACCCCTCTTTTAGAGTGGTACGAATGATCCAATCTACTGGATTGGTGCCTTGTTTAAAGGCAAAACGACCGAGTGGTAAGTTGAAAGCATGGCAAAACGCTTCAATTAGAATGTCCTTACCAGTTCCAGCTGGACCACTCACAATCAAATGGTTGATCTTTGCGAAAAGAGTGGCATTTTGCATCCAACCTTCATTTGGGTCTTCCACATAATTAGAAGGGCGTGTGGCGGGTGTGAAACCAGCGTCGCGAATCTCTTGTGGCGTGAGTGGACTCATTGCTCTTTTCACGCCGCAAAAGTAATTGTAAGCAAGTGTGTAAAGTGATGGTGCATTTCGTGTAGCCATTGTTATTCTCCTATGAGAGTTGGTTGATTATACTTATTAGAATTTAGAGGGTGTCAAAATATTTCTTATATGATTCTTAACTCGAATCATTCATTTCATGTACTAGAATTTAAGGGGTGTTAATTGTTGTCTTACATATATGTAAGAATGTGTGAATGACACCCCTTTAATTCTATAAGGTGTATCAATCAATCAACCAACCATTCAACACCAAGGAGATCAACATGAATCAACCTAATGTTAATCATAATCCATCTAATTACCATTCACGCGACCCATTGTCATTCGCACAAGGTGCTTTCAAGGGTTTAACTAGTATGCTCCCTAAAGGCGTAAATGTCGTGCGTTCTGGTGGTACTTTTGCGGTTTCAAGTGCCTTTCCATGGTTGGTATTTGGTAGGTCAATTCAAGATATTCACGCTAAAGATTACTCAAGCAAAGATCGTTGGCTAAAGGGTATCTATCAAGACGCACAATACAAGTTTCAACAAGCACCAACCGAGACCACACTTTATCTTCCAGCACCAAGTGCCGCTGGGGTTACAACCATTAACGCGAGCGCTGGTGTAGGTGGTGGTGTTCACGAAGCTGGTCATGTCATTTGTGATTGTGCGAATGGTCGTTTCCCAAGCTATCAAGACTTTTACTCTAAGGTCGGTAGGCATCTTGATGTGGACATTGAGTACCACAAGTGCAACTTCCCTAAATGGGTAAACATCACGGCGGATATGCGTCTTGAGCCAGGAATGGCATTGTCTTACCCCGAGGTTGAACATCGTTTCTTCTCAATCCAAGAATGGTGCCATCAACTTGAAAGTGAAGTTAGAGGTCAAACAAAAGCTAGTGATTTCACTATGGCAATTCGAGATAGTGGAAAAGGTTGGGTCAATGAAGATTCAAAGAAAATCTATAGTGAATATGCACAAGAAGCGCGTGATCTAGTTGATTACCTTAAGCCTATTTGGGGTGAACTAAAGCCACGAAATACGGATTGGGAATCAAGTGCGCATTTGCCAGTTTATGTGGCGGTTGAGATTGTCAATGCACTCCATAAGTTGCTTGAAGAAAACCCACCACCTCAAGGTAAAGGACAAGGTAAAGGACAAGGT
>Ga0163109_10001031_pt1 | contig 22070 bp, 21 predicted proteins | sample CRUFie1St13metaG_FD_108704 | JGI IMG/M metagenome (GOLD analysis project Ga0163109, IMG submission 108704) | Marine microbial communities from the Costa Rica Dome - CRUD Field 142mm St13 metaG | ecosystem: Environmental > Aquatic > Marine > Oceanic > Photic zone | place: Costa Rica: the Eastern... | reverse complement strand
TACGTTGATGATGCGTTCAACGGCGGTGTCATCGTGACGGTTAATCAACAGTCGCAAATAGGACAGCGCGTTCTTAATTTCAAGGCGCTCATAGAAGCGGTGTCCGCCATAAATGCGATAGGGCATGCCAACCCGTAGTAGGGCATCTTCAAGTTCCCGGGATTGTGCGTTGGATCGGTATAGGATGGCCGCATCCGAGCGCCGGTTGCCACTGTTAAACCAGTCCTGCAGTCGATCGACAATAAAGCGCGCCTCATCCTGTTCATTGAAGGCTTCATAAATGCTGATGGGTTCGCCGTCTGCTCCGTCGGTCCATAGGTTTTTGCCGAGGCGACCCTGGTTGTGTGAGATCAGCTTGTTGGCCGCATTGAGTATGGTAGAGGTTGAACGGTAGTTCTGTTCAAGGCGAATGATGTCCGAATCGGAGAAGTCATCACTGAATTGCTGAATATTTTCAATACGCGCGCCACGCCACCCATAGATGGACTGGTCATCATCACCAACAACCATAATCTGATTATTGGCATCTGCCAGAACCCGGAGCCAGGCGTACTGAATGGTATTGGTGTCCTGAAACTCATCGACCAGGACATACTGAAACCTTTGTTGGTAGTGCTGGAGAATTTGCGGATTTTTCAGCCAGAGTTCGTGGGCGCGCAGCAGAATTTCACCAAAGTCAATCATGCCCCCGCGCTCGCATTCAGTTTCGTATGCTGCATATATCTCAAGCATGGTTTTGGTGTAGTCATCATCGAAATGTTCGATATGCCCCGCACGCAGGCCTTCGTCTTTCTGCGCGTTGATATACCACTGGCACTGTTTTGCCGGCCATCTGTCATCGTCGATCTTGAGTGACCGGATCAGCCGTTTGATCAGTCTTAGCTGATCATCCGAATCGAGAATATGAAAATCTTCCGGCAGCCCTGCTTCCTGCCAGTGCATACGCAGCAGCCGGTGGGCCAGGCTATGAAAGGTGCCAACCCACATGCCGCCCATCGACTGACCCATCAGCTCATCAATTCTGCTGCGCATTTCTCGCGCAGCCTTATTAGTGAATGTCACGGCGAGGATGGCAAAAGGGGACACATTTTCGGCCTGCAACAACCAGGCAATGCGATGAACAAGCACCCGGGTCTTCCCGCTGCCTGCTCCAGCAAGAACGAGCAGATTCGGTGAAGGGCTCGCTACAGCATTTCTTTGCTGGTCGTTAAGCGAGTCAAGTATATGAGACACATCCATAGTCGTATTCTAACTTTTCGCGGTATCTGCGTCCCAGAAAATGGCTGCAAATTTGCAGAGAAACACTGGTGTGATCTTGTCAGTTTGGGGGTTTCAGAGCCTTAGAGAAGCGGACAGTAATTTGCTAAACTGACGTCTCGGCCCACGGGCATTGTTTTACTCGCAGGAGAGCAGCATGTCGGTTCGATCGGACGACGTACAGTTTAATTGGCAAGATCCATTCCTTATGGAAGAGCAACTCAGCGAAGAAGAGCGCATGGTCCGCGACACGGCGCGCCAGTACGCACAGAATAAGCTGTTGCCACGGGTCAAAAATGCCTATCGGAATGAAGAAACAGATCCGGCAATTTTCCATGAAATGGGCGAGCTCGGGCTGTTGGGCCCGATGATTGAGGGCTATGACTGTGCCGGTATGAATTACGTGTGCTACGGGCTGATAGCCAAGGAAATTGAGGCTGTCGATTCTGGCTACCGGTCGATGATGTCGGTTCAGTCCAGCCTAGTGATGCACCCGATCAATACCTTTGGTAGTGAAGAGCAAAAAGCCCGTTATTTGCCAAAATTGGCCTCCGGCGAATTTATTGGCTGTTTTGGTCTTACCGAGCCGGATCACGGGTCCGACCCCAGCTCCATGAATACGCGCGCCAAGAGCGTCGCCGGCGGTTACAGTCTCACCGGTGCCAAGAACTGGATCAGTAACTCACCGATTGCTGACGTCTTCGTAGTTTGGGCCAAGGATGATGACGGCGTTATACGGGGCTTTATCCTGGACAAAGGTATGAAAGGTCTCACAGCGCCGAAAATTGAAGGCAAACTGGCTTTGCGGGCATCCGTGACCGGTGAAATTGTGATGGATGAAGTTTTTGTCGCTGAAGAGAATAAATTGCCGGGAGCGCAAGGCCTGAATGGTCCGTTCAGTTGTCTCAATTCCGCAAGACTCGGCATCGCCTGGGGTGCTCTGGGAGCGGCGGAGACCTGCTGGCACGCTGCGCTGCAGTACACGCTTGAGCGCAAGCAGTTCGGACGACCGTTGGCTGCCAATCAGCTCGTACAGAAAAAACTGGCGCAAATGCAAACCGATATTTCACTCGGGCTGCAAGGATGCCTGCAGGCCTGCCGCCTACGGGACGAGGGCAAACTGGCACCGCCGCTAATTTCTCTGCTGAAACGCAATTCTTGTCTGAAAGCGCTGGACGCTGCGCGAGAGGCCAGAGACATGCTCGGGGGTAACGGCATATCTGATGAATATCCTGTCATGCGACACGCGCAGAACCTCGAGGTTGTTAACACCTATGAGGGCACACAGGATATCCATGCTCTGATACTGGGCAGATCGCAAACCGGCATTCAGGCTTTTACCGGCGCATAGGCTAGTGAGCGCAGGCTGTTTTACAGGTAGCTCATCAGGATGCCGGCGAAAATCACAGCGCCGACCCAGTTGTTGTTGAGAAAAGCCCTAAAGCATTTATCGGGCGCACGCTCGCTGATGAGGATTTGCTGATAGACCAGCAGCACGCTTGCGGCTATCAGTGTCGTGTTAAAGATACTGCCCAGCGCGAGGCGCTGCCCTGCAAGATACATCGCGGCAATGAACATGGCCTGCATCACCCCGATTACTGCCTTGTCGGCGTCGCCAAACAAAATCGCCGTAGACTTGACTCCTATTTTTTTGTCGAATTCGCGATCGACCATGGCATATTGTGTGTCATAGGCGATGGTCCATAGGGTATTAGCGATAAATAATAGTATGGCGACGGACGGCACGGTTTCTGTCTGTGCTGTAAAGGCCATCAGTATTCCCCACGAAAACGCAATGCCCAGTACCACCTGGGGCAGATTGGTGTAGCGTTTCATGAAAGGGTAGATTGCGATGACGGCGACTGCGCCCACGGAGAGCAGCACGGTCGATAAATTCGTCATTAGCACCAGAAGAAAGCCGACTAGCGACAGAAGTAAAAAGCAGTTGAGTGCGTCTTTGCGCGTCAGCGTTCCCCGTGCCAGTGGCCTGTTTTGGGTACGTTCGACATCGCCGTCTATGTCAGCGTCAGCGAAATCATTAATGCAACAGCCCGCTGAACGCATTACGGCGGTTCCGAGCACGAAGACAAAGAAAAGATAAAAGCCCGGGAATCCCTCAGCGGCAATCCATAGCGCGCCAATTGTTGGCCAGAGCAGCAATAGGATGCCTATAGGTTTGTCCAGGCGGATCAGCTCAGCGTAAGCAGGCATTTTGTTAGCGGTTTCCGGAAATCGTTTTCTAAGCCATGAAAATAGGCCTGAGTACACGGATTGGATAGGGCTAGGCATGACGGCGAATGCTAAGGAGAATGCGCGTGCATTATAGAATAAAAGATTTTCAGGAGGATGGACACAACTTATAGACCGGTCTTCTCACCCGAGTCGAATCCTTGCCTGGATAGCAGAGCCCTCTTTCGACTAATTACAATAACAAAATGATCAGTTAATAATTGTTTTGAGCAGCGCTTAGACATTGACAAATTCCATACGCTCGCCAATCCATCTTCTTATTAGTGGGTCGACGAATTCCGGATATCTGGCGGACAGCTCTTCCGAGGCACACTTTACTTCATCCAGCATCAACGAGTCGCGGCCAATATCGGCGATCCGAAAAGTCATGAGTCCGGTCTGTTGCGTGCCGAGCAACTGTCCGGGGCCTCTGAGTTCCAAATCTTGCTCTGCAATGAAGAATCCGTCAGTGCTTTTCCTTATTACCGTGAGACGCTTTTTGCTGTTTTTCGATAGAGGGGTCTGGTAGAGCATTATGCAGTGGCTTTGTGTGCTGCCTCTACCTACCCTGCCGCGTAGTTGGTGGAGCTGAGCAAGACCCAGGCGTTCCGGGTTCTCTATGACCATTAAATTGGCGTTAGGAACGTCCACCCCCACTTCGATTACGGTTGTCGCAACCAGCAAGTGAATGTCGCCTTGTTTGAAACCCGTCATAATTTCCTGTTTTTCTGCAGTCTTCATACGCCCGTGTATTAAGCCGACTTTCAGTTTCTGAAGTTTGCTCCGCAGCAACTCTGCGGTAGCCTCTGCAGCCTGTGCCTGAAGCTGCTCCGACTCTTCAATTAAAGTGCATACCCAGTAGGCTTGCTGGCCTGAGTTGCAGGCTTGAAGGATGCGTTCAGTAACTTGTGCGCGCCGTGAGTTTGATACAAGCACTGTGTTTACCGGCGTGCGACCCGGCGGAAGCTCGGAAATCACCGAGCATTCCAGATCTGCATAAGCACTCATCGCCAGCGTTCGGGGTATCGGTGTGGCCGTCATGACAAGTTGGTGTGGACTCAGCTTGTCTTTCCCGCTCTTGTCTCTGAGCGACAAACGCTGATGGACTCCAAAACGGTGCTGTTCGTCGACAATGATCAGACCGAGAGACTTATAATGGACCTGATCCTGAAACAGAGCGTGCGTGCCAATCAGAAGCTGGCACTCACCGCTTGTGAGTTGTTGCAGAACCTGTTTTCTCTCTGCTGCCCGGGTTTTGCCGCTAAGCCAGCCTACTCTGATTCCCAACGGTTCAAACCAGGCGCGAAAGCTTACACAGTGCTGTTCAGCCAGAATTTCGGTGGGCGCCATCAATGCGACCTGAAAGCCACTGGAGAGACACCTCAAGGCACTGAGTGCCGCCACGAGCGTCTTGCCAGATCCCACGTCCCCCTGCAGCAGCCGCAGCATCGGCGTCGAAGTCATCAGGTCGGCTTCGATCTCTGCAGAGACCTGACGTTGTGAGGCGGTCAGCTTAAAGGGTAGAGTTGTCTCGAACTGTTTGACTAACTCGCCACCCTCTGTCAGCGCAGGCGCGCGGCGCTGAGCGTAAAGAGTCTTGAACCGGCGCATGGAGAGTCGGTGGGCCAGCAACTCTTCGAAAGCGAGCCGTTTTGCACCGGGGTTCGTAACGGCATTAATCCATTCTAGCGGTGCATCCAGTGGCGGGCGATGGATTAGCTTGATCGATTCGGTGAGTCCAAAGAGCTTAAACTGCCGAATGATTTCTGGGGGCAGGCAGTCTTTCAAGCCTCCTGACTGATCCAACAGGGTCAGTGCCTGATTGATCACTCCGCGCAGGCGCCCCTGTTGAAGGCCATCTGTAGTCGGATATACAGCGGTGAATGTATCTGAAACCGGCTCTTCCTGGCCGGCCTTCAGAATGCGGTACTCGGGATGGTAAATCTCAAGCCCAGACCGGCCGCGGCGCACTTCGCCATAGCAGCGGATACGGACTCCCTCTGCCAGTGCGTTTTTTTGGGCAGCGCTGAAGTGAAAGAACCGCAGATGGATGCTGCCTGTTGAATCCACCATCACACACTGCAGACTGCGACGCCGTCCGAACTGTATAGAAGTAGATCTGATCTGACCTTCGAGCTGCACGAACTCACCGAAGCGAGCCTGCCGGATCAAGGTTATGCGGGTGCGGTCTTCATACCGCAGAGGCAGATGGAACAGCAGGTCTTCGATGTTTGAGATACCGAGTCGACTGAACTTCCGCTCCAGCGCGGGCCCCACGCCTTTCAAGCGGGTCAGAGGCAGGGATTCCAGTGATTGAGTCGTCATTGCTCTTGTGGGTGATCCGCAGGCCAATTCCAGCCCAAACCAAAGACGAGGTCCGGTGTAGGGACCTTCTGACAGGTGCGCTACAGTGCCAGAATTGCCTCCACCTCAACCTGCGCACGTTTCGGAAGCGCCGACACCTCTACGGTGGCTCGGGCTGGAAAAGGCAGCGAGAAGTATTTCGACATGATGTCATTCACGACGCCGAAATCGTCCAGACTGGTGAGGAATATAGTGAGCTTAACGGCAGCATCCAGCGAGCTTCCAGCTGCCTCTGCTAACGCGGACAAATTGAGGAAAACCTGATGGGCCTGTTCACCGACATCGTCAGAGACTATTTCCATTGTGATCGGATCAAGCGGAATCTGCCCAGAACAGAACAGGAGAGAGCCTGTCCTGATCGCTTGTGAGTATGGCCCAATGGCTGCGGGCGCGTTTGGCGTATTTACTTCCTGTTTATCGCTCATGTTTGGCCCAATGCTCCAATCGGGTTTTTAATGGTTTTACGCACCCTTCGGCTTTTTACCCGACTCACACTAGAGACCGGCAACAGAGCGCGGACACGTTTCATGACCCAAGCTAAGTGCACCCGATTTTTCACATTGATGGAAAGGTTCACAATGCTGAGTCGGGCGTCACGCTCTACCGTACTGATTTTTTCAATATTAGCTTCCGCGCCGGTGATAGTAGTCGCCAGGGTCGCGATGATGCCTCGCTGGTTTTCCAGTTCCACGCGTAGCTCAACTGAAAACTCTCCCTTGACCTCCGGGTCCCAACTGACCTCGAGGCATTTTTCCTGATTGTCCCTGACATCGGCGATATTGTTGCAGTCATCGGTATGTATCACCATTCCCCTACCGGAGCTTATATGGCCGACAATCGGGTCGCCCGGTATCGGATGGCAGCACTTGGCGAAATGCATCACCATCCCTTCAGAGCCACGAATTGCCAGAGAACTCGCTTTTTTGCCGGCTCGCTTTGATTCCTGTCGGCTGCGTTCAGCACTTGTGGCCAGGCGCTGTGCGATCATGTAAGACATGCGATTGCCAAGCCCGATGTCTTCCAACAGGTCATCCACAGACTGCAGGTTAGTTTGCAACAGGACTGTATCGATTTGGCTTTGGGGCACTTCATCCAGCTGCGTGCCAAACGAGGCCAGGGCTTTGTTAAGCAGTCGGCGCCCCAGCGCAATGGATTCAGAGTGTTTCTGATTCTTGAGATAATGTCGTATGTTGCTTCGCGCTTTGCCGGTTTTGACAAAACTGAGCCAGGCCGGATTTGGCTGGGTGCCCGGAGCGGTAATAATTTCAACTGTCTGGCCGCTTTGTAGTGGCTCGCTCAGAGGTGCTAGGCGACGGCTGATACGACAGGCCACACAGGCGTTCCCGACATCAGTGTGGACGGCATAGGCAAAGTCTACGGCAGTTGAGCCTGCCGGCAGTTCAAAGATGCTGCCCTTGGGTGTGAACACATAGATCTCGTCTGGAAACAGGTCAATTTTGACGTGCTCGATAAATTCCAGCGAATTGCCTGCGTGCTTCTGCATCTCCAGTAATCCGCTAACCCACTCTCTCGCTCTGAGATGGGCATTGGTTGGTAGATCGTCGCTGGATTTGTAAAGCCAGTGAGAAGCAATACCATTGTTTGCCATCGCTTCCATTTCTTCGGTACGTATCTGAATTTCGATGGGCACACCATGCATGCCAAACAGCGTGGTATGCAGTGACTGATAGCCATTCGCTTTGGGGATGGCGATATAGTCCTTGAAGCGGCCAGGGACCGGTTTATACAGATTGTGAACGGCACCCAGCACGCGATAACAGGTGTCTACCGAGTCAACAATGATGCGAAAGGCATAGACATCCATGATGTCAGAGAAAGATTTGCGTTTGATCCGCATCTTTTCATAGATGCTGTAGAGATGCTTTTCCCGACCGATCGTCCGGCCCGGGAGGCCTTCGCGCTCCAAGCAGGCTTCAAGTGATGTCTGAATCTGCGACACGATTTCTTTGCGGTTGCCGCGTATGTGCCTGACCGCAGCATCAATACGCTGAGCTCGCATGGGATAGAGCGCAGCAAAGCCTAGATCCTCGAACTCGATTCTCACGTTGTTCATCCCCAGACGGTTGGCGATGGGGGCGTAGATATCCAGAGTTTCGCGGGCGATGCGCCGTCGCTTTTCCGGCGTCAGCACTTCGAGTGTGCGCATGTTGTGGAGGCGATCAGCGATCTTGACCAGAATCACGCGCAAATCTTTGGCCATTGCCATGGCCATCTTCTGGAAGTTCTCAGCCTGCGCTTCAGCGCGGCTCCTGAAAGTGATTTTATTGAGCTTACTGACACCATCTACTAGATCGGCTACGGTATTCCCGAATTGGTTCTTTATCGCCGTCTTGGTGATGCCGGTGTCTTCGATCACATCATGCAACATGGCGGCCATCAGCGACTGATGGTCCATGTGCATCTCGACCAGTATGCCGGCGACCGCCAGAGGATGCGTCACATAAGGTTCGCCGCTTCGGCGAAACTGCCCTTCATGAGCCTGCTCGGCGTAGTAGTACGCTCTTCGAACGCTGTTGACCTGGTCGACCTCCAGATAGTTAGACAGATCGCCGGCCAGAGAGTCGATGCTTTCAGAAACTGGGGCTTGTATGTCTCGACTCCTGTGGTGGGTGGGGCTAAACTTCGGCGATCGGCGTGTCGTCCTGCTGTTCGGCGACGGCTTCCGCCATTTGCTCTTCGACTTCTTCCAGCTCAACACTGGGTTTTTCAATCAGAATTTCATTCGTGACCAGACCGTCGGCAATTTCGCGCAGCGCCACTACGGTAGGCTTGTCGTTGTCCACGGAGACCATAGGGTCTTTGCCTTCTATCTGAATCTGCCGAGCGCGTTTGCTCGATACCATGACGAGCTCAAAGCGATTGTCGACCTTATCCAGACAATCTTCTACCGTAATTCGTGCCATACCTAATTACCTACCGTGTGGTCGAGAGCGCATCACTGCTAAGGCCGGGTGCGCAAATTTTCGGGACGTGGATTTTACTGAATTCCGCGTACAATTGCATATATTTCGGGCAATTAGTCTCCCGTTAGAGTTGCCAGCAGCGGCCGGAGCCTGGCTTGCTGGGCTTTCACCCTGAGACTCCGGGCTTGGATGATAGCGCGCATCTCATCCAGTGCGGTCGCAAAGTCCTCATTGACTATCAGAAAATCGGCGTCTTTCACGTGCTGCATGACGGCCCGGGCTTCTTCCATACGCCTGGCAATGATGGTGTCATCGTCTTGTGCACGCTTACGCAGTCTGTCGGTGAGCGCCTCAAGTGATGGCGGTACGATGAAAATGTAGCAGCTTTGCAGAAACTGCGCCCTGACCTGAGCCGCGCCCTGCCAGTCGATCTCCAGAATAACGCTCAGGCCTTCCTCGAGCTGCTCAGTCACCCATTTTTTTGAGGTGCCGTAGTGATGGCCGTAAACCTCGGCACTTTCCAGAAAGTCTCCGGCCTCCAGCATGCTGAGAAAGCGCGCCTTTTCAACGAAGTGATAACTGATGCCGTCCTGCTCTTTAGGGCGTTTTGGCCGCGTGGTGTGAGAAACAGACACGCAAAGATGGTCGTTTTCGCGGACTATTGCGTCAACGAGCGAAGTCTTGCCTGCGCCGGATGGCGCAGAAACGATGAAAAGTTCTCCCTTCGCCATTCGCCTACTCAATGTTCTGGATCTGCTCGCGCATCTGCTCAATGAGCACCTTCATCTCAACGGCGGAGCGAGTCGTCTCAACAACAATGGATTTTGAGGACAGGGTATTGGCTTCCCGATTCAGTTCCTGCATCAGAAAATCAAGGCGGCGCCCTTTCTGTCCATCGGCTTTGAGGACGCGTTCTACCTCACTGAGGTGGGCGTCGAGCCGATCCAGCTCCTCATCCACGTCTGCTTTTTGTGCCAGCAGAGCCACTTCCTGCTCGAGGCGGGTGGGTTCCAACTCAGCTTTCAATTCTTCCAGCTTTTGATTCAGTGATTGTCGTTGCGCGGCAAGGATGTCAGGCATTTTACTGCGCATCTCCGCCACCAGCTCCCTGATCAGCGTGATACGCTGCTCTAACAGGTTGTCCAGCTCACGCCCTTCCCGCTTGCGTGTTGCGACCAGATCGGCCAATGCCGACTGAAACAGGCCAAGGGCGGCCGCTTCGAGTATCTCGTTATCCAGCGTCTGTTCGGCAATGACGCCGGGCCATCGCAGGATATCCATGCTCCCCGGTGCGCCCGATTCACCGAGGGATTGCTGAATGCGGACGCTCGCTTCCATCAGTTGCTGAACCAGTTCTTCATTGAGCGTAATGGTGCTGCCGGGAATCTCTTGTGCGGTGTAACGCAGCTGGCACTCGACTTTGCCGCGTGACACGGCTTTGCGCACCCGTTCCCGAACCTGATTTTCGAGGCCGCGGAAAATGTCCGGCAATCTGATACTTGTTTCGAGATAGCGGTGATTGACTGAACGGATTTCCCAGGTCAGGGACCCCCATTCCTGTTCTGACTGCTGCCGGGTGAAGGCGGTCATGCTTGATGTCATGATGGCGACTCTTAACTGCTCAGCGCTTATTCTATCCCAACTCATAACAGGGCGCAGTGTTAACCGGTCATGGCCTTGCGTTTGGATTTCCCGCATAATTCTCGCCCTGAAAATGTCCACCCAATGGCAATTCCTATGGCACAATTCAGTCGCCCCAGTCACCGTAACCCCGATCAGCTTCGTGAGATTAAAATTACTCGGCACTACACCAAGCACGCTGAGGGCTCAGTGCTGGTGGAGTTCGGTGACACCAAAGTGCTGTGCACCGCCTCCGTAGAGGCCTCAGTACCCAGATTCCTCAAAGGTACCGGCCGCGGTTGGGTGACTGCTGAATACGGGATGTTGCCGCGATCCACTGGCAGCCGGATGGACCGCGAAGCCTCGAGAGGTAAACAGTCGGGCAGAACGCAGGAGATCCAGCGCTTGATCGGTCGGGCCCTGCGCGCCGCGGTGGATCTGACAGCACTGAGTGAACACACCATCAAGATAGACTGTGATGTGATTCAGGCCGACGGCGGCACCCGAACGGCTTCGATTACGGGTGGCTGTGTTGCTATGGTGGATGCCTTGAATGTTATGGTTGAACAAAAGGTGCTGGCTGAATCGGCGCTGAAGCAGCTGGTAGCGTCTGTTTCTGTGGGTATTTTTCAGGGTCAGCCGGTTTTGGATCTAGATTATGCCGAGGATTCAAATGCCGAAACCGACATGAATGTGGTTATGACAGAGAATAACGGGTTTATCGAACTCCAGGGTACCGGAGAAGACGGAGAGTTCACCCATGACCAACTGAACGCCATGGTTGCCTTGGCCGAAGCAGGGATTAAACAGTTGCTGGCCATTCAGCAGGCGAGTTTGGCGTGAGCCAGGGCGCTTGGCCTGTCATGAGAGGCGGATGAAATGAAAAACTATCAGAAAGAGTTCTTGCATTACGTCATTGCAAACAGCATTCTGCGTTTCGGTGAATTTACCCTGAAGTCGGGGCGCGTCAGTCCTTATTTCTTCAACGCGGGGTTGTTTAACACAGGCTCCAAACTCGAGCTCCTGGCTCAGAGTTATGCCGCCGCAATTGCCGATCTCACGACGGATTATGATGTGCTGTTCGGACCCGCGTACAAAGGAATTCCGCTCGCCGCTACGACGGCCCTGTCTCTGGCTACCCGGCATGGAATCGATAAACCCTACTGTTTCAACCGCAAAGAAGCGAAAGATCATGGTGAGGGTGGTTCAATTGTGGGTGCATCGTTAACCGGGCGGGTGCTCGTCATTGATGATGTGATTACCGCGGGAACAGCCATCCGCGAGGCGGTAGAGATCATTCAGTCTGCGGGAGCTCAGTTAGCCAGCATCGCAGTTGCCATGGATCGCCAGGAAAGAGGTCTTGGCGATACGTCTGCAATCCAGGAGATCGAGCAAACCTACGGCATTGAGGTCGCCCACATTATCAGTTTGCAGAACGTTATTGACTTTCTGCAGGATGCAGAAGACGAAGTGCTTGCGGCACATTTGCCCGCAGTGGAACGCTACCGCAGTGAATATGGCGTCTAGCCGGCGGAAGCGGCGACAGGATTGGGGTCTGCGGAATACGGCGTCAGCAGGTGACTGCTCAAAAATTGCCACTGAAGCTCCCAATTCTCCAGAGGGGAGTCCTGGAATTCGCTTCTCACGAACTGTATGAGGCGTCCTTCACAGCTGGCCAACAGTAAATTGGCCAGTGCGGCCGCTGAAATACTGGGCTTCAAACCCTCCCGAATTTGTGCCTCCCGCAGTACCTGTTTGAGCTGGGCTTCAAGGCGGCTGAAGAACTGAGCGATTCGTTCTCGCAGTCGTTCGGTTTCTCCCGCCAGCGCATCACCGGTTAAAAGGCGCGTCATGCCGGGATTTTTGGCGGAGAAGGTCAGGAGCAGAGTCAGTATTTGCTGGCAACGCAGCTCAGCGTCGGACTCTTCTTTCAGAATTCGGGAGATCCGCTGAAACAGCGTGTCTTCGATAAATTTTATCAGGCCTTCAAACATGCGCGCCTTGCTTGGGAAATGCCGATACAGCGCCGCTTCGGATACACCAACTTCTTTGGCAAGAGCTGCAGTGGTGATTCGCTCACCAGGGGATATTTCAAGCATCCTGGCCAGTGCCTGCAGGATCTGGTCTTTGCGCGAGACTTTGGCGACCTTGCTGATGTTTGTCATAGGTTCTGGAAATCTTCTGCAGTTAGGGTTTGCCGGAGTCTGATGATTGCCTGCTCCGTCTTGCCTGAGTAATCAGGGTGCCTACGCCCTCATCGGTAAATATCTCCAGAAGGACAGCGTGCTCGACCCGGCCATCAATAATATGTGCGCTGGCAACACCGCCCTTGACCGCTTTAAGCGCGCACTCTACTTTGGGTAACATGCCGCCCTCTAGAGTTTTATCGGCAATTAAGCCGGCAACTTGTCTTACGCTGAGGCCTGTCAGCACATTTCCTTTTTTATCCAGCACGCCGGCTACATTGGTGAGCATAATCAACTTTTCTGCACCGAGGACTCTGGCGATCTCACCGGCGACGGAATCGGCGTTGATATTGTAGCTCGCACCCTTTTCATCGGCTCCGATCGGGGCAATTACCGGGATAAAGTCGCTGCCCTTTATCACTTCCAGAACTTCAGTGTTGATTTCGACCACCTCTCCTACCTGGCCCATATCGACGACATCCTGATTGGCGTTTCTGCTCTTCAGGCGCAGCTTCTTTGCCTTGATTAGATTGCCATCCTTGCCGGTGACGCCTACAGCTTTGCCCTGATTCTTGTTCAGGAGGCTGACTATTTCCGTATTTACCAGGCCGCCAAGGACCATCTCAACTACATTCATAGTCTGACTGTCTGTTACCCGCAGCCCATCAATAAAGCTCGATTCGATATTGAGCTTTTCCAGCAGGTCGCCGATCTGTGGTCCTCCGCCGTGCACCACGATTGGGTTCATTCCGACAAGTTTCATCAGCACAATATCCCTGGCAAAGCTATTGTTGAGCTTTTCATCAACCATGGCGTTACCGCCGTATTTGACCACCACGGTTCGACCGGTGAATTTCTGTATATAAGGTAGCGCTTCGGTAAGTACCTCCGCGATGGTTTTGGCACGATTAAGACTTATTGACATGGCAATAAAAGGCGCCCTTTACGGGCTTCATATATTCAGCTCAATGCTGTTATCTGCGCGCCGAATCAAAGCTTTAAACTCCGACTGGATGCGTTTTAGGGCTTGTTCTGTCACGGCTTCAAACCTGAAAAGTAGCGCGGCGCTGGTATTGGATGCGCGCACCAACCCCCAGCCGTCTTCAAACTCAAGTCGCAGGCCGTCGATCAGCAGTTTGTTACCCGTCATACCTTGTGCCGCTTCGAGTATTTTTTTCATCAGGCTGAACTTATCTTGATCGCAAACTTCAAGCCTAATCTCTTCGGTAGCGAATGACTGGGGAAAGGTTTTGAATTTTTGATCGCAGCTTCCCGGCTGCCTGGTGAGTAGCTCCAGAATTCTGGCAGCGGCATACATCCCATCGTCAAATCCAAACCAGCGGTCTTTGAAAAAGATATGTGCAGAAAACTCACCGCCAATCGGCGCTGCTGTCTGTTCGATTTTTTGTCGCATGAGCGAATGCCCACTCTTGTGCATGACCGGTTGCAGACCAAGTTTCTCAATCAAGTTGCCGAGCTCTCGCGAGCATTTCACATCGTAAACAACGGTGGCGCCCGGGTACAGGTCAGCGAGACTTTCGACCAGCAGCATGAGTAGGCGATCTGCCTGAATGATGTTGCCCTGATCCGTCACCAGGCCGACACGATCGCCATCACCATCGAAAGCCAGCCCCAAATCGGCGCCTTCATTGATAACTGCTGATTGCAGTGCCGCTAAGTTTTCTGCGCGCGTGGGGTCGGGCTCATGGTTGGGAAACCCGCCGTCCACTTCACAAAACAGCTCTATTACGTCGCAGCCCAGTACTCTGAAAAGATCCGGGGCAATAACCGCCGCAACGGCATTGCCGCAGTCAATGACTATTCTGAGTGGACGGAGCAAGCGGACTCGTTGCTGAACCTCACTGACATATTTGGGCTGGATCTCCATTGTTTCATAACTGCCGTGGCCTCGTCTCAGGGTCTGTTCTTCAATTCTCGTGCGAATAGCCGCGACTTGCTTCTCTGCCAGTGGTGCCCGCCGGAAGACCACCTTCAGACCATTGTAATGCGCAGGATTATGACTTGCGGTCAGCATGACGCCTGAATCTAGAGCGGTGGTGTGCGCTGCAAACTGCATCAGGGGGGTGGGCACCATCCCTAAATCCAAGACGTTGACACCCGAACTCCTCAGCCCCGCAATGAGGGCCCGGGACAGGGCCGGACTCGAAAGCCGGCCATCACGAGCGACCAGTAAGTTACTTATGCCTGCGTCAAGGGCTTCGCTGCCAATACTCTGACCGATCAGTTTAATATTGTCTGCGTTCAACTGCTGCGTAACGACGCCTCGAATGTCATATGCTCGGAAGATGTCTTGAGGCGGCAGGTGGAGGGATGAGTGGGTTTCGTCAGTCACGCGGCATTCGGATACAAGGTAAGGTGTCACCAAAACATCAGCTGGCTAGGTGTCGGATGGCATTGTTTTCTGCTCAAGGTGTTCGGCGATCAGGTCGAGCATCAGCCGCGCGATGTTAAGCTTAGTGCCGGGGCCGAGGGTTTGCTGGCTGTGCCCCGAAAGTGCGGTGACAGTCACTTCATCGCTATCGAAGGTTTCTGTGGCCTTATTGGCAAATAATAAATCCAGGCCCTTGCGCTTTAGCTTCTCTGTGGCATTTGCTTCGAGGTGCTCAGTTTCTGCCGCAAATCCAACGACCATAGGGCCGTCTGAAAGCGCCGCGACGCGGCTGATGATGTCGGGATTCTTGACCAACGCTAGAGTCATGCTGTCCGTATTTTTCTTGATTTTTTGCTTTTCAATTGTGGCCGGCCGGTAATCTGCGACCGCTGCCACACCGATGAAGATATCCGTGTGAGCTGCTCGCTTCATGACTGCGTCGAGCATATGCTCAGCGCTCTCCACGTCGGTGCGGCGCACCCGGTCAGGTGTGGGCAAATGAACCGGCCCGCTGATCAAGCTAACCTGTGCGCCGGCGCCAGCCGCCTCCGCAGCAAGGGCAAAAGCCATCTTTCCGGAGCTGTGGTTGCTGATAAAACGAACAGGGTCTATTGCTTCGCGAGTCGGCCCGCCGGTGATGAGCACTTTTTTGCCGGTCAGCCGCGTTGTCTTGAACATTCCGGCGCAGCGGTCCGCGATTTCCTGAGGCTCAATCATCCTTCCCGGGCCCACGTCGCCACATGCCTGTTCGCCGGACGCTGGCCCCCAGATATGAATGCGCCGATGCTGCAGGGCTGCGAGATTGCCTTGGGTAATATCGTCTGCCCACATGGCCTGATTCATCGCTGGTGCGATGGCAATCTGAGCGGTGCTAGCAAGGATTATCGTTGTCAGCAGATCATCGGCCTGCCCGTGAGTCATCCGGGCTATGAAGTCGGCTGTTGCCGGTGCAATGACAATCAGGTCGGCCCAGCGTGCTAGTTCTATATGGCCCATGCCTGCCTCGGCCTCGGCATCCAGCAAATCTAGATGCACCCTATGACCGGACAGAGCCTGCATAGTGAGGGGCGTGATGAACTCAGTGGCGGAGGGCGTCATGGCGACATGGACCTCTGCACCTGCCTTAACGAAAAGGCGGGTGAGTTCGGCGCTCTTGTAGGCAGCGATGCCGCCGGTGATGCCGAGCAGGATGCGCTTGTTAGTAAGGCTTAACATGGTAGCCGCTGAATCGTGTGGGTTGTCACTGAGAAAGACAAAGGGAGGCTAGCCTAGCAGGTCAAAAACCTCCGCGCAATTTAGGCGAAAAGGCAGAATTTTCGAATGATCTGGCTATGTTTATCTGAGAAAACCGCTCTCTGGATTGACCGGTTAAGTGCTTGAAGGGTTGTACAGTTTATGGATGCTAATAATTCAACGCGGCAGCGGTGACTTTTGCTCACTATCATTCGTCCGGGGTGGCTGAACCGAGTGAGGCGGAAGTCACTGTGACTCAGCGACTGCAGGCCGCACTGAATACTGTAGACTTTCGAGTGCTGGATCATCTGGTGCCGGCCGAGCAGGATATGGTATCGCTTGCCCAGTGCCGGTTGAATCGCTTAGATAGCGCGGTTTAAGGCGCCTGGGGGCATCCCAATTTGCCTTGATCTCAGCGGGGCGTTTTGGTATAAAACGCGCTCTTTTTTTCCCGAACACACCCATCTGGGCCGGCGGGATTTAAAAACTGACAATAGACCAATCTCCAGCATGACGAGGCAACACCATGTCCAGGGTTTGTATGGTAACCGGCAAGAAGCCTGTTACAGGTAACAATGTTTCACACGCGAATAACAAGACTCGGCGTCGGTTTTCCCCGAACCTGCATACCCATCGTTTCTGGGTAGAGTCGGAAAACCGCTTCGTCAAACTGCGCGTTTCAACCAAAGGCATGCGCACGATCGACAAGTTGGGGATAGATACCGTTCTGGCAGACATTCGTCGCAAGGGCGTTCAGGTCTAGTCTGCGTCGCGCGAAATCGGAGGAAACCCCATGAGAGATAAAATTAAGCTGGTGTCGAGCGCTGGGACTGGGCATTACTACACCACAGACAAGAACAAGCGAACCATGCCTGACAAAATGGAGATCAAGAAGTTCGACCCGGTCGTCCGTAAGCATGTAATTTATAAAGAGTCGAAAATCAAATAGGCTCCGAGTCCAGACATAGGACAGAAAAGCCGGCTTCGTGCCGGCTATGTGCCATTGCCATTTCCGTCTCGCCGGGGGCGGCATCGCTTTACCCCTCCCCCCCGCTATTTCCCTTTGCTGAGGCGCTTGCTTAATCGCTCCGTAATCGCTTTGAGCTTAGGGTCCTCAGCAAATTCGGATTTTAACTTTCCAACGGTTGTCGACACTGTCCCGTAACGCTGAAGCTTGAACAGTTTGGCGATTGACTGAAGCGTTACCGCGGACAGCTCCTGGCACAGGTACATGGCTACCCAACGCAGCACGTTTTTGGAGCCAGGGCCACGTGCTGCCTTGTATATGCTGGCTTCGGGTACCCTGAACTGCTTTGCCACTGCCGTGATGATCTGCTTACAGGAGGGTCTCCACTTTGCGTTTGCGCCCCGCGAAATCCCGCGTACGGCGGTCGCCGACCTCTTGCGCTTCGCCGCGGCTTTGAATTTCGCGTCACCCATTATGGATGACAGGTTCTTTTTGCCGTAGAAACCGGCCATTTCTTCGTCGACCTCTTGAGCAATAAAACGCTTGTAGGCCAGACCCCGCTTTGCTGCAGCCACTTTCAGCTGTTTTAAAATCTCGTCCCGTTTGAACCATGCTGGCGGCGTTGCTTTACGAGTAAAGTAGCCGTAACTGCTGTAGTCGTAGCTGGCGCGATCCTTCGGTTTAATCTTGCAATGAATGAAGCGCGATAGTGGCAACAGGTATTTATCCGTCTGCACCAGTACTGCTTTGTATCTGCCGCGGAACAGAGATCCTTCTACGCCTTTCATACGCTGATAATTCTGCGTATACAGCCCGTCAACCTGACGCATGAAGCGGCTGAGATTTCCCTCGGGCGTTTTGATCAGAAGATGATACTGATCGCGTAGCAGGCAAAAAGAGTGAACTTCAACATTCAGTCGTGCGCAGGTTCCAGCCAAGCCGCCGAGGAAGGCTTCATAATACTTGGCGGAAGGGAAGACACGTTGGCCGTCTGATCCATAATTCGATACGTGATAAACGGCGTCTGGGTATTCTATTCGTATGGGTCTGGCCATGATGATTCTCGACTTGACAAAGAATTATAGAATTAGAGCTGACCCTAAAGGTCAATGCTCTAGTGATAACTAAATACGCTGCACTCGTCAACCAGAAACGCGACAAGGTAAGCAGATAGATTAATGACTGCTAATCCGTCTGCAGAGTAGTTGAGTAACTGTGTCACTGTCACGAGAAGAATTCTGGATTTATAGTGCGACGCTTGACCCCTTTTTCTATGCGCTGTTTCAGGTGCCCGCCGAGCCGGCCGCGCCGAGTTCTCAGGGCTTATTAGCCAGCACGATCGCCCGCTTCGGAGATGGGTGCCCCTCGACAGTCTGGCTGGGATTGTCAGCCATCAGTGCTGCGTCCAGCGATTTGAAGGGCATCCATTCGGTCCGACGCTGCTCAGTCAGTCTGGTAGCACTTTCATCAACTACTCTTACGTTTATGAAGCCGCAGCGTTCGAGCCATTGTGACACGCTCGGGACAGTGGGGACGAACCAGACATTAGACATACGCGCGTATTGGTCTTGTGGCATCAGGCTGTAGCCAACCGGCCCGTCGACCACAATCGTCTCCAGAACCAGCTCGCCGCCGCAGCAGAGAGAATTCTTGAGCTGGAGCAGGTGGTCGATAGGTGAGCGCCGATGATAAATCACACCCATTGAGAACACCGTGTCGAAGTGCGGCAGCGGTCTCGGCAGCTCTTCTAGCGGGATTGGAAGTAGCACAACAGGTGGATCAGGAAGGAAATGCTGTACGGCGCAGAATTGCGCAAAATAGGCCATGTGGGGCTCGAGACCGACCACCAGGTCAGCCCCGGCCGCAGCCATGCGCAGGCTGAAATATCCGTTCCCGCTGCCGACATCCAGTATCGTGCGCCCCTCCAGTGGTGCGATCAGGTGCTCAAGTCGGGACCACTTCATGTCGCAGCGCCACTCGCTGTCTATCTCAATGCCAAATAGGTTGAAGGGCCCTTTGCGCCAGGGAATGAATTCCTCAAGCTGTTCTCTCAGTGCCGACTGTTCAGCGGCGGTAAGATCGCTGGATTGCCCGATTCTTATGGTGTCCTCTAGTTGAATCCTGGAAGGCGTGTGGCGTGGCAGCCGAGCAAGATGTTGGCGCCATCGGGCCCAGTCTCCCTGCTTGATTCCGTCAAGAAACGGTTGGGCCACGAACGGCAGCAGGGGGTTCAGCCGAGATTGCCCGGCATCCAGCAAGATTTTCTGAAACTCCGTGGTGCTGTCGAGTTTGCTCAAGAGGTTCACTTGACTGCGGTGAGAGAGGCAAAATTGAAACACTGAAACCAGACGTCCAGAGCGCTGAAACCCGCAGCACTAAGGCGCTGTCGGTGACTGTCAAGGGTTTCCGGAACCAGCACGTTTTCCAGAGCCGTGCGCTTTTGCGCGATTTCCATCTTGCTGTATCCCATCTGCTCCTTGAAGTTATAGTAAAGCTCCGTGAACAGTGCATTCAGTGCAGGATCCGGAAACTCGATTTTCTCGGAAATGATGAGAATGCCACCGGGGCGGAGACCCTCATAAACCTGTTTTATGAGCTTATCCCTCGATGACTTGGCCACAAACTGCAGCGTAAAATTCAACACCACCACGGAGGCGTTGATCATTTCAACATCGGCTATGTCTGCGCACCGAGCCAAAATCTGGGGCGTTCCGCTGCTCCGAAGTCTGTCCTGAAGCTTGCTGATCATGGCAGGCGAATTATCAATGGCATGAATCCGATAGTTTTTGCAGCTTACCTGCTCCGCCATGGCGAAGCTGGCAGCGCCCAGACTACAGCCAAGATCATAGATTCCTGACCCTTCCTGGCAGTGCCGGTTGGCCATGACGCCGATCATCGAAATAATCGTGCGATAACCTGGTATTGAACGGCTGATCATGTCATCAAAAACACTGGCGACGCTGTCATCGAAAACGAAATCGCCAGCCGTTCGTTGCTCGGTGAATAACTGATCTCTTGACTGGTCGAATTCTGACACGATCTTTGTAGCTTTCCGGTTGATTTATGAACGCGGCTGTCTGCGTGATGTTGAGTTTTGCCTGTGCTCGAGCAGCATGCCTGTTGTACGCGGAGGGCGATTCACTTATGGTAGCATCACGGGTGCTACGGCACTGCCACCTTATTATCCGCTTATCTGTGACCCATTCAAACTTGGAAGCGTCGGCACTACTCGTCAGGCATATTGCACTGCTGGAAGCGCTTGAGATTTCGCACGGCATCCTCGATCTTGCCTGCGGCTCTGGTCGAAACGGTCGATACCTCCTCAGTCGCGGTCTGCCAGTAGTATTCGCCGACATTGATGGTGAGAAGCTGGCCAGTCTCAGCGCATTGGAAGTTCCTGATCCCGCTATGATGACGCTGTGGGAAGTGGATTTTGAATCGAAGACAGTTGATCCGCTGGCTGGTAAAACTTTTGATGCAATCATGGTGTCCAATTATCTGCACCGCGCGCTGATAGATAGAATCAAGCAGGCAGTGAGACCCGGAGGTTTTGTGCTTTATGAGACATTTACCGAGCAGCAACTCCGATTCGGGCGCCCCAGCAATCCGGACTTCCTGCTCAAACCCGATGAACTCAAAGCCTGGTTCGAGACGTGGCAGATTATTTATTATGAAGAACAGGAGCGAGCTAATCCCCCAAGCCACGTTGCGAGTCTGGTTGCCCGAAAACTCTAAGCCCGCGGTCTGCTGAAATCATGTCATTTTGCAATGCATTGAAGAGCTGTCAGTTTGCTCCTGCTTTCGATGGCACGATGTCAGAGCCTTTCAGCTGTGAAGTTCAGCGCAGCAAGCGAAAGACTCTGGCACTCTATGTTAAGCCCGGCAAGCTTATCGTCAGGGCCCCCCTGGATGCGTCGAAAGCTGAAGTAGAAGACTTTGTTATTAGCAATAGAGCCTGGATTGAGAAGCGCCTGTCGGAGGAGTCTGCCCGCCAGCGGGAAAGACTGGTGATTGAAAATGGCCGTCAGATTTTCTATCGAGCCAGAGAACTGGAGATCGTTTTCCGGATAGGGGATACACAGCGGATTATGACTAACGGCAGTCAATTTATAATTCAGGGGCATCGTCTTACGCCAGCCAAGGCGCGTGAGCAACTGGAAGACTTTCTTATTGATAAAGCCAGCCATTACATACTGCCCAGAGCGAGAGGGCTCGCCCGTTACCTGGGCGTCGAGAATAAAATTTCGGAAATTAAGCTACGCAAAACCAAGTCGAAGTGGGGGCACTGCACCTCTCAGGGGGTGCTGCAGTACAATTGGCTCATCATGCTCGCGCCGTATAGCATCATCGACTACATGATTGCACATGAGGTTTGTCACCTGATCCATATGAATCATTCGAAACGCTTCTGGCTGCTGGTCAACTCAGTTTGCCCGGAGCACGAACAGTACATCCGCTGGCTTAAGGAGCATGAGCATCGCTTTTGGTTCTAGATTAAGAGCTAGCCTTTTCAAACACCAGATCCCACACCCCATGGCCCAGGCGGCGGCCCCGTTGTTCAAACTTTGTTTCCGGCCTGGTAGGCATGTCGCAGTACTTTCCTGCTCCAGAGCAATTAACAAGCGTTGGCGCGTTTTCCAGCACTTCCATCATGTGCAGTGCGTAGGCTTCCCAGTCGGTAGCGAGATGAAATAGGCCGCCTTCGACAAGCCGAGTCGCCACCAATTCAACAAATTCCGCTTGGATGATGCGTCTCTTTAGATGGCGTTTTTTAGGCCACGGGTCCGGGAAAAATATCAGCAACCGGTCCACACTCTGCAGATCAAAACAGTTGGCAATGACTTCGGTGGCGTCATGGCACATGATTTTCAGGTTCTGTAAATTGTGCTGTGCAATAC
>Ga0163109_10001029_pt1 | contig 22089 bp, 17 predicted proteins | sample CRUFie1St13metaG_FD_108704 | JGI IMG/M metagenome (GOLD analysis project Ga0163109, IMG submission 108704) | Marine microbial communities from the Costa Rica Dome - CRUD Field 142mm St13 metaG | ecosystem: Environmental > Aquatic > Marine > Oceanic > Photic zone | place: Costa Rica: the Eastern... | reverse complement strand
GATCGCTCTCCGGCATAGGCAGTCGCTCGGTCAATAAAAAAGCGTCCGTCGCCAATGCACTCGCTCGCAATGAGCACGCGCTCAGCGTTCATGCCATCAAGAATGTATTTAAAGCCCTCCCCCTCTTCTCCAATAAGGCTGCCTGCCGGCACCCTCATCTCGTCAAAAAACAGCTCTGTGGTGCCGTGATTGAGCATGGTGCGAATGGGGCGAATAGTGAGACCGTTACCCAGCACATCACGCATATCGACCAACAACACGCTGAGGCCCTTCGATGGGCGCGCCGCTTCTTCGCGCTTTTGAGTTCGCACCAACAGCACCAACAGGTCGCTGTGCTCGGCTCGACTCGTCCAGATTTTTTGCCCCGACACCACATAGTGATCGCCCTCGCGCCGCGCGAAGGTAGTGATTCGCGTCGTGTCGGTTCCACTGGTTGGCTCGGTCACGCCGAAGGCCTGCAAGCGAAGCTCTCCAGAAGCGATCTTGGGGAGGAAGTGCTCCTTTTGCTCGACGCTACCGTGACGAAGCAATGTACCCATTGTGTACATTTGCGCGTGGCACGCGCCGCCATTTCCCCCCGAACGATGAATTTCCTCAAGCACCGCTGCGGCGGCAGCGAGCCCCAGTCCAGAGCCACCGTACTGCTCCGGAATCAGTACCGATAAGAAGCCGCTCTGTGTCAGGGCGTGAACGAACTCCGAAGGGTAGCTTCGATCACGATCCATGCTCTGCCAGTAGGCGCCGGGAAACTGTGCACAGAGTTTCTGTACAGCTTCTCGAATTTCCGGATACGACAGATCCTGGGCGTTATTCATGGGAGGGTATGCTCCTTTACCAATGCCGTGGCTGCGGTCACGCGTGAGCTGGAGTTCATGACGAGAGAAAAGGGTCAAGAAGCCTTAAAGGGATCAAACAGCGGCAGCGGTTCAACGTCACTCAAACCATGACCGAGGTCCTCAGCAAATAGGTCAAAGCCCATGTATTGCTGGATGGCCTTGTGCACATGGGAGGGCGTCATATAAACCCCATTGGGGTCCTCTTTCAACGTCTCGGCGTTTATCCCTCTGGCGAAGTGAAGCTCGTCGGTGAGCCCGACTACCCTATTACCCCATGGCGCATTCTTTTCCATGATCATGTACGAGCCGATAGGCCAATGGTCTTTGCCATTGCCGTCGTTGTAGAAGTTGGTGCGGCCAAAATCTGAGCCGATCACCAACAGGATCCGGTCTGCTAGCCCCAGTTCTTCTGCGTAATCCCAGAAAAAGTCCAGCGCGTCAGCCAAGTGGGTGTACAGGGCCTCGTGTTGAACATCATGATCGTCGTGCGTGTCGAAACCGCTCAAAGACAGATCAGCCGACGAGCCAAGGCCTGACTTGCAAACTAGCAAGGCACTATGCATTTGTTGCTTTAGGTTGCTCCAGAAAGTCTCGCCCCCTCCGCGATCAAATTCTTCTTCCCTCATCACTTCGTCCTGGGGAGGAATGAGGTCACCCAAAACCTCCAGATTACCTCGACGTTCACGGGCCTCGGTGAAGCGCGCCAAACTGAGCCGCTTTCTAGGGCTCAATCCCGGCTGAGCCAGTAGGCGAGAGACATCTTTGGCCACGATTGCATGCGCTTGCGCCACCTCTGCCTCGGGTCGCCGTCGATCACCGCTCCAGGGCTCAATACCGGGTAATGCGAGGGTCCTCAGACTTTCCAGATTGGCAAAGCGGTTGTAACTGATAATCCCGGCAGTTCTGGAGACCCCGCCGTATACCGCATAAGCGAGCGGCTGTTCGGGCGATTGATATGCCGCGTGCAGCGCTGCAAGCGACGGCTTGCCTTCGGCATTACTGCCCGTCCAGTTATAAATGCGTCCAGTTTCATGGGAGTTAGTCTGCGAATCGACACCATTTACGACGAGCGTATCAAACCCGAAGCGTTCAAATAACCGCTGATTATCGGCGATGGGAGCATAAAGCAAATTGCCCGCTTGGCCGGGATCACTGCTATCAGCCCAGTGGTTTATTGCAGGCTCCCCGGGGGTATTCACTTTTGGGTCACAGAGCTGAGTAACGTCAGCGCCTCCATCGAGCTGAAGCGTAATCAGCAGCGGACCCTGATAGAACTCCTGCTCATTACCCCAGACACGAAAAGCTGGCATCGCCGGCAGTAACGCACTAGCCACCGCCGTGCGCAGCAAGCCTCGTCTTGTCAGGGATTTATTGGAATCAGCTTTAATCATGGAGATACCCGAAGCTTGTCATCAGCCCATGCACGAACATGACCCATCCCCGCATCATCCCCGTCTCGTCAGCATACCAAGACTGCTCTTCTTCCCCCCGCCACAACATCCATGTGTCACATCGCCCATCTCTGCCCCAGAAATTCGAATTAAGTGCGGATTCTTCTCGGCCTCTTTGCGCTATGAGCTCCATAAACTGCGAGGCTTCCCCGTCACTAATTGCTCGATTGGTTGTGTTCATCACCAACGCTTTTACCTGATCGATAAACAGCTGGCCGGACTCCGTAAGATGGATATTCGCAGTGGCCGTCAGTGAAAGCCCTACTGTCATCTCGTCGTTGATATTATTTGAGAGTAACGTCGTTCCTAGTCCGAATTGCACTTCGTATGACGCCGGGGGAAGGTCGACAAGAAACTCAATCCAGGCCCCCTCGTGCATACGCCAACCATCACCCTTAACATCACCACGGAACTGTAACTGTCCATTGTGATCTTCGTACTGGTCCCCAAAGAAGCCAGGCTGCGAGTTCAGATATCGGCCTGATATCCGTTCAACCTCAGCGCCATCGCGCATAAAGCTTATCCACTTAATAGTAAGATCCGCTTCAGTGTGATTTTCATCCGTGCTTTGGTAAGCATTCTCGGTAAGGTCTGACACTCTCAACAACACTGGGCCGCCACCAACGAAATCTGCTGACACCTTTACCGAATGCTCCCTAACTTGGTCCCGTTGACTGACTTTGCCCACCAAGCCTCGAGACATTGAGGTTAGCCCGCCAGGCACTGTATTCTTATCAACGTGAGTAAAGGCAAATCGATCAGCAGGCGCACGGCTGAAATCTTCTATGACAACTTGGCAGGCCAGCTCCATTGCCATGCTCTCAGTCACATTCGACATTAGTGGAGTGAGCTCCCGATTGCGGGCAGTAACTGCCGCGCCATCAATTCCACCATAAAACCCGCGGAAATCGGCACGCTCCCCAGACAGCGCTGTTCGTTGACTCACATTATGAGCGTCCTGGTTGCCATCGAGCCATTGACGCCATGCGCGCCCGAAAACAGCTTTTGTCTTCCTATCGAGTTCCTCTGGCGTGAGCAAGCGACCACTGCCCACTGTGGCCAGCTCAACGTACCTCCCCGCCGCCTCTGGCGAGTCCACTTCTGAATGGCGGTACCACTTAGACATGGCCATATCGGCGAACAGCGCCTTTGCTTTGAATCCCGCTGCCTCGAATTTCCAGGCCAACTCATTTACCAGTTGCTCTTGCTCGTTAAAGGCCCTTAAGCGCTGGTCATAATTTGGGCCATCTAGATCCTCTGGTGCGGTCAATGGTTCCGCTCCAAAAACAGCAGGCCACCAAAACCTGACAGTAGCCGCGGCAAAGCGCGGGTCATTGGCAATGCGATAGCCCAACCATTGCAGACTATCTCGCTGACCTTTTGCCACTTCGCCATTAAAACCTGGGGCTCGCATATCCCGGTACCAGGTATCACCCTGCTGATAACCCGTTGAGCCTCGCTCGCCGCCATAGCACTCAGGACATTTGTACGAATCGGACAAGGAGTCCATCCCACCCCACTGATCCAAATAGTGGCCCAGATCACCGAAGCTCTGGTATGCGCCTGCCACCGGATCCATACGCTCGTGGCAGACGGTACATGCAGGGTTATTCATGGTCGGATTGTTGGTGTCGGCAAGCGCCACTGGATCAGTGGTTCTAGGCGCTGATTTTTCGATATCGACCCCTAGGAAGTGGAAGTAGGTCCACCGTGCCCGCGCCCGGTTCCGGTTGGTATCAGTGGAGGGATATCGAGCAAGCCATGCTTGAGTAGTCAAAACACCGGAGTGAGGCCACTCCTGAAAACCACTGAATGACTTGATCTCCGCCCCGTCAAACTCAAACACTTCGTCATGAGGAATATGCCCCACATTCCGACCTGGCTTAAAGCTCCCTAGTGAGCGGCGATCATAAAACCCCTCGGCATCTGCCAAGTCTTTAGAAAAGCCTGATTGCGAACGATACGCGATGTCGCTGAGGGCATTGACCATCGTGTAATCAGCGGTGAGAACTTGTTTGTATGGTGTGTCAGTCATGACGATGTGCGCGATCAGTTCAAGCGGTTCGCGAATAATTGCCCAGCGCAGGTCCCAGTCGGCGCTGCTGTCTGTCAGAAAAGGAAAGTCGTGATAATCCTCATACTCCTCGGGCCGCTCCTCAGGCAAGGTATTCACAAATTTTGAAAAGGACGGATAGCGGTCACGGGTCGCAATTCCGAAGTCAATGCCGTTGAGAAGTCCCTCGATCAACAATCGGTCGTTCGCACCGTTAATAATGAAATCGCGGAAGCCCTTACCCTCCATCGTGGCGAGAATCTGTTCTCTCAGCCCAGCCTCCGATTGCCTGGCTGCGGCAATCGCCTCATCTCTCGCAACTTTGCCACCAAAAAGTAGCGACGCCCTACGGAGAGTAATTTCTGGCGGCTCCGCGCGGGTGTCTCTCCAAAAATCCTCATTAGATACCGTCGAGCTAGTGCCGATGAGCAGCGCCAGATATTCGTCGAGGTTCTGATAAAATGACGAACCCTCGGTTGTGACTCGCCCTCCCCCGTGACTGAATTGCCCAGTCACCTTGTCCAGCACCCAGCCCGGATCAACACCGTTCAGCCCCAGGAACATGGTAAAGGCCCCATGACTCTCATCCGCCGAGTCACTTAGAACCAGTTGTGCCCCGCTCTGCTCTGCAGTGCCGCCAGAGCGGTGACAGGCAACGCAGTTCTGCTGTATCTGTGAATGGAGCGTGTCAAGGTAAAAATCCCAGGGGTCGGCCGCGCCAGGGCCAGAGGAGCTATTCGAGGAGTCCCTGTCCGCGTCATCAGGTGCAACCTGCTCGTTCTTAATACTGTGGCTGTTCTGCGCACTTTCCAGCAACTGGTGAAAAAGGCGGCTTGTATTCCCCTCCGCATTCATAGATACAAATGCGGCAACGGTAAGTGCTACTCCCCAGTATTTAATAATCAATCACCACCTGCTATCGGGGAGTTTGGTCCCCAAAAATAAAGTTTTCGCCTCAAAATAAGTCCCGAAACAAAGACCGTCTCACTGCTACGCTCTTGTTGCAAATACCGGGCCAGGAGGTTGGATGATGGGGGTCTGGAATGTTCGGGGGGCGTATGCGCTTCTCTGGGGCACTGCCCCCAGGTAACGGCTCAGTAGCGAGCGCTGACATACCAGAAAGCTCAGACGTGCCCGCTAGAACAAGCGTTAGTAATGACGCGCTTTCGCGAATTGACGCACTCATATCGCTCCGTGATCAGTCCCTTAGTCTTTGCGTGGGACCCTGTATCGACGCCATTCCATGGCATGAAGCCTATAGTTTATCGCAAAAAGCCCCCTTCTTGGATGGCAAAGTTCCGCCTAACCCCCGTGCATTAGTCACACGTGCGATCACAGAGAGAATCATCTTATTTCAATGATTTCAAAACCTTGCTCGGCGGTGCGCCACTTTAGTCTCAGATCGTGCACTGCATCTTCGACCAAAGCGTCAACGATAGAGACCTCATCAGAGCTGACTGTGCAGCTGGCTTGACTAAGATCTATTGCATCAGCGGAGGCGATAAAACTTGAGTCGAACCTCACCACCTCAAAATCAGCTGCACTTTCAAAGGTGTTGCCTTCGGCGTCGTAAGCCACCGCGGAGATGCTATGTGTTCCGGCGCTGAGGTCGCTGTAGTTGTAGGCAAGCGAGAATCCAGACTCAGTGGATCCCGAGACATCTGGGAACGCTCCACCTACATCGCTTCGGTTGCCTCCGTAAGGCGCATCAAAAGCGTAGACGCCGTCAATGTAGATCTCCACCTTCGCAATGCCATCGCTAGAGACTGCCCACCCTCTAAGATTGCCTACGCCGGTATGAGTCTCTGAGGACACAGGCTCTTCCAGCGCTGCGCGGAAAACTTTGGCGGCAGCAGGTACGACGGAGTCGCTCAGCCTCGAGGCTGGCCCTTCCCCAGCACTGTTCGTCGCCGTCACCGAAAATTCATAACTCTGGCCATTGGTCAACCCAGTCACAGTGCATGGCGAAGCACTGCAGCTCGCAGATCGGTTTCCCGGCGAGCTGGTTGCCGTGTAGCTTGAAATCGTTGCCCCGCCGTCATCAGCCGGCGCTGTGAAGTTCACCACAGCGCTGCCGTCTCCAGCAGTCACCGAGACAATGACCGGCCTACCCGGAACCGATACCGCCGGTTCGTCATTGCCAGCCAATAAGTCCATGTAGGCCGAGAAAGCTTGGTATTCGGCCGACCCCTGCGAGATCACTGTTCCACCACCATGCCCCAGCGCCCCAACGATCTTGGATAACAATCTGCTTGCCTTAGCTCCGGGCGTCGGGTTATTTACGTAGGCAGCTAAGACCTCGTGGTTACTGGCGGCTGAGCTCGTATACAAAAGTTCGGTGTAGCTCGCTTGCCCGCCAGACCGGTGGCAACTCTTACATTTGTCCTGAACTATCGGGTCGACGTCACTCACGTAGAACGCCTCGGCCGTCTGACCGTGTACCATGTTGCTAGAGAGCAGCCACAGCAATCCTGCGACACACCTCAGCCCGTCATACGTTGCAGTTTGTTTAGGTTTCCTTTTCATTTGATTTCAATGATTTCAAAACCCTGCTCGGCGATGCGCCACTTCAGTCTCAGATCGTGCACTACATCCTCGACCAAAACGTCCGCGATAGAGGCCTCATCAGAGCTGACTGTGCAGCTGGCTTGAGTAAGATCTATTGCATCAGCGGAGGCGATAAAACTTGAGTCGAATCTCACTACTTCAAAGTCAGCAGCACTCTCAAAGGTGTTGCCTTCGGCGTCGTAGGCTAGCGCGGAGATTCTATGTGTCCCGGCGCTGAGGTCGCTGTAGTTAAAGGCAAGCGAGTATCCAGACTCAGTGGATCCCGTAACATCAGGGAACGCTCCCCCTACATCGCCTCGGTAACCACCGTAAGGCGCATCGAAAGCGTAGACGCCATCAATATAGATCTCCACCTTCGCGATGCCATCGCTGGAGACTGCCCACCCCCTGAGATTGCCGACGCCGGTATGAGTCTCTGAGGACACTGGCTCTTCCAGCGCTGCGCGGAAAACTTTGGAAGCAGCAGGCACGACGGAGTCGGTTACATAGGCGACCTCGGCCGTCTGACCGTGCACCGTATTGCTAGCTAGCAGCCAAAGTAATCCCGCGACACAACCTGGCCGGACATAACCTGCAGTTTTTTTTTGTTTATTTCTCATGTGACTCCATCGCCTGGGCCGGACAGGACGCACACCGTAGTAAATGTGTGTACGCATCAACAACCAAACAGTGCACAGTTTCGTTTACTTTTTTTCGCTACGTATTCGCGAAAAGAATTCGCGCGTTGCGATTAGTGCTTCAATGCACCACCATGTGCCACATTGCCATGAATAGGGCAAGAAGAACCCGCGCGTCCCATGGCTGGGGCGTCATGTCAAAGCCAAGAACTGACCGATAGGCATGAAATACAGATACAAAAATCATCGCACTAGAGGCATATGTCTGCTCGCAATGCTGCAGCTTGTGGCGTGCAGTAGCGTCGAGACGGTCGCTCCCTACGATCGCGGATTTCTCGCCGAAGAGGGCATGAAATGGGACGAGGGTCCGCGCAGCGCCAAATTGGAGGGCCACGTCTATAACAGTAAAGAGGCATCCTCCGGTGGCGCTGGTGCAGCCGGAGGCGGCTGTGGCTGCAACTGAATCGGGTACGCTGTTTCAGCTCCCGAGCCCCAGCCCACTAATGAGACGTTTGGGTGGCCCGCTTTTGGCTCTGCCCACGTACCAGATAGGAACGGCGCTCGCAGACGCGCCACCCGCCTTTACGGAGGTGGGCCTTCGATATAGTCATTACTCGGAAGACAGCATCGATCAGGACGTGGTCATCTTCGGCGCTCTGGATCGTTACGATATCGATGTCACCCAGCTGTGGATCGAAGCGCCCGTGGGCGCGAGCTGGTCGGTCGCACTCGATGTGCAAAATGACTACCAGACTGGCGCCTCGCCGTGGTTTGTGGGGGCGCAACAGGACGGAGATCCCGGCGTTATCATGAGCGGTGCCAGTATTCAGGACAATCGGGTGGAGGTTGGCGTTACGACCCGGTATTTCTGGGCAGATGGTAACGCGGGCTTCGCCGTAACCCACTCCGACGAGGATGACTATGAGGCCACGGCACTCGCCTTTGACGCGTCGTGGAACACCGCCGATAACGCGCGTACCTGGAGCACGTCCTTCAGCAGCTCGCGCGACACGCTGAACCCCTCGCAAGGGGTAATCCCCGTCTTTATTACGGAAGAGGACCTCGACACGCAGTCTGGCTACTTTGGGGTATCGCAGATCCTGTCGCGGACTGCGATCGCCCGCATCGGTCTGAGCTATACCCTAAGCGAAGGCTACCTGTCGGATCCTTATAAGTTGCGTGACCAGCGGCCCGATACCCATGAGCGTCTCTCACTATCAGCCGGCTACCGCCGTTTCTTGATTGATGCGGACGCCTCACTTCAGATCGATTACCGCTACTACGCTGACAGCTGGGGTACAGACTCCCACACAGTGGAGCTCGCCTGGGCACAGAACCTCCGAGGGAGCCTGTTGACGCCTTACGCGCGCTACTACACCCAGCGCGAAGCCGATTTCTTCAGCGTCATCGCAGACACCGAGCCCCAGCACTACGCGGATGATTATCGCCTCTCGTCATACGGCGCGGTGACACTCGGTGCTAGATGGGCGGTTGCTTTGGGTGAGAGCTGGACGCTGGAACTCGAGGCAGAGCGCTACATGACCGACGCAGACTGGGGCGTGTTTGATGGGAAGGTCGCACCTGCATTGGTGGATTTCTGGCGCGGCACGGTCGGGATCATTTGGCGTTTTGACTGACCGTCCCCCTAGACTTGAGGAACAGTTCAAGAGCATGGGCGGACCCGCTCGCCTCATCATCAACTGCATATCCGAGCGAAAGCTGGATCTGGGTAGCGTTGCACAGCAAGTGCGCACCCTGCTGGAGGGACTAGAGTCCCGATACAGCCGATATCAGGCCGGGAGTATTGTCAGCGTTATCAACCAGCGCGCGGGTAGCAATATCTTCACTGAGGTGGATCCCGAAACTCAGGCACTGCTAGACCTGGCTGGCCGGCTATGGGATGCATCGGGAGGCCTATTTGATGTCACATCGGGGCCACTCAGACAGGCATGGGACTTTCGAGCGGACGGTAGTGCCGATCCCACTCGGGTTGATTCAGCACTCCCACTAGTGGGTTGGGAGCAGATCGAGTGGCGGGGATCGAGTCTACGTTTGCCCACTGCGGGCATGGAGATCGATCTGGGCGGGCTGGCTAAAGAATACGCGGCAGATAGTGCCATCAGTCTGATGCGAAACCTGAACGTGATTTCCGCGCTGATTGAGCTTGCCGGAGATGTCGCCACGATCGGGGATAGTGAAGACGGCAAACCCTGGCGTGTCGGTATTCGGGACCCTGTCAGCGCCGGTAGCCTCTGTACTGTGCAACTATCGAACGCAGCCATTGCAACGAGCGGAAACTATGCTCGACGCATTGACCACGACGGGAAGCGATATGGTCATCTCCTCAATCCCAAAACTGGATGGCCCGTAGAGGGCCCCACCAGCGTGAGCGTCCTCGACAGCCACTGCCTAACTGCAGGGGCCGTGGCGACGGTTGCCTGTCTGCACTCGGAAAAGGATGCGAGGACGTGGCTTGAACACGCTGCCCTCCCCTGGCTAATGGTGTCGAGCAAGGACAAGCGAAGCGGTCCCATCGCAGACCGCTTCGCCGCTCCAGCGTAAACTTTCACCTCTGGCGCCAGCCTTCATCACTTTTGTTGCTACTATCGCGATGCTGCCGCTGGGTTGATATCCGCTCGAGAGGGGATCGGCTACCCTAGGCAAATAACTCTCATGCCCAAAGCCGAGGCGTCGGTATTGATCCAACTGGAGATTGCTGAGGGTAAAAGTGATAACGAGGCGCTGTATCTTCGGTTTGGTCATTCCTTCTGAGTGCATTACCGTGATCGAGTGATCAGGGCCCATGGAGGGGCAAAGGAGCATGAAGACTTGTTTCCATTGAGCAAAACGCAACGACGTTGCCGCGCGCTGGCGTTTGCACTGGCGCTCGTGCCTTTATCAGCTAGCGCTTTGGCGCCGACGAGTACCCAAGGAGACACGCTGAAGGAGCTCATCGACGTGATTGAAGAGCGCCACTATGCGAGCCGGCGCTACGACGACGCGCTTTCGGCACAACACTTTATTGCCTACCTCGACGCGCTAGACCCACAGCGTATGTTTTTTGATGCAGCAGATATCACCGACTTCTCCTCGTGGAAGCTGGAACTGGACAATGCCGGTCGACGGGGCAACCTGGACCCTGCTTTTTCTATGTTCAATCGCTACCATGAAAAACTGAAGGAAAGGCTGCAGAACATTCTGACGACGCTGCCTCAAACGCTGGAGGGCTTTGACTACGAGCTCGATGAGTACCTTGTCATTGATCACTCCACCATGCCCTGGGCCCCCAACGCCAACGAGCTCGACGAGCGATGGCGGAAGCGGCTCAAGAATCAGGCGCTGAGCCTCATGCTGGCAGACAAGCCTACTGATGAGATCCCCGATACGTTGGCTCGGCGTTACCAAAATCAACTGAACCGGCTCGATCAGTACAACGCACAGGACGTTTTCCAGATCTATGCCAATACCCTTGCCGAGCAGTACGACCCTCACACCAACTATTTCTCCCCTCGTCGCGCCGAGAATTTCGATATCAATATGAGCCTCTCGTTCGAGGGCATTGGCGCGATGCTACAAATCGATGACGAATACGCAAAAGTCAGCCGCCTCATTCCCGCGGGGCCGGCTGACAAGCAGGGCGAGCTCCGACCCTCTGACTTGATCATTGGTGTTGGGCAAGGGGAATCCGGCCCCATCGAGGATGTTGTGGGTTGGCGGCTCGACGAGGTGGTTGACCTCATTCGAGGCCCGAGAGATACCGTGGTCAGGCTTGAAGTCATCCCCGGTAAAGGCAAGACAGACCAGCGTCGGGTTGTCCCGATCAGGCGCAATGAGGTGAAACTAGAAGAACAAGCGGCACAAAAGGAAATTATCGAATTTACCGACGAGGCCGACCAAAAACACCGTATCGGGGTTATCGATGTCCCGGCTTTTTACATTGATTTCGATGCCTATCGTCGAGGAGATAAGAACTACCGATCTACCACGCGTGACGTCCAAAGATTGATCGCGGAGCTAATGGCTGAAAACGTAGAGGGACTGGTAATTGACCTTAGGGACAACGGTGGCGGCTCTCTGCAGGAGGCCAATCAGCTGACGGGGCTGTTCATCGAATACGGTCCTACAGTTCAAATCCGATCGGCTGAGAGCCGCGTGTGGCGGGACGGCAAGCGGCGTCGATCAAACTATTACGAAGGGCCGCTGGCAGTCATGATCAATCGACTCAGCGCCTCGGCATCCGAGATTTTTGCCGGAGCCATACAGGATTACGGACGCGGCATCGTGGTTGGCGAGCAGTCGTTTGGCAAAGGAACCGTGCAATCTCTGGTGCCGCTCCAAGAGGGCCAGCTGAAGATTACCGAGAGCAAGTTTTACCGCATTTCCGGGGACAGTACGCAGCACCGAGGAGTAATCCCTGATATTACCTACCCGTCGCTCTTTGATCCTGAAGAGATCGGCGAGAGCGCGCTCGACAACGCGTTGGCCTGGGATCAAATCGCGCCGGCTCGCTTCAATCGCTACCACGACTTTGGTGCGATTATGCCGATGCTGACGAGCCTTCACGAGAAGCGCGCGGCCAACGATCCAGACTATCTCTACCTGCAAGATCGGGTGGTTATCGCGCAGGAAGCGCGCACGATCACCGCCCTGCCGCTGCGAGAAGCCGGCAGGCTTGCCATGAGAGATGATCAGGAATCCAAGGCGCTGGTTATTGAAAACAAGCGGCGCATCGCAAAAGGGCTTGAGCCCCTTAAAAGCCTTTCTGATGCTGAACAGCTCGAGCGCGGTAGCGCTTCGGAAGAGGAACCGACTGCAACATCAGCCGAAATGCCAGTTGATACGATTGCGGACAATGACGACGAAGATGCCGAAGACGTTCTGTTGATGGAGACAGGGCGCATTCTGGTCGACGCGATCACGCTGCGTCCCAACACCAGCGTCGCTGGACGCGCGCAATAATCGAAATGCCCTGGTAGAACTTGCGCGGCTGGACCAGAGGCGCAAGCCGAGCTCTAAAAGCCTATGCTGGGGTAATGAATTCGTGTCCCCCCATATAGGCCTGCAGCGGCGCAGGGAGGCGAATACTGCCATCGGCCTGCTGCCCGTTCTCCATGATAGCAACCAAGGTCCGCCCCACGGCGAGGCCAGATCCATTCAGCGTATGCAAGAGTTCTGGCTTGCCGGTTTCCGGATTTCTCCACCGTGCCTGCAGGCGACGCGCCTGAAAATCCCTGAAGTTCGAGCAACTCGAGATTTCGCGGTAGGTCGACTGGCCGGGTAGCCAGACCTCCAGATCATAGGTCAGTGCCGAGCTGAAACCCAGGTCGCCACCGCACAATATGACTTTTCGATACGGCAATTCGAGCGCCTGCAGAATGGCCTCGGCATGACCCGTCAACGCTTCCAGTGCAGCCTCTGACTGAGTGGGTCTCACGATCTGTACCAATTCGACCTTTTCAAACTGGTGCTGGCGAATCAGGCCGCGGGTGTCGCGCCCGTAGCTCCCCGCCTCGCTTCGAAAGCACGGCGTGTGGGCCACGTAGCGCAAGCCCTCCTCGCCCAGTTTGTCAGCGTCGTAGATCTGGCCTCGAGCGATGTTGGTCACCGGTACCTCGGCAGTGGGCGCAAGATAAAAGCCCTGCTCCCCCTCGAGGCGGAACGAATCCTCGGCAAATTTCGGCAGCTGCCCGGTCCCCGTCAACGAGGCCTCATTGACAATGTAGGGGACATAAACCTCCTGATATCCGTGCGCCTGCGTATGAGTGTCCAACATAAACTGTGTCAATCCACGGTGCAGTCGCGCAAGGTCACCTGAGAGCATTGAAAAGCGCGCACCGGCAATTTTGCCCGCGGTCTCGAAATCCATTTGCATCAGTGCCTCGCCCAAATCAACGTGATCCTTAGGCTCAAAGGCAAACGAGGCGGGTTCACCCCACTTGAGCACCTCAACGTTATCGTCTTCAGTCGCGCCGCACGGCACCTGAGGATCTGGCAGATTGGGCGTCTCCATCAACAACGCGTCAATCTCAGCTTGCACTGCTTCAGCCTCGGCAGTCGCTGCCTCAAGATCAGAGGCTAATCGAGCCAGCACTTCATCAACCTGGGCTTTTGCTTCGTCTACGCTTGCGCCGGCTGACACCAATTCACCAATTTTTTTTGAGGCGGCTTTGCGTTCTGCGAGTAGACCCTGTGATCGAACATCTGCCTCTTTTCGTCGCGCATCCAGCGCACTAAACGCGAGCAGATCAAATTCCACACCACGCTTTTTAAGCGCTTCGATGACGCTGTCTGGATCTTGTCTAAGGGTTTTGATGTCTAGCATGCTTGGCGTCCCGCTCGGAGGGCCGCGAGTTTACCGCGAAAAGGCGTCGTACTGGTGTGCGAAAGTGCCCGCATGTTTACCCTAACGCCCTGATCAACCCAACTCCTAGCCCGGCACCCACCACGCAGCTCACGACGCTCAGTGCGACATACCCCAATGCTGTTTGCCATGCACCTTGCTCAAAGAGCAGCAACGTATCAAGCGAGAATGTTGAAAAGGTCGTAAAGCCCCCCAGCACACCGGTGATCAAAAAGGCGCTCCACAGTGGTGCAGCCTCCGCTCTATTAAGTGCGGCCCAAATCAAGCCAATCGCGACTGAACCGATGACGTTGGCAGCGAAAGTGTGCCAGGGGAAACCAGCACCGGTGGAGAGCGTTGCCGCGATACCTGCTCTGCCCATGGCCCCCAAAGCGCCGCCCAGCGCGACCGCGAGCCAATACATGGTTGTCATGCTCCGCGTTCCTGTTGCGCCTGCCGATTGAAAGCGCGCAGCCGATCCAACTTTTCCTTGATTGCACTCTCTAAACCCCTGTCTGTGGGCTCATATAACTGCTCCGCAGCAACGCCTTCTGGAAAATACTGAGCACCCGCCGCAAATGCGCCGGGCTCGTCGTGTGCGTAGCGGTATCCCTCGCCATAGCCTTCGTCCCTCAACAACGCTGTAGGCGCATTACGCAGCGTCATGGGAACCTCTGCGGACCCAGATTCCTTTGCTAGTGCGGTCGCCGCGTTAAACGCCTTGTAGACGGCGTTACTTTTCGCCGCGCAGGCGAGATACACCAGGGCTTCAGCAATTGCCAGCTCCCCCTCCGGGCTACCCAGCCGCTCTTGCACCGCAGTGGCATCCAGCGCCAACTGTAGCGCCCGCGGATCAGCCAGCCCGATATCCTCTGACGCCATACGGATGCAGCGGCGGGCGATATAGAGCGGATCACAGCCGCCATCAAGCATTCGCGCGTACCAATACAGCGAGGCATCCGGGTCCGATCCTCTCACCGATTTGTGCAGAGCGCTGATCTGCTCGTAGAAGACATCACCACCCTTGTCGAAGCGCCGCGCGCTGGTTGATCTCAATTCAACAAGTAGCGCTTCATTAAGCGTGATTTGGGACGCACCACCATCAGCAAGATCAGTCGCCAGCTCGATAAGGTTAAGGGCTTGTCGCACGTCCCCGTCTGCCAGTGTCGCCACACCTTCACAAAAGGTCTCACTGGCCTCTGCCTCTGGGTAGCACCGCTCGATCGTACGGCGCACTAACCCGGTCATCACCGTCCCTGAGACTGATTTCAGCCGATAAACCCGTAACCGAGATAACAAGGCCGTGTTGACTTCGAAGGATGGGTTTTCCGTCGTCGCGCCGATGAAGCAGATGGTCCCGTCCTCAATGTGAGGCAAAAAAGCGTCCTGCTGACTTTTATTGAAGCGATGCACCTCATCAACGAAAAGTACCGTGCGCCGGCCTCTTGCACCTGCCTCCCGTGCTTGGTCAATCGCCGCCCGGATGTCTTTCACGCCGGAAAAAACTGCTGACAACTGCAGGAACAACGCATCGCTATAGACGGATACCAATCGCGCAAGGGTGGTTTTACCAACACCTGGCGGCCCCCAAAGGATGAACGAATGCAGTGTGTTTGACTCGATGGCTCGCCGAAGCGGCTGGCCCGCGCCCAACAAATGGGTTTGTCCGACAACCTCGTCGAGTGACTGGGGACGCATCCGGGCCGCCAATGGCTCGAGGTTTTCAGAAGCTACAGCGAACAGATCGGGCTCCACACTCATGCTCCGCTTCGGCGTTCAGAATGGCGTGAGTGGCGCGACAAAATCCGCAATCTGAGGCGGACGGTCGATGTTCTCGCGGAGCTCGACCCGCAACACTTGCCCTCCCCGGTCTTCCGCATCAAGCCTCCACACAGTCTTGCTTATAAGCGCGATGTCGAGGCGCTGATAGGGAGATTGCAGGTCCACGGGGATGAGCACCGCCGAGTAACCAGCCAGAGAGATATCAAACGCGGAATCCAGTGTCGCCCTCGGCGCTAATAGCCACTGAAGAGGACTGCTTGCCGTCTCGACAATCGGTCGCTCGACCACGACTTCCAGATCCCAGTCGATCTGGGTCAGCTGATCACTATTAGCTAAAAGTAGCTGGCTATCGGGGGCCAAAATCTCCCAGCGGAAAAAATGCGGGCGCAACAGCGCAAAGTTGCCGTTGCTTCGCTCCAACACCTCTCCCTCAGGGCTGATAATCTCCTGCGTAAACTGCCCGGCCATCCCCTCGCGCGCTGCCAGCGTCTCCAGCACATCAGCCCTTAGCCCAGTGGACAGCAGCGCGGCACACAACCCCAGCATGATCCGCCAGCGCATCTATTCCTCCGCCGGTGCGGGTGCCAATACCTCGCGCTGGCCATTGGTACCCATTTCAGACACCACGCCGGCGGCCTCCATGGTCTCAATCAGCCGCGCGGCTCGGTTGTAACCGATCCGCAATTTACGCTGCACGGAAGAAATCGAGGCACGACGGCTACGGCATACATAATCCACCGCCTCGTCGTAAAGCGCGTCGGCCTCACCATCCTCATCATCAGACGTCGCCGACTGGATCTCATGAGCCGTGACCGGGGTCTGTCCTCCCTCATCCAGCAGTCCGTCCAGATACTGGGGCTCACCGCGTCGCTTCCAATCCGCGACCACTCGGTGCACTTCGTCATCAGAGCAAAACGCGCCATGGACACGCACCGGCACACTGGACCCCGCTGGCAAGTACAACATGTCACCGTAGCCCAGGAGCTGGTCGGCACCGCCTTGATCCAGAATCGTCCGGGAATCCACGCGCGAGCTCACTGAAAAGGCTATCCTGGACGGGATATTGGCTTTAATCAGTCCGGTAATGACATCGACGGATGGCCGCTGTGTAGCCAATACAAGATGAATGCCTGCGGCCCGCGCTTTCTGGGCGATGCGTGCAATCAGCTCCTCCACCTTCTTGCCGACAATCATCATCATATCGGCGAATTCATCAATAACCACGACGATGCTGGGTAACTTCTCAAGTGTCGGGTGTTCCTGCTCTTCTTCTGTCAGCTCGAGCACCGGGTCGGGCTTCCACATGGGGTCAAGAAGCGGCGTTCCCTCCTTCTCGGCGTCGAGCACCTTACGGTTGTAACCCTGCAGATTGCGCACACCTAGAAGCGACATCAGCTTGTAACGCCGCTCCATTTCGGCTACGCACCACCGCAGACCATTCGCGGCGTCCTTCATGTCCGTGATCACCGGCGTCAACAGGTGCGGAATACCGTCATAAACAGACAGTTCCAGCATCTTGGGGTCTACAAGAATCAGCCGCACGTCGGCCGGGGTGGCCTTGTAAAGCAGGCTGACCAACATGCAGTTAACACCAACGGACTTACCCGAACCTGTGGTGCCGGCCACCAACACATGGGGCATTTTCCCAAGGTCTGCCACGACGGGCGCCCCCGCGATATCGTGTCCTAGCGCGAATGTGAGTGTCGACTTTGAGTCTTCAAACGTTGAGGAAGCCAGCACGTCCTTGAAGTTCACAGTTTGCCGGTCAGCATTGGGAATCTCGATGCCCACCACGCTTTTGCCCGGGATAACCTCCACCACTCTGACAGAAATAACAGCAAGAGACCTGGCTAAGTCTTTGGCTAAGTTCGATATTCTGGAAACTTTTACACCAGCTGCGGGTTGTATCTCGAATCGCGTGACCACGGGGCCCGGATACACCGCAACTACTTCAGCCACCACCCCAAAGTCTTTCAACTTGAGTTCTAGCAGCCGCGACAGCGACTCGAGCTCATCTGTGGAATAGCCCCGCTCACCCGCGTCTGAGGGGGCATCGAGAAGATCCAGCGGAGGCACTTCTCCTGAGACGGGGATGTCGAACAGTGGCTTTTGCTTTTCGCGCTCCACTTTTGCGCTCGATGTCGGCATCTGTTTGGGTGGCTTGATCTTGGGTGGCGCGCGCATTTTCTCTTTGGCCACGTGCTGTTCTATCTGAACTTTGCGCTCCTCTAGCTGCTTCTCACGCGCCCGTCGATCCCGCATGCGATCCAGCCACGCAAGGCCCTCACGGTAGGTATAGCGGGTGCCCTGGATCACCTGACGTCCCAACCAATCAATGACTCTGAGCCAGCTAATATCCGCAAATACCGTGAGCCCCAGTAAAAACAGCGTGAGCAGCACTAAACGGGCGCCAACTGGGTTGAACGCTTGATCGAAACCCGCTCCGATTGCTGCACCAAGAATACCGCCAGCACCCTGAGGCAACCCCGAATCTCCGACATCATTGAGCGCTCGCAGGGCCGTGGCCGCCACAACCAGCAGCAATAAGCCAAGGGCACGAAACCCCAACACCTGCCAGTCAATTGGTTGGTGATCGTCATCCGAAAGCAGCAGCGAAACTGCTCGGTAAGCGAGCAGAACTGGCACCAGATAGGCGGCAGAGCCAATTAACGAGAAAAAGATATCGGCAAGGAAAGCGCCGGTGATGCCACCAAGATTGCTGACCGCGCCCCCGGTCCCGCTGGCAGACCAGCCAGGGTCGTTGTCGCTGTAGGTGAGCAGCGCCATGAGCACGAAAACACAGGCGGCCCCGACGCCGATAAAAAGGACATCTCGCACCCTGCGCCGCCCGAACGCCTGCCCCTCTTCCGCTAATTTCGCCGTTGCCGTTTTGTCTTTGCCCGCCACGATCCTGCAACCACCGCTGGAAATCCCTATGCTAGCACAGCGCCCTGCGCGGCATGGTCGAATATAAGCGCTATAATTCAGGTGCTTACCCCCAATTGCCTGCACGAATTCGGTCGACTCAGCCCGGCTCTCACTGGCCTCTTGCGAGGACCTGCGATAACCTAGCTCCGCAGTCATCGGATTCCTGCCCCGCCGCAGTAAACGGAACATTTTCATGAGTACATCCTCACACCAACGCCTGATGATTTTAGGGTCCGGGCCAGCAGGCTATACCGCTGCTGTTTATGCCGCTCGGGCCAATCTCAATCCTGTCGTGATTACCGGCCTGCAACAGGGCGGGCAGTTAACCACCACTACAGAGGTGGAAAATTGGCCAGGTGGGACTCATGATCTGCAGGGGCCGCAGCTCATGCAGCAAATGCAAGAGCACGTGGAACGGCTCGAGGCGAGCGTGGTCTTTGATCACATCGAAAGCGTCGACCTGTCTGCGCGCCCATTTATCCTGAAGGGCACCGCGGAGTACACCTGCGACGCCCTGATTATTGCCACAGGCGCCTCGGCACAGTATTTAGGCCTGCCCTCTGAATCTGCCTTCATGGGCAAAGGCGTCAGCGCTTGTGCCACCTGCGACGGGTTCTTCTATCGCAATCAGGAGGTGGCGGTCGTAGGCGGCGGCAATACCGCTGTCGAGGAGGCGCTCTATCTCAGCAACCTGTGCGCCAAGGTGCACTTGATTCACCGTCGCGACAGCCTGCGCGCCGAGAAAATTCTGCAGGACCGACTGATGCAAAGAGCGGAGGAAGGCAAAGTCGAGCTGCACTGGCATCGCACACTGGATGAGGTACTTGGCGATGACAGCGGCGTGACCGGCGTGCAGATTCAGTCCACGCTTGAGGCTGAGCAACAAGAAAAGATTAATCTCTCCGGCGTCTTCATTGCCATCGGCCACAAACCCAACACCGATTTGTTCGCGGGACAGCTCGACATGGTTGGCGGGTATCTCACCGTGCATTCTGGTACCGAGGGTCAGGCAACACTTACGAGTGTGGATGGCGTATTCGCTGCGGGTGATGTGGCTGACCATATCTATCGACAGGCGATCACTTCTGCCGGGTTTGGCTGTATGGCAGCGCTGGATGCCGAAAAGTATCTCGACGGACTTGAGTCGGGCTGACATTGCACAACCCTTTTCCGCCAACCTCTCAGGCGTTGAATGAACCAAACGGCTTGCTTGCCGTCGGAGGAGACCTCGAACCCAGCACCCTGCTGTGCGCCTATGCCCAAGGCATTTTTCCCTGGTTCGAATCCGACCAAGAGATTCTGTGGTGGTCTCCCGATCCCCGACTGACGCTGCGATCTGACTCAATACACATCAGTCGATCACTGAAAAAAGCGATCCGTCAGTGCGGCTGGCGCCTGCAATATGACACTGTTTTCGCGGACGTGGTGAGTCACTGCGCCCATGCGGATCGCAATCAGCCCGGAGCTGGCACCTGGATCACACCAGACATGCACTCAGCCTATTGCGCGCTGCACGATCTCGGTGTCGCTCACTCGGTAGAGGTCTACGAGACGGATGAGCTCATCGGGGGCTTGTACGGCATTTTGCTCGGCAACATGTTCTTTGGGGAGTCCATGTTCTCTCTGCAGTCGAATGCCTCAAAGATGGCCTTTGTGGCGTTAGCCAAGCTGTGCCGCGATAACGGCATCGAGGTCATAGACTGTCAGGTCCAAAATGAGCACCTCGTGTCGCTCGGTGCACAAACAATGCCGCGTCAAGACTTTGAAAATCATCTTCGGGACGCTATAAAGGTCCCTATGCCAGATATAGCCATCAATCCGCTTTGCCTGCTTTCAAATGAGCCGCTGCCGCTGGAAAAAAGGCTAGGGACACCGCTCGCTTTGACAGTGGCTGAGTTGCTATGACGGCGTCATTGAGAGAGATCAAGGTCTACACGACCTTCCCTCATCGGTGCTCCTATTTGGAGGGCGAAGAAGCAACCACTCTGTTCGTCGATCCGAGGCAAAAGCTGAGCCAGGAACTCTACACGCAGCTCTCCTTGCTGGGCTTCCGGCGCAGTGGCGATCACGTTTACAGGCCACACTGCGCTCGATGCAGCGCCTGTATCGCATCGCGGGTTCGAGTCGCTGAGTTTGAACCCAGTCGCACGCAGAAGAGAATCAGCCGCCGGAACGCGGATCTGCGGCTTGAGCAGTCGGAATCGATTCTCGACGATGAAGCCTACAACCTGTACCGCTATTACATCGAATCTCGTCATGCCGACGGCGACATGTACCCGCCGGAACGCGAACAGTACGAGTCGTTTCTCAACGACGGGCTGGGCTGTGCCAACTATTACCGGCTGTACCAAGGCAACCGCCTTATCGCGGTCACCGTGGCCGATAAGATGCTCGATGGGTTGGCCGCCATCTATACGTTTTTCGACCCTGATCAGCCCCAACGTAGCCTGGGTACCGAGGCGATTCTGCTCCAGATTCGACAGGCACAGTCCATGGGTCTGCCATTTGTTTATCTGGGATACTGGATCGATGGGTGCCGCAAAATGTCCTACAAGTCCCGTTTCTCACCGTTGGAGCTGTTTGTCGACGGACACTGGCAGCAGCAAAAAACCGAGCAAACGAAATCGCCTGACGCGTCCACTATAGTGTCTCTGCTCGACCTAAACGATAAAGCCTAAAATCATCCAATAAGTGAATCGCTTCCCCCGCACTGCGGTTTCAGCTACAGTGCCGCCCACTCAGCCCATGGAGACGCAGCCTGAATGGCGAAAGAAGACCAGATTGAAATGGAGGGGGAGATCATCGATACCCTTCCCAACACTACCTTCCGTGTAAAGCTGGAAAACGGCCACGTGGTGACAGCACACATCTCGGGCAAAATGCGCAAGAACTACATCCGCATCTTGACCGGCGACAAGGTTCGGGTCGAATTGACCCCCTATGACCTTACAAAAGGTCGCATCACTTATCGCGAGAGGTAATAACTTTTTCGTCACGTGGTGTGAGTCCACGTGCAGGGCTTATCTAAGCTTCGACCGGCTCCTCGACCTCGACTAGCGTTTCGATCAGCAACCCGTCCCGTGCCTCATTGAGCGTCACGGCAGCGGTGCCGCCCTTCGCCAGTGATCCAAATAGCACCATGTCCGCCAACGGCTTTTTGATGTGCTCCTGAATCACACGCTCCATGGGTCGAGCGCCCATGGTCGCGTCATAGCCCTTCTCCACCAGCCACAGCCTGGCATCCTCATCGACCTCAATCACGACTTGCCGTTCATCAAGCTGCGACTGCAGTTCAGTGAGGAATTTATCCGCCACCGTGAGAATGACGTCCTCACCCAATGGCCCGAAGGGCACGATCGCGTCCAGACGGTTCCGGAATTCTGGCGTGAACGTGCGATTGATTGCCTCGATCGAGTCCGTCGAGTGATCCTGCATGGAGAAACCGATTGAACGTCGGCTCACATTTTCCGCACCAGCATTGGTCGTCATCACCAGAATCACGTTTCGGAAGTCG
>Ga0163109_10001028_pt1 | contig 22089 bp, 20 predicted proteins | sample CRUFie1St13metaG_FD_108704 | JGI IMG/M metagenome (GOLD analysis project Ga0163109, IMG submission 108704) | Marine microbial communities from the Costa Rica Dome - CRUD Field 142mm St13 metaG | ecosystem: Environmental > Aquatic > Marine > Oceanic > Photic zone | place: Costa Rica: the Eastern... | reverse complement strand
GGTGAAATGGGAGGGTTGGGGCTCGTGCTGCTGGCGTTTGTCGCACTGATATTGAGCACCACCACCATGTTTACCGGTTGGTACTACGGCGCCAAATGCTTTGGTTTTTTGGTCGGCGCGCAGTGGCAGCCCTACTTTCGCTGGTTTTTTGTGCTGGCGGTGATCTTTGGCGCAACCGTCAGCATCGATGTGGTCTTCAATCTGATCTCGGCGAGCTACGGGCTGATGGCAATTCCCACGATGATCAGCTCTATCCTGCTGGCCCCGAAAGTAGCCGCAGCAAGCCGAGATTATTTCGCGGCGCTCTCCACGAGGGCTTGAGCGCCGGATACAGCCGCAACCTTCGCGTCGCTGGCTGGCAACTTGAGGACCAGTAGTGCGTTGCCGGGCATCTTGCCGGCAAAGGCATAGCCTGAATTCACTATCAGGCGATCACCAACAATGAGCGGTGCCTGCCCGCCACCGATCGAACCGCCCTGTGCTAAGCGACCATCAACTGCGGTGAAAGACTGCGTGGTATCAAACTCCCACAGCACCTTTCCATTGTCGATGTCAAAGGCCCTCAACCAGCCTTCATTTGAACCCGCGAGCACGTAATCGCTTGTTACCGAAATCGCCGCCGAATAGCCGGGGTAACACCCGGGCCTTCCAAGACACACGTCGTCGCCCGCCGGCGCTTGCCAAACATACTCACCGTTATCCACATTGAGCGCATAAACGCCGGGTCGCGCGGGCTCATCGTAATCACGGCCATCTGGCGCATCACTGATCGGCACGAAGACCTTGCCATCGTGGGCCGCAATACCAAAATTCACGCCAGCCACCACACCACCCCGGCCGACCTTGGTCTTCCAGAGCGATTCGCCGGTTTCGGCGAGCATCGCCGTCACAACCCCGCCTTTATCTCCCGCGAGAATGATCCGCCTGCCCTGCGAATCCTCACTAATCACAGGCCCTGCGCCGTAGTCATAGTCGGGGCCGTTATCCTCGGGGCAGTTCACGGGATCAATGTTCTCGCAGGATCCGTTCCAGACATCGCCAAAGCGTGCCTGGCGGACCCAGACCGTCCGGCCCGAGGCTTTGTCTAAAGCGATGATGGAATCGCTGGTCTCTGACCCTTCACCCGAATAGTCATCCCCGGTGGCGATGTATAGATGATCCGCATCCATGGCCATGCCGGCCCAGATTGGCACACCGCTGGGGCCGAACTGGGGCGTGCCCGCAGCGCTGACGCCATGTTGTTCCGCAGGGGGAATGAAATGCCGGCGCCACAGTTCTTCGCCGGTTCTTGCTTCGAGCGCCACGATCGATCCTCTGAAGGAACAACAGGGGTAACCGGCCGCGATCGCCGCGCCCTCCTCGAGTGAGGACACCGGCACGAAGAGCACCCCGTCAGATAATTCAGCAGCAGCCGTCAGCGTGGCGGCACTGTGATCTTCGATCCGCTTTTTCCATCGCAACTCACCGGTGAGTGCCGACACCGCATATTGATTGCCCGTCAGATCGCCAAAAAAAAGCAGTGGATCAAGGGATTCGTCTGCGGCGTCCCAGGGCTCGAGCGTCAGTCCGTTGCGCACCTCGCTCGATGCCTGAAATTGCCAGCGGGTGCAGCCGGTCTCCATGTCGAAGGCGTAAACCAAGCCACTCTGGCTACCCACGAACAGGGCGCCCGCGCCGAATGCCGGTTGCGAGCGTGCCCGGGTCGCATCCGGATACGCAAAGGCCCAGTCCACTGTGAGTGAAGCAATATCTTCCCCGGTGACGCGCGCCACCGAGGGAGCCATGTAATGACTTGCTCCAGCTTCCAGTCCCCAATGCTGAAACACCGGCGTCTTCGACAAATCAAACTCCGTGGCGGCACCCTCGCAGGCGACGCCCGCCTCAGCGGTATTCGTCTCGGTGATTTTGCGCTCGGCGATGTACTCAGCCACTGCGGTTTTTTGCTCAAGCGACAAATCGGCCGCCACTTCGCGCATTGGGCCGTCAATCATGGCTACGAGTAACGTGCTGGGCGAGACGTTTTCCAGCACGTAACGCTGCGGGGCTCGCACCATATTGCCGTCGTGGCACGCCGCACAATGTTGGACATAGAGCGCACCACCCACGGCCTTGGTTTCAGGGTCCAGGGGCACTGTGACCTCCTGATAGGCGGCCGAATTGGGGGCCTCCACGTTGGCGTGTGCCGGGATCGCCGCGATGACCGCAATGAGGACAACGAGTGATATCGCAAGCCCGATCATCGGCCGAAAACCCGCTAATAACAGCGGTCTTGTCTGTTCGCCTTCAAAACTCATCGTATTCACCACCGCTAAAAGAAGAGAGGATTAGACCGCCGTCTGCCAAAAAGCGTACACCGGGTCGCCCTTGCTCCGCTCGCCCTTCACCATGTCCTCGAACATGCCCAACCCCATCAGATCTTTTGAATCGGCAGAGGTGGTCCAGTCCATCACAAAGGTCCGGTGGCTGATCTTCCACTCGCCGCTACGGCGCTCATAACGATCGATATAGCGTCCACCGGTCATCACGTCCTGAGGCGAGTCCCCCTTGGTGCCCTGGAAGGCCACCACGTAGCTCTCTCCCACCGCATTATCGCCGTCGACATCGATCCAGTGATTCGTAACCGTGTGGGCAACCCGTAACGAAGTCTCATCGAGTAGCTCGCCAATCGCGGTGGCGAACGCCACAGCAGGACCATTGAAGGCACCGGACACAATTGCGGCATCGTCATGAAACGCAGAACGAATAATCTCGGGGTCGCCCCGGTCCACGCCTCGCGCGTAACGGCACCCGAGTTCGGATATCGCCTGCTGTGCGACCACTTCCTCAAGCGCTTGGGTTTCATCCATCGGAGCACTCTCCTTCATTGATTTATTTGAGCTCGCGTGTGCTGCCATCAAGGCACTGCCCGCATCCCACGGAAAGTGCGCTCCCTGAGGGCCAAAAGTCTGGGGCGTAAACGCCGACCTAGCTGCTGTAGGCTGGGGCGAGGGAAACTGGGTAATCCAGTCCAAAACATACTGGCGATGCTGCATGCGCCAATCACCCAGTTTGTAGCGGTGTCGATCCAGGTATCGCCCCCCTACCAGATGCGGTTGAGGATCGCCATCAGTCGGCAGGGTAACCCAGGCCATCACATAGCTTTCGCTGATGGCGCTGTAGCCTTCAATCGCAATCCACATGTTGCTGGTGCGGTGCGAGGACATGGGCGCACCGTCGTGCATCGCCGCGATCGCTGCCGCAAAATCTGCAGCCGGGCCTTGCAGTGAACCGTAATCAACCGTGCCATCGTCGTGATAGGCCTCACGCAGAAGTGCCTCGTCCGCCCGATCGATACCCCGCGCATGTTGCGCGAGGCGATTCTGTATCACGGTGCGAGACCACGCCTCCCAAGCGCCCCACCCCGGGCCCCAATCGGGGGCGTCTCCAGCTTGATGACTCGTCATCGACCGCGACTCAACGGAGAACAGCAACAATGATGGAGGAGGAAGACCGCCGCGACATGGTCAGTCAGACATCAAATCGTTCAGGTGCTCGTGAAAGGCCTGCACGCGCCGCTCTTGATTGGGCATCCAGTACCCCTGATACCCCGCTGACGCCAGACCCTTCTGCTGCATCTCGGCGATGCTCAGATCTTGATCCGCCGTGGTACCCAGCGTCTTTTCTCCGTACTGAATATGCTCGTGGGGCGCGTCGGCAACCGGCAGATCTGGCCCACCCGCTGGCGACGGCGTCATGTCCTGCCCTTCGACCCGATTCACCAACCACCAGTGATCGAAAAGGCACTGCGCGGGGTCGGTCGGATGCGGGCGCGGGCGCAATAGCTGCACCCCATCCGGGCCCACCGTAATCACGTTATTTGGGAACAGGTTGTAAATCACATAATCCGTGAGCTGGTAGTCTGAACGATAGCTGTAATGCACGTAGCCCTGCGCCTCACCGTGCTCGCGCTTGGCGGCCTGAATATCCACCCGCAGCTGCCGCCAGGTATCGCGACCTACGTAATCGTCGCTGTCTACGTCCCAAGCGGCGGCCATACTTTTCAGCGGCTCGCCGATGATGTCGCTCCCGTATTGTAAAGAGGGCATAAAGGACGGGAACCAGCCGCGATTGTGGCCATTAGGGAAGCAGTCGAACTGGCAATCCTCGTAGTCCGCCGCGACATAGGGGATCAGCTCGGGATGCAGCACTTTGACGTGGTAGGCCTCGTTAAAATTATCGGTGATGATCTTCCAGTTACTCCGGGTCTCGGCGGTCATGTCCAGCACTCGGAGCATGTCCTCGATCCGGTGTGACTCGAGCTCACGACAGATCGTCTCGCCCAGGCTGGCATCCAACGTTGGCGTATCGGGGTTAAAGTTATACCAGATCAACCCGAATCGCTCCTCGCAGCGCATCTCTTTGAGGCGTGCCTTGCCACAGGGACTCTCTGCAAAGTCCTCCTCATCGGGCACTGAAGTCACCACGCCTGCGCGGTCAAAGGTCCACCCGTGGTAGGGGCAGGAGAATTCCCGCACGTGCCCGTCCTCGGCCTCGGTGATGCGGGTGCCCCGATGCGGGCAGGAGTTAAAAAACGCTTTGACCGCACCATCCTCCTGGCGAACCATGATGATGGAATCGATGCCCAGCTCGGTAGTGAGGTAGTCACCGGGCTCCGGCATTTGGTACGCCACCCCACCGATATTCCAGACGGTGTGCCACACCTTTTGGTACTCGCGCTGCAAGTAGTGTTTGCAGGTATAGCGGTCACTGCCGACTGAGTCGCCGCGCAACTGGGGCTCGGCCTCTTTGGGTGGCCGTGTCAGCGCACGTTCAAGGATCACGGGGTTTGCTGCGTTCATTATCTCTCCAGCTAATCGAATATCTGAGGCCCAGAAAGCCTAGGGACGCTTGTCAATGACTTCGCCAGCCACCTTTTCAAGTCGCATGTCATAAATCTGCCAGCCGACACCCTGGGTATAGCGGACTTTGCTGTAGTAAGTCCCCAAGTAGATATCGATCACACGATCATCATCTTGGTGCCACGCCTGCAGGAAGCTACTCATCTTGCCCTCACCGCCTTTGCCGTCAGCATCAGGCATACTGTCGAGCTCCACAATCTGGGTGCCCAGCAAATGCTGTGTGGAATCGAATACCGACAGCGCGCCGTCCACCACCTTCACCCACTCGTCGGGGCCCACCACTCGGAACTCCGCGCCGCTGGGGTCACTGGCGCGAATCGTGGCATCCTGAGTGAAGATTCTGTGATAAACCACCCGGCCGGCTTCGATATTCTCCGGCACATTGGTGCCGATTTGGTCCGTGGCGCGGGCATATAGTCTCTGGAGATACTCAATCTCGTGCTTGGCCAACATCTCGGCCACTTCGTGATCATTCGCCTGCACAGACATCGTCCCCATCCAGCACCACATCAGCGTGGCCAACCATACTGCTCGTTTCATTGCTGCCCTTTCTCCTCATACTTTTTCCAGCGCTCTTCGAGATTGCTCATTTTTATGGCCCATAGCAGAGGGCTAGCAACCGACCTCTCAGCAACGGCCTCTGCCTCAGGAGCCTGTTAGCCTCCTTTGCGACCAGCGAGGTAATCGTTTAGCACCTCGTGAAAATAACGCACCCGCGACTCCTGATCAGCCAAATAGTAATCCTCGAAGCCTTTCGACTCCCAGCCATTTTGCTGCGCCTCTGCGAGCATCATGTCCTGCCACACGATCGAGTCGACGATCTCAGGAATGCCTTGTCCGCCATCGAAATCCAGGGTTTCTGATTCGCACTCGGTCACCGGGAAAAGCCCTTGGGTCATGATGCCGTGGGCCTCGGCCTGCCCCTCAACGGGGAACGCCATGCACCACAGGTCGAAGGTGCATTTAGCAGGATCTTTAGGGTCGGGTTCAGTGCGAAAGAAAATCAGGTTGTCGGGCAGAAAGGAAATCGTCACGTTCGGAAAAATCACCGTGTGCGGACTGTCGGTGAGCTCCTCGTCATTCATGTGCTCGTAGTGCAAGTAGCCTTTTTCTCTCCAATGCTTGCGCTTTGCCGCTTTGAGATCCATCCAGCCCTGAATCGCTTTAGTTTCAAAATCCGGATAGCCGTCGGGGTCGATATCCCACATGCGAAGAATGTCATCGAAAGGATGCGGCTCGCCCTCGGGCAGCCGATCGCGCAGACTCGGGCGCATTGGCTGCACGGTGCGACCGTGTCCGTTAGGCCAAATCTCCGACCGCGCGCTCCAGTAGTCCTGGTCAATCCACGGTGGCACCTGCGGGTGCGCAGTGCGGGTGTGATAAGACTCGCTGAAATTGACCGACGCAAATTTCCAGTTGGTGTTGAGGCGGATCTTGCGGGCAAAGATCCGCACTGCCGTCTCCATGGGATAGTTTTTGTAGATCTCGGGCAAGGGATGCAGGTAATCCATCAGCCCCGGACTGTCACCACTGAAGCTGTACCACACGAAGCCGCCCCAAGTATCGCACCGCAATTCATTGAGCTTGAGCTTTCCGCAGGGGTCACCTTGCGAGAAGTTTTCGGGATCCTGTACCGATTTCAACACACCGTCGATGCCCCACACCCAACCGTGGTAGCGACAATGAAAGTCTTTAACGGACGAGCTCTGCTCCACTAGTCGCAGCGCGCGATGCTGACAGACGTTGTAGAAAGCGCGAATAGACCCATCCTCCTGCTTCGCACAGATCACCGACTGCCCCATGAAGTCGTGCACGACAAAGTCGCCGGGTTCCTCGAGCTCCACCAAGCGGCCGGCTACATGCCAGATCTTGGTCCACATGTGATCCCACTCTTGTTGAGCGAACTCGTTGGAGTAGTAGCGATCACCCGAGATAGCGTCGCCCCGCAGCAGGGTCGAGTCTCGACCATCCATCGTGTCGGGGTGGACGGGGATGTTCAGAACGGGGATTTCGAGCTGCGGTTTGTTCATGTTAGCCACGCACTTTTTATTAACGCACTGTTTTTTTGAGCGCCGAGATAGCATCGTCTCTGGCAACCGTGACAATATAACGCCTCTTCGCCATGGCGCGAACTCCAGCTTAAACGCCACCCAAGGACCAAAAAATGATCAACCGTCAGGTCGTCTTAAAACGCCACCCACAAGGCATCCCGTTGCCTGAAGATTTCGAGTTGGTCGAGGGCAGCATCGCCGAGCCAAGTGAAGGACAGATGCTGGTCCGCAACCTGTTCTTCTCTTTGGAGGCCGCGATCCGGGGCTGGCTTGATGGCAAAGCGAACTACTTCGAGCCCATTCCACTTGGCGGCGCCATTCGAGGGCCCTCGGTTGCCCGGGTCGTTGAATCTCACCTTGCGGGCTTTGAAGCTGGCGACCTGATCTTTGGCCTACATCACTGGGAGGATTATTCGCTCAGCGATGCCAATACGGTGCTGCTCTCCAAGCTGTCACCCGAACCTGACATACCTCTTTCCTACTACTCCGGCGGGCTGGGTGGCTCAGGCCACACGGCTTACGTGGGCCTTCATGAAATTGGCAAGATCCAGGCGAGAGAAACCGTGCTCATTAGTGCAGCAGCCGGCGCTACTGGCTCTATGGCCACCCAGATCGCCAAATTGCGCGGCTGCAATGTCGTGGGCATCGTTGGCAGTGACGAAAAGGCTGAGCTGGTGACAAAAACATTGGGCGCCGATGCAGCAGTGAATTACAAAACCTGCAGTGATCTCGCTGGCGCCATTTCGCAAGCCTGCCCCGAGGGCGTGGACGTCTATTTTGACAATGTCGGGGGGACCACACTGAACGCGGCGCTCGCGTGCATGAACACGTTCGGCCGTGTCATTGGCTGCGGCATGATCAGCGACTATAACGATCAGGAAAACCCAACTCCGATTTACAATCTGTGGAAGCTGGTGGAGAAGGAGCTCACCATGAAAGGCTTCCTGCTCTATACGTATATGGATAAAGTGCCTGCCGCCTCACAGCAACTTCACGAATGGGTGCGGGCAGGCGAGATCACTGTATTGGAAAACATTACCGAAGGTCTGCCCAATGCTGGTTGGGCCTATAGCGAGATGATGCGCGGTGCGACAATTGGTAAAAATCTGGTCGCAATGGATCTCCGCGCCGATGAGTCTGCCTCGTGATCGTCGGCAGACGCTAGGCCTCGAAACAAGACCGCGCGCAAGCAACGGAACTGAACAGTGGGTATGACATTGATTAAGCGCGCTCTGAAAATCCTGATCGGCATCGAGTGGGTCTACTCAGTAGTTGTGAACGGCGCTCTGCAGTTGCAACTGACTCAAGATCTGGTCAGCCCGAGAAGTACCATGTCACCTGGGAGCGTGCGTGGAGGAGGGTCGTCACCTGCTGATCCATACGCTAACGCGTCGTGGCGCAAACTCGGGAGTGAGCATCCTTCGTATTTCCGACCCGAAGTGTCGTGACAATGTGAACTTCTTCGCCAAAATGTCGGCGCAGCGCGACAGCAAGCATGGGGAGGATCACCTTAATCGGTAATAGGTAAATTCTGCACCTGACACCTGGCCGAGGACCTGCTCAAAGGCACATTGATTCTCTGATACGAGGGCAGCGTGGGCTGCCTCACTGAGAAAGATATCGTCACGGCTTCCCAAATCCTCCCCTAATTTCGATGCAATATTCATCTCATCTCCAAAGAAGCCATCTTCAGCGCCCGCGGATAACAACTTGCCAAAGCCGATACCCATGCTGACCCCATAGTTTTCATCGCCAGTTAAGGGCAGTGCAGCAGCATTAATGGCATCCCGCACATTGGTGCCCGCCACCAGCGCTTCTTCAGCCGACTTAAAAAAAGCAAAGCAATTGTCGGCGTGGAAAACATATGACACGGGGCTTGCTTGACGCAGCACCTCCTCGGTGACTGAGCGCGCGTGCGCGAGCTGCGTGAGAAAGTGAACAATGCCCTCTGCCTGCGTGGTTCGGGTAAAACCGACCGAGTCAATCACCAGAGGCGCCATTTCCACCCCAAATTGATCCCAAACGTCAGCTTCGTCACGCACCCCACTGGAAATGAGATCACCGTGACTCAAGAGAAACTCCATTAGGTTCATGGCTACCAGCACCAATTTTCCGCACTCAGCTAAGGTAGCACAGTGACCCTCAGGGAGCTTAAGGTGTTCATTTTCCCAGACAGGCGGCGACTTCCGTACAGTATGCCGTGCTACTCTGAAGCAACAGCTTTGATAGGAAAGCACGGTTAAACACTATAACCACCGCCAACTGACTGTCTATGAGTGACGATCCAGCAACAGAGGTTCAAGCCCTAGCCGGCGACCCCATCGTGACGGGTATATTGGATCGCTTGAGGCGCCAACTAGATACGAGCCTGGCTTATCACAGGCCAGCGCATACTGAGGACGTCATTCAGCAGGCTCTAACGCTGGCGAAACTTGATGCCCTTGACGCCCACTCGATGCTGCTGATCGCTGTGGCAGCCGCATTCCATGACGCAGGATTCCTGGTGACCCGATCAGGGCATGAAAGCATCAGCGCGAACATGGCGACCTCGGCAATGGCAGGGGATAAACGATTTTCACAGAAAGATATAGACTTGGTGGCCGATATGATAATGGACACACAGGTCTATCAGACCGGCGCCGTGCACCGGCCTAACACCCCCCTCTCAGCTTGGTTGCTTGATGCGGATTTGGCCAATTTCGGCAGGGATGATTTCTTCGAGCAGTTCCGGCTAGTCGCCCTAGAGAACAATATTGAGCCAGAACGCCTAGTCACAACCACTATTGATTTGATGGATCGACACTCGTGGCAATCCCCCGCAGGAGCAGCTTCTTTTGAGCTTAAAAAGCGCGAAAATCGCCAGGCGTTGACGCAAGTGGCGGTTTGAGAGGATATTGTTTTTGTACTGGCATTAGTTCGACGATTTGCGGTATCCATGACAATTAGGGCCGGCAGTCCCCTAACAGCCATAGGAGTAGGTTCGCGAATTTCGTAACTTGTCGAGGTTAGTAGTGAGTCGGTCAGCGGCAGTAAGAGGAGCGAAGCAGGATGAGAATCGCGTTTAGCAGTATCTTGGGATTGATCTTGGGACTGGGCCTCCTGGGATATGCGGTATTTGGCGGTGAGCCGGCGGTTTATTGGGGTTTCATCCAACCCGCAGGGTTGGGCATCGTGCTCGGGGGAACCCTTGCCGCCACGATGGTCTCCTACGAGGGCAGGTATGTCTGGAAGGCCTTCGGCACACTGCTAGCAGTGGTCATTCCCACCTCTGTTAGTCAGAAGTCACTGTTCGGCACCGTCGAAACGGTGATTGCATGGGGAAGAGTCGGCGCTAAGGATGGCATCGCCGCGCTTGAAAGCGAGTTTGCGAAAGTCGACACCGAAAAAGATGCATTTCTGCATCACTGCATCCAGTTGTTTCTTGCGGGCTACGATAAGGAAAATCTAAGAGGCAAGCTGGACACGTTTATCAATAGCTCCTATCAACGCAACATGGTCCGCGCGTCGATTCTTAACACGATGGCAAACGTCGCCCCTGCCTTTGGGATGTTAGGAACGCTTATCGGACTGGTGCTGATGCTGGCGAGTTTGGACGGTGGCGACAGCTCCTCTCTCGGAAGCGCTCTGTCCGTTGCTTTGTTAACCACTCTGTATGGAACTCTTTTCGCACAACTGATTTTTAAACCTGCGTCTCGACGCGCCGAGCAAAAAGAGCAAATCATGCGGTTCAAGAATCAGCTGACCGCGGAAGGGTTTTTATTGCTTATCAGTCAGGCAAATTCGGTTGAAATACAAGACCACTTGAACAGCTTCCTAGACCCAGCCATTCATTTTGACTCCGCAAAACAATAGGGGTCGCGATAAATGAGTGACGAACAGATATATGATTCAGACCCCAATGAGGACACCAGCTGGCTAGTGACTTACGGCGATATGGTCACGCTACTCATGGCGTTTTTCGTTCTCATGTACTCCGCTTCGAAAGTCAGTGAAGAAAAGTATGAGCAAGTGGCGCAAAGCATAGCGCAGGGGTTTAACTCGCCGGGACCCGATGCCATCGTGGAGATCGCCAGCAGCGAGAGCGCTGAGAGCGAGAGCACTGAAGAGGTAACGGTGTTGTCCCCTCTCACCAATGCGAAGGAAATGCTGGATCAGCTCATTGAAGAGCGTGATCTGGACGGAGAGATGAGCACTTCATTTACCCCAACCGGACTGAAGATAGAACTCTCCAGCAGCTCATTCTTTGGCTCTGGCTCCGCAGACGTGAGGGAGTCCATGGTTCCCTCGCTGATTGAGCTCAGTGAGGTGTTGCAAAGTCTTCCAGAGGGAGATTACCAAGTTGAGGTAGAGGGCCACACCGACAACGTACCGATTAATACGGCCCGCTTCCCTTCTAATTGGGAACTATCCTCACTTCGCGCAATTAATGTTGCACATATCTTTGAGGACACCGGCATACAGAAAGATCGGCTATCTGCCATTGCCTACGCAGACACCCGTCCAGAAGCGCCGAATACGGACGCTAATGGCATCAATATTCCAGAAAATCAGGCCAAGAACCGCAGGGTTGTTGTTCACGTGACGCGGCATGAGGTGATGTCGCCCAGCAACGGTGACTGAATAAGCTCTGCTAGTACCGCGCGCCGCCCCGAGTAGAGTAACTGAAGGCAGAGGATGAGGCCTCGCGTGAATAAAACGACCTCCTGCTCTCTAGACTCACCCAGCCACGTTTTACCGCGCCCTCACACTAGCCATCTTCTTTCCATCAACAGCGACAAAAAGGTTTTTATCGACCGTCTGTATTATCAAGCTCTCTCTGTAGGTCTTGCACTTTCTGTTCCAGCGCCTCAAATCGGTCGGCTATCGCAGCATCTTGAAGGTTGTCCAAAATCGTGTCGGGCGCTAGAAACATGAAAGTGAAAAATCCCGTTACTTCCATCCAATGCCAATTAGTGAGCGGCGCATTGATTAGCTCACTGGCGTCTGGTCGGAAGCATGCAAGATAAAGTATGACGTAACTTATCAAGCCATAAATGAGGCCGTTGATGGCTAAAGACAAACCCGGCCCTTGATCACCGGCAAAAAACACCATGAGTCCAGCAAGCACACACACCATGGACTGGAAGAGCAGCGCGCGCGCAACGTTAATAACTCTTGACTCTTTGCTGGAAACAAGTAGCGCCGCGATGAGGAAAAGCAACCAAACCGCGGCAGCAAAACCGTCAAGAAAGAACCATGATGACGCGTATAAAGCTGCGTAACCGACACAAGCGAAAAGCCCAGTGATGGCGAATGCGAGCCGCGTTATTGATGATGACTGCACGGATCCGTTGCGATAAGAATCTGAAAAACGGCTCTCCAGAAAAAAACCTATTACTGAGATTAGGCCGCCATAAAAAATGGTCACAAGCATCACCGCAGTGGCTCCGTAAATCCCACCGATATCAGCCTTCATAGTCAACATCTGACCCATGCCGATGAGAGCAAACAATGTGCCAACAGGTATCCCCAGATCCCGGCAGAGCATGCCACGGCGTTTCCAAGATCCCTCGCCTAGCAAAGAAATCGCGAGCAATATCGGAGTGGCTACTACAGCGCCCGCTATGGGGTTAATAAACACATTGGGGAGCATAAGCGCTACCACTTCCTTAACACGTCAGTACCTTCCTGAGATCGTGACATAAGCTCGGCTTGCCAGGCACCCTTTACATCACAACTCATCTGCATCAACTCCTTATCAGCACATTCTGTCCGCTAGCAGCAGACGCCGCCTTTGCCCATCGTTTTGCTGGAAGTCATCGAGAATAGTGCAGGGAGCCAAAAACCTAAAACTTTACAGGGCGGCGACCTCCACCCAATGCATCAGGTTTGCTCTAGGCGGCTCTGTAGTTTCTGACGGGTTAGTCACAGCACGATTTGAGACATAGTCAATAGCTCCTTGTACAGCACTGCCGACCACTGCGTCCCCCCTAGCGCCTCTCCCGAGAGCCACATGATGATTACCGCGCTTGATATTTTTGATGTTGCAGACACGCGGAAACACACCTAAGTAACGAGTAACGACAACACCCCGAGAATGGCAATGACACCCGCAGCTAGCGCCAAAGACCGCTGGAAGTAGAGGCGCTCACCTAGAAAACTGGCCCCATTACTCTCGAGGTGACGCTTATAACTCCGCGATACTGCCTCGACGTTTTCCGGATTGCCGCGCCACGTGCCCACCGGCTCATCGCCGCCACTGCCAAGGCCTCCACCTGCAGGCAGCGGTATGCGCGTCGCGGTATAGATGCTCTCGCGAGTCTCTCTCCCTCTGATTGACACCTCGGCAACGAATTCGGGCTTCAGTCCTTCCAGCGCGGCTGCGTCGGCAACCTCTTTTGACATCAATATCTCTCGATCAAATTGTTTAGTCAGCTGCTCTAGCCTAGAAGCAACGTTCACCACGTCACCAATAATGGTGAACTCGCGCCTTGCAGAAGATCCGATATTGCCTGTCATCACTGTACCGGAGTGAATGCCGATACCTATTTTGGTGTCATCGATGTCTCGCGCCAGCATCAGCGTCTTAACTCGCTCTGATATTTCCAGCGCCGCTGACACCGCATTGTGGCAGTGTTTTTCATCGCCCTTGGCGGCGCTGAATACAGCCATAAAACCATCGCCCAAAAATTTGCTCACAAACCCGTGGTGACGATCAACTGCCTCGATGAGAGATTCAAACAGCGTGTTTAGATAAATCACTACCGTCTCCGGCTCCCGCTTCTCAGCGAAAGTAGTAAACCCTCTGATATCGAAAAATAGAATCGTTAGTGTTTCAGATCTGCTTATTCCTGCATCTTCGTCAGATGTCAGTCGAGCAGCCACTTGAGGCGACACGTGCTGTCCAAAAATGGAGAGTATTTTTTGCTGTTCTTGAGCCTGCTCTAGAGAATTGAGTAGTCGCTTTTGTAATTCTCTGACGACAAGAACGGTGGCCGCGGTCACGAACAGCAAGAGAAGCGCTTTAACCGCATGGTGCTGAGGCGCAGTGAATATCTCGGGCAGTTGGGCGGAAAGATGAAATCCCTCGGTGCTGAAGTAGGACAGTAAAAAATATTGCACAGAACAACAGGCGCCCGCGAACCAAACCAATTTTTGGTCTAGTCGCAGTGCCGACAAAACTATGAATACGAAGTAGAGAAAAACCGGGGGTAAAAATACGCTGACTGATGGGTTCACAATCGTGCCGATCGCATAGGTCATGAGGGTAGGGATCGATGACTCCACCAAGGCGTTGGCATAGCCCCAAAACCTACTCGGTGCTGAATTTTTTGACATCGCCCTCGTGAGTGCGATGTAAGCCGCGATTTCATAGAGCAAATATGAGTAGGCAATGGGCAGAACAACAACGGGATTTAATGACCCGCCGAAAAAGGCCTCCACAACCTCTGGGAATAGGAGCAAGGCGATACTGATTACCAGTGAGATGGCTGAGAAAATTCCCAGCATTGCGCGGAGGCGAAGGCGCTCCGAGACGAGCATCTCTGCGTCAAAAAGGGCTTTAAAGCCTATAGCGCTAGCGTTCCTCAAGCCGTCACCTTGGCGTTAGATAAGGGCAACGTCAACCAGAAAGGGGAGCGTGGCTTACTTCCCTTCGGACTGGTGAAGGTGCGGACTATCAAATACACCGCCGCGGTGGCCAACTTGGACCGATGGAAGGCCGACAGAAGGCTCTAGAAGCTCGCATCTGACTCTCCAGAAAATCCACATTCCTAAAAGCCCCAAAAAAAAGTGGTGGCGATTGGCTTATGGCCCGCCCGGAGAGATGAACCTCGGCTTCGCCTCGCTGGTCTCGCCGCTCACGCGGCTAGGCGCGAACTCGGGAGTTCGAACACTCTAGATCTCCCACACAAAATCGCCCCCACAAGGGGGCGCTTTCATGTGTGGCCCGCCCGGAGAGATTCGAACTCCCGACACCCAGGTTCGAAGCCTGGTGCTCTATCCAGCTGAGCTACGGGCGGAGGCGCGAAGCTTAGGTTTCCCGCCGAAAAAGGTCAAGGAAATGTCCGGGTACGCAGGAAAAACCCGCCACATCAACGTCTCAAGGCGGCCTACAAATGCTCCAAAAACATTAGACGACACTCTTAAAGCCATCTCTCACCAAAGCCCATTAAGATCGCTAAGAAAAGCTTGCCGGGCGCGAAGTTGGCTGTGCTAGAATCGCGGCCGTTCTGACCAAGCAGTCAGATTTTGGGGGAACAATGTCTGAGTTGAAGACCGTGGTTAACGCGACCTTGCTCGCGGACGATAACCAAGCATCCGTGAGCGCAATGCTCAACGCGATTCTCGAAAAACCGCTCACACCGATGGAAGCCAATCAGGCGAAAACCTACATGGAGCAGGTCGCCAGTCAAGCGGCTAACGATGAAGGTGCTGAGGTGCAGTTGTTCCAACTAATGGAAATGAAAAACCAGCACACAACCTACGTGATGCGGGTTGCCCTCTTTTCCAATAACAAGGCTATCGGCCTTGACGTCATGGATGCCGAGAACGGTCAGTTTTTCGTCCCAGAAAGTTGCCCCGTGGTGGAGCTTCAGGCTACGACACTGAATTGACGTCTCCTCCGCGTTCCGGGGAGACACTCACCTACATCACACTGGTGAGTCTGGTGGCTTACGCCGCCATCGCCACCGACCTATATCTACCCGCTATCCCCTATATGATCGGGGATCTGGGCGGGACGACTTCCGATGGTCAGCTCACGCTCAGTGTCTTTATGGTGGGATTGGCAATTGGCCAGCTGGTGTTTGGCCCGCTTTCCGACCGCTTTGGTCGTATTCCCGTGGTGCGAGCCGGCACTCTCCTATTCCTCGTGACGTCAGTGCTGTGCGCGCTGGCAGCCGATATGGATTTCATGTGGGCGATGAGGGGTCTTCAGGGCGTGGCAGCTGCCAGCGGTCCTGTTATCGCACGCGCCATCGTGCGGGATCGCTACGAGGGTAATCGTGCCGCACAGGTGATGTCGACGCTCTCTGCGGCAATGGCCGTCATCCCTATGGTCGCGCCCAGCATTGGCGCCCTGATCCTGCAATTCGCTGACTGGCCCGCAGTGTTCATCGCGTTGGCTATGTTTGCTGCACTAGTGCTGGCCGCACTGAGCCGACTACCCGAGACCGCCTCCAGTACCAGCGGAGAGCGACTCACCTTGCTCAAGGTGATCCGTTCCTTTTCCGAGATGCTGCGCCGACACAGCTTTCTCGGATATCAAATGGCGGGCTCCTTCTCTTTTGCTGCGCTGTTTGTGTATCTGTCGACGGTGGCGTTTTTTCTGCCCGATGTTTTCAACATACCGACCTCTCTGTTCGGTTATGCCTTTGCACTGACAGTTTTCGGCTTCATGACCGGCAGTCTGATTAATGCACGCCTGGTGATGCGATTCGGCATGAATCACACCCTCAAAGCGGGACTCACGATCAGCTTACTCTCCGCTGTACTGATAGTGCTCCTCTCCGCCAAGGCCAGCGACTACCTCTATGCCATGGCGGCACTGTCCTCGATTTTTTTCCTTGGCGTGGGACTCACATCATCTAACGCCTCCATGGGGGCGATTTCGCTCTATGCGCACAGAGCCGGCTCGGCGTCAGCCGTATACGGATTCACCCATGCCCTTCTGGCCTCTGCAGTGGGTGCTGTGGCGGGCATCCTATATCAGGGCCGACTCCTTGAGCCCGCGTTGATCATGCTGGGGTGCGCGGTGCTGGCCTTCTCAGGACTGTGGTTAGTTCACTGGCGAAGCCACAACGAGCGGGCGGCTATCTAGCCGGCTCGATCTACAATGCCGGCAATATCAAGGCTACAGTGTCTGAGAAGCCCGAGCCCGTCAGGGTGACGAACGAGCAAGAGAATCTAGAGAATGAGCACAACCCGCTGGGAACAACTGCTGAGATATCGCTTTATCGAGATTATCGCCCTGTGGGAGGGCAGGCTGACAACCCGGCACCTTTGCGAGGTCTTTGGGATCGGTCGCCAGCAGGCCAGCAAAGATATCAACAACTACAAGCGCTCGATCGGCCCCGGCAACCTCGAATACGACGGCACCGCGAAGGGCTACCGCCCTAGCGCTACATTTAGGCCATCCGTCACCCAGGGCAAAACCGAGGAGTATCTCGATATTATCGCTGGTGGAAGCGAGATACAGCAGATTCTCGGGCAGCTACCCGACTCGCTCACTGCAACCGAAATTCTCTGCGTACCAACGCGGCAAATTCCGCCATCCATTCTGCGACCGCTGATTCTAGCGGCGAGGGATCACCTTAGGGTCGAGGTCGATTACGTCTCGCTGAATCAACCTGATCGCGAAGGACGCATCATCGTGCCACATACGCTGGTGTGGACGGGTCTACGCTGGCATGTAAGAGGCTGGTGTGAAAAAAATCAGGACTACCGCGATTTTGTTCTCAGCCGCTTTCGCGGTGAACCGGAGCTGCTGGATGCGTCCGATCACACCGGCGCATCAGATGAAGATTGGCATACGCTAGTCACCATTGAGATCGCACCCGACCCTCGCCTCACCCCAGATCAGCAGGCGGTGGTGGCTCACGATTACGGCATGACCGATGGAAAATGGCAGCTGTCAGTTAGAGCAAAGCTACTGCCCTATTTACTGCAACTGCTGCGTCTCGACCCGACACAGATCATGGAAGACCCGCGAGCGCAACAACTTGTGATTTTGAATCAGGCTGACGTTGCAACCTGGCTATTTCCGTCCAGCTGAGCTACCGCGACGGCGAAGATCGGCGACGCTTCGACGCCTGCTTCATTAGTGAGCGAGGCATCCGCGGCTTTTTGCCCCCAGAAAGATATCGGTGGATCGTTTCCTGCGCCTGCAGCACGGTCGTGGTTTTGCCTCGCTCACGTAGAACATTCGCCTGGTACTTATCCAGCACTCTGGCTTTGGTGTTGTCATGCCACTGCTGGTCGAGAATGTCCTGCAGCTGATTCTGTATCGCCGCGTCCCTGACAGGGCAGAGCACTTCCACGCGATAGTCGATATTGCGAGTCATCAGGTCCGCCGACCCCAACAGATACTCGGGCTCACCGCGGTTGTGGAACACATACACTCGGGGATGCTCCAGGTATCGATCGATAATACTGATGGCTTCGATGTTGTCTGATACGCCCCTCACTCCCGGTAGCAACGAACACATACCTCTGACAATCAAGCGGATTTCCACCCCCGCCTGACTCGCCTCGTAGAGCTTCATGGTCAGCTGCCGATCCACAAGGTTATTGCACTTGAGCGTCATCATCGCACGGTAACCCTGCTTCGCGTTGCGGATCTCCCGATCAATCCTTTCAATCAGCCCCGATCTGGAGCTGTGTGGCGACACCAGCAGCGTTTCATACTTGGGCAGCCGGTAGTTGAATTTGAGGAACTCAAAAACTGCAGCCACATCCCGGCCCACCGTCTGGTCGGAGCTCAGCAGAGAGAAATCGGTATAAAGGCGCGCGGTCTTCTCGTTAAAATTGCCCGTGCCAATATGGCTGTAGTATCGAATGCCCTTTTCTTCCCGTCGCTCGATGGAGAACAACTTGCAGTGCACCTTCAAGCCGGGAATACCAAAGATCACTTCTACCCCAGCCTCGGTCAGCCGTTGCGCCATTTCGATATTGGCGTGCTCGTCGAATCGGGCAGCGAGTTCCACCACTGCGGTCACGCGCTTGCCATTGTGTAGCGCATTAATCAGCGCCTCGACCACCCGCGAATTCTTGGCTGTGCGATACAGGCAGATCTTGATTGAGGTCACCGCGGGGTCCAGCGCTGCGGTCTTCAGCACATCAACAAGGTAATCAAACGAGTGATAGGGGAAATACAGCAGCACATCCCGCTCCCTGATGACTTCAAAAATGCTTGCAGGGTCATCGAGGTCGGGCAAGTTAATGCGCGAGTGGGGTTTGAACTCTAGCGCCTTGCCACCCGGATTCGGGAATGACAGAAAATCCTTGGAATTATGGTATCGGCCGCCCGGGATCAAGCTGTCGTAGCGTCCAAAGCCAAAACTTTTTCGCAGGGCATTCAGTAGCGCCTCCGGCATGGTCTTGTCATAAACAAACCGCACGGCATCGGCTCGACGCCGCTGCTTTAGACTCGAGGCCATCTTCTCGATCAGGCTCTCATTAATAGAGGGGTCAAGCTCCAATTCCGCGTCTCTGGAGAATTTGAAGCAGTAGGCGTCGACGGATTTCAGCTTAAAAACGCCCCGGAACACCTGTGGCAGACAAGCTCGAATCACGTTATCCAGAGTGATGTAGACCGTGCCCCTGCGGCGCCCTTTCTGCCGGGGAATTTCAATAAAGCGACCCAGCTGCTCTGAGGGCACCTCCAGCACGGCAAAACGCTCCTCCTCCGCCGTTCGAATCATGACAGCAAGGTAAAGCGATTCGTCTGCAAGGTTGGGGATCGCGAGCGTTTCCTCGAGCAAGATGGGCTCGAGCTCTGGCAACACTGTCTCTCTGAAAAATTGCTGAACAAAGGCTGCCTGCCCTTCGTCAAGCTGCCCTTCGTTAATGAGATAGATCTTTTGCCGATGCAGCTCCTTCATCAGCGCGGCGTAGATCGCATCAAATTCTTGTTGCAGCGACACCACTTCCTTTTGAATCGACTGCAACAGGTCCTTCGCACTCTGACGTTGTGGCCCTTTGGAGACACTGATAAGCCGGCGCACTTCTGCCACGCGAACGCGAAAAAACTCGTCGAGGTTGTTGGAGAAGATACCCAGATAGCGGACGCGCTCAATCAGCGGGACAACTGGGTTCTGGGCCTCCTGCAGCACACGCGCGTTGAAAGAGAGCCAGCTGAGCTCTCGAGGAAAGAAGAGCTGGCCGTCAAGATCTGCCCATCGGGTTGTGACCGGGTTATTACTCATCGCGTCCGCTCAAGGATGGCATGTCTGCCTAACTCTGGGGCGCCACCTTACACACAACTCGATGTCATTCGCTACCGCACTATTGCGGTGCCGCATCGCATCAGGACCGCCTAGTGCCGGATTAGTGCCGACGTATAAAGTCCGCCGTGGCTTTGGCGCAGGCTTCAGGCGCCTCGAGGGGCAGCAGGTGCCCGCCCACCAAAGACTGGATTTCTAACGCCGGGTTGATCGCTTTCGCCCAGGAGAGCCTCTCGGCATTCAACACATCTGAGGCTTCACCCGCTACGATCAGCATTGGGCACGCCACCGCTTTCAGCGCAACGGTCATCCTCGGCACAGATCGATAAATGCAGGCCTCCCAGGCACCGGTATGGCGCAGAGTAACGGTGCCATCAGGTTGCGCAATATGACCTGCCGCTACGTAGTCCATGAGCACTGTGTCGCTGACCCCGGCAAATACTCTTTTACTTCGATAGAAATCAAATGCCGCGTCACTGCTCTCGAAGACATGCGGTCGTGCGAGGGCGCGTTTCACAATGGGGACCGCATCGGGTTTGAAGAAAGAGAACACTCTGGCCCAAAACCAGATGCGGGTTGGCACCAGCACCGGGTCTAGCGCAACGATGCCCGCAAAAAGCTCAGGTCTGCGTGACGCGGCCAGCACTGCCGAGGCTGCCCCCATCGAATGACCGATCAGCCATACCGGACCCCGCTCATCGTCCTCTATCCGCTGAATCAGATCCGAGGCATAGGTTTGCCAGCTGAGAAATGTAGGGGCCGGCTCATCGGATACCAAGGGCCTGTGCGCGTGCGTGCTGACCGGTACGCCAAGATCTTCACTCAGGCTGGACAGCAATACTCGATAGGAATCCGGCGGGTAACCATTGGCATGGGAGAACAGCAACTGCATCCCGCCATTATGAGCGAATCTCAGAGCTTCGAGAATTCCCGATTCAAGTCGTACTGCCGGGACGTCACGTAGCGTTCCATGGCCTCGATGCGACTGGCAGCCTTGGCCACCCGCTCTTTTGCCTTGCGAACCCGCTCAGCGGGTGCATCGGTGTAGCGAAAGACGGTCTTGCGGCGGTAGGTATGACGATCCTCGTCGTATTCCATCTCGATCTCCACCTCCTCCTCAGGAAGGTCGGACCATCGCGACGCCCTGGGCGCAATCCCTACCCAGGCAATCACGTAGAGCCAAAAGGCAAGCGAGCCGGTGAACATCAACAGCGCCACCGCGGCTAAACGGACCACCCAGTTGGGCACATCCCAGTGCGCAGCGAGGCCGGCACAGACACCGCCGATCCATCCTTCGGAGCGGTTTCGATAGAGGCCCATACCCCAACCGCGACGGCGGCTTTCACTAAAACTACGCTGACGATTGGACATCTTTACACCTCCTCCTTGGTTTGGCCGCCGCGCTCCTGGCGCCAGTTAGGGTGATCAGCATCAAGTATCGATTCCAACGACTCGATGCGATCCGCCATTTGATCCACTGCTACTAACATCTCTTCCAGTGCCTGCCGATCATCCTCACTGAGCTGGCTGCTAGATCGGTTCATGCTGCGGTAATGCATCACGATCCACGTGGGTGCCACGATCACCATAAACAGCACCATGGGCACAAATAACATCTCAAACGGGTTCATTTCCCCTCCCTGTTGATCACTGTGCGCGGGTTGCGCTCAGCCCCTTTTCCTTTGGGTGCGAGTATGACAGCTACGGTCATGTCTTTTTGGACTCACCATCATCAGTTGGCGCAGGCTCAGCCTCTGCCATCGAATCCTTGATGCGCAGCAGCTCCTCGTCCAGCCAGTCCTCTTCACCTAGCGCGTCGATTTCCGCCGCCAGGTTAGAGGCAGTATCGCGCCCCAGATCCATGGCCTGCAATTCCCCTTCGAGGTTATCGACCTTGCGCTCAAAACGCTCAAACTTGGCAAAGGCATTGTCCAACTCATCTCGCTGAACCTGCTTTTTCACCTGCACCCGGGAACTGACCGTCTTGGTCCGTAGCAAAATGGTCTTCTGCTTGGCCTTGGCGTCGTCCAGTTTTTGCTGCAGTTGGCCGATCTCCTCATTCAGCTGACCAATATGCTCGCCTGAGATCGTTAACTCGTCTTCCACGACGCGCAGGGTATCTTCCACCGCCCTTCGCTCCTGAAGTGCCGCCTTGGCCAGATCGTCGCGCCCCTTGGAAACCGCCAGTTTGGCCTTGTCTTCCCAGGCGGTCACTTC
>Ga0163109_10001027_pt1 | contig 22109 bp, 21 predicted proteins | sample CRUFie1St13metaG_FD_108704 | JGI IMG/M metagenome (GOLD analysis project Ga0163109, IMG submission 108704) | Marine microbial communities from the Costa Rica Dome - CRUD Field 142mm St13 metaG | ecosystem: Environmental > Aquatic > Marine > Oceanic > Photic zone | place: Costa Rica: the Eastern... | reverse complement strand
TGCTGAGTTTAGTAATGAGAGGGTGTTGGATATCGGACATTTAGCCAAGGGGATTTATATTGTAAGTGTTGAATTAGAAGGCGGCGAACTGTTTAAACAGAAAATAGTTAGGCAATAAAAAAGGGCTATAAGCGGCTATGAATAGAGCGGTTGAGTTGGGGGAGTGAACGGGTGTTTCTCGTGTAAAATAATTAATCCTCCGCTTTGAACAAAACTTTGTTCAAAACACCTCCTTTACAAAAGGAGGACAGATGATATAACGATTTTATTTACTTAATCCACCTCGGTTGCGAGCCCAGCTTACGCAGCCCGGTCGAATGCGAGCCCAGCTTACGCAGCCCGGCCCCTCAAAAATGGGGGACATTTCCGATTCTATTTTAACTGATAAATATCTGTGTTCGTAGCTGTTTCAAAGCACTGATTTTCAACAACTCAAAAATAAGTCTTAAATAGAACTCAGGTTATTTTGCATAAAAGGCCTATTTTTAGAGAAACAGCCCGTTTATGAAATGCCCTACCCTAGTATTATTGATCAGTTTGTTTTTTGTAGATCCTGCTTTATGTTTTGCGCAGGATGATAATGAAAAACCCAATTATGAATACGTGCCTTTGGTGCGTAATGTAACTTGGTGGTTGAGAAGCGTATCATGTGGAGATGGACCTCCATCCTATTATGGCTCAACATCATATCATTTAAGTTTTTTAAGTGGCGGAGCGTTTCAAAACGACACCTTTTATTACGTTTTGGTTAATACCGAACCTATTTCATATTTTCCTCCCCAATATTTTAGAGAAGAAGACAAAATTGTATATCAATACATACCCGATTTTGGTGAAATAATGATTTATGATTTTAGTAAAGCACTTGGCGATACAATCTACAAAAACAATTTGCAAGGAATTGATACCTGTATTGTTAGCGAAGTTTCATCTGTAGATTTATGCAATGATAATTATGTAAAAAGCTATTCTTTAACACCAATAAATTCAATGCAAAATTGTGGCGGTGGCTATACCGAAAGAATAGGTAGGCCTTTTGGCGATCATTTATTTATTAATCGTAATCAACAACAAACTTGTACTGTCGATTTAATAATGATGGGAAGAGGTAGAGAAGTTATTTACGGGCAACATTGCGGAGAAGATGATTTTATTCCTCCATTTAATAGTATATTAGAATTAGCGGCACATTTCGATTCTACTTACGTTTCTAATATTCCTGTTATTACAAATAAAATTAGTATTTACCCTAACCCTACGGTAGATGTTATTAATATAGGTAGTGATTTGCCTGTAAATCTCATCGAAATCTATTCAATTGAAGGGAAAAGGGTTGCTGAGTTTAGTAATGAGAGGGTGTTGGATATCGGACATTTAGCCAAGGGGATTTATATTGTAAGTGTTGAATTAGAAGGCGGCGAACTGTTTAAACAGAAAGTAGTTAGGCAATAAAAAAGCTAGTCTAACTTAAAAGTGCTTTTTTTATAAAAACACCTAATTATGAAACGTTTAATATTACTAATATTAGTATTACTTTTTTCAGTTATTCCTGTTGTGGGTTTTGCCCAAACGGCGAACGAAAAACCTGATTACGAATATGAGCCATTGGTGCAGGATGGGGCGTGGTGGTTAATGGATCATATTTCTGGGGACGCAATGCAACATTCTTATTGGTACACAATTCATTACTTTGAAGGAGATACGCTGATTGGTGAAAACGTTTACAAAAAATTTTTTACAGCTGAAAGTAACTATGTTAATCCCTTAATTGAATTTTACAGAGAAGAGGATAAAAAAGTGTATAGGTATGATGAAGCCACTGATTCTGATTTGTTGATATTTAATTTTAGTGGCGAGCTTGGTGATACTGTTAATTTAAGCCCCTATATATGGGATGCCAGTTTTTTTGAAATTGAAGAAGTTAAAATTATTGAGCCATGTTATATGGTAAATGATAATCAAATAAAAAGATTTAAACTTACTAACATAAATTGGCCCTATCAGCAATATTGGCAATATGAGCGTATTGGTACTTTGGAGGGTTTTGGGCATCCTTTTACCCGTTCATCGCAAACTTACTTTTCGCATTTAAGAAGCTTTGGGCTTAATAATGAAATTTTATATGGTTCAAATTGCCCATCGGTTATAGATGAAATTGAATCATTTGAAGAAATGTTATATCATATTGACACTTTGTATTTGTCATCAACTGTTTTAACAAACAAATCAATCAACATTTACCCCAACCCTGCCAATGATATTGTAAATGTGGATAGTGATTTGCCTGTAAATCTCATCGAAATTTATTCAATTGATGGGAAAAGGGTTGCTGAGTTTAGTAATGAAAGGTTGTTGAATATCACACATTTAGCCAAGGGAATTTACCTAATAAGTGTTGAATTAGAAGGGGGCGAACTGTTTAAACAGAAAATAGTTAGGCAATAAAAAAGCTAGTAAATGTAAGGGCATCTACTAGCTTGATTGAAAAGAGTAGTTTGAATCTTCTTTCCAGTCGTTCAAAAATAAATAAGATTAGCCAAAAGCTTTTGTTAAGCTTTGAACATTTTTAGTTTTATTGTGGAAAGGTGCAACCTTTAATGCCTAATTGGCACTTGAAGTTTATACCAATTTTGATTGAATGAAGAATTCTATTTTACTAATAATATTGATTTTAGCGGTTGGTGCATGCAATAATGATGATAATGGATTGAGTAATTTACCTGATTGTGTGCAAGATATTGTTAATACCGATTCAGCAAATGAAACCTTGCGAACGGTTAAAAAACAGGTTTTTAATGATGAAGATCATTATTGGCTAAACACGGGCGATATGGAATTAGATGGTGTTGAGTTTGTTGTAAATAGTGAATGTGATACGATTTGCAGTTTAGGCGGTTTTTATCCTCATCCTATACCAATACCTGAAGCTTGTGGCAACTTTGACAACTGGGAAGTAGTTTGGGAGCAATAAAGTTGTTGTAACTAACCACGGTATTGACCAGTTGAAGGGACACGGCTAAACTTTAGTTTGCGATTACTTTGATATAGAATTTAAATATTAAAGCATGAACAAACCATCAAATTTTGATGTGATAACATCGCTTCACGAAATTACTTTAGCAGCCACAAAAAACAATTTGTTAATTATTAAAAGTGCCGCTACTAAAGAATGGATGCCGATTAAAGAATTTGCGACGAAAGCCTTAGTTAAAGCAGAAAAAACTTTGCCCCAATTACTTGAATTTGCTAATTATATACAGGACACTAAGTGCCTTGTAAATTTTGGTAATACTTTAAAAATTTTGATACCCGCTATAAGGGCAAATGAGCAGGTAATTTTAAATGCTATTTTATTTAGGTTACATGCCGAGCTTGAGCTTAATAATACTATGCTTAAAGGTTACAAAGTTTCGGGTAGTTCAGCAAAAGCGTTGGAAAGTTTGAAAGGTATTGTTGATTCTGCAAAGCAAAGAATAAAGCGCAAACAAAGTGAGCTTTATATAGCTGTTATAGATAAGCCATCAAAAACCGAAATTAGCAAGGCATGTTTGGAAAAAGCATCCTTTTTTAAAAATTTAGTTAGCGAATTGGCTAAAGTACAAAGCAATTATACCCTTGTATGCAAGCAATTAAAGCGTAAAGGCGTTACTAAAAATGTTGAACGTTTAGGTTATCAATTAGCAATGCTAAATAGTTTGATAAGGGAATGTATTGCCAGTGTTGTATCGGCACATACAATGATGTTTTTAGCAAATGGTATTAAAATGTATCAGCATGTTAATGGTAAAAGTGTGTTTACAAATGCTTTAAACATGCCTTTTGACATTAGCCTACCAAATGGGAAAAATATTGGTATTGCAAATGTGAAAGATGTAGATGAAGATGCCTTTGTTGAGCTAGGTGGTTTTGTTAGAAATGTTGAAACTGTTGAATTAGCAAATGAGGGGATGGCAAGCGTAATTAAGCTTGAGGATATTAGCACTTATAAATCAGTTAATGTGGTGTTGCCTTATGTAAATATTGCCAATTATGGTTTTACAAGGGGGGCTTATTGCCATGTTAATGGTTTTGTAAAACATAAAAGCGATAAAGCTGATTACAGGACTGCGATTTTTGGTGATAAACTGAACTTGAAAACCGATTTAAGTAAATCGTGGCGGATTGCTTTCCTCAATTTAGGAAGCGAGTTATACACTGCATGGCCTAGCAGTTTAAATATGTATTGGTCATCCAAAATTTCAACACTTAACAAAAGCAACTAAAATGAGTAATATAGGAAATTTTTCGAACTCTGATGCTGCAATGCAGGCATATGAAGCTGCGTATAATGAGGCAATAGCCGAAGCATATGAACAGGCCGCTGAAGCTGCTAACGAAGCATTTCAAGATGCATATTACGAAGCATTAGAAGAGGTTGATGCCGAAGTTTGGGAAGGCAGTCAAGAGGGTTTAAATCAAATGGCTGACGAATGGATGGAAGCTTATGACCTTGCTGTTGATACTGCTATTGCCGCGGCACAAGTTGCAGCTGCCGCAGCTGGAAAACCATGGTATTGCATGGAAGATTTGCCCCCAATAGAAATACCTGACATACCAGTTGAAGTAAGTGGATTTGAAGTTGATATGGAAGCTTTAGAAGATGTTTTTGATTTTGAATTTAATGACGTTGCAAATGCCTTAATTGATAATATCAATTTAGATTTTGATCTTTCTGACTTTTTAAACTGTATCACAGATGCTAATGACTGGGGGAATTTGGATGAGTTCTTCGATCATTATTTTAATGGCAACCATGCACCAGTAGATTTAGATGAAATCGGGCATGGCGATTCAATTAGAGAAAGTGATGAATATGAGGGTATTATTGAACGCTTTGGAGATCAAATAAAAGATTCAATTCAGCAGTATATAATTGATAACGACCTACCAAATGGGTTTACAGGAACTTTTACGCATAATTTCGTGAATTCATATAGCTTCGTAGGAGATATTTTTGCAATTGGCACTGCAACTATTTCTGGAGAATTTGAAGGTACATTTGTGATTGATGAAAATGGGGAGTTTACTTGGCAAGGTGTAACTGAAATCAATTTCTCTGACACTTTTGAAGACCCATATGATATATTTAATATAGTACCAGGGACATACGATAATGGAGACCCATTTGAAATAAATGGTCAATGGCCTGAAAATATGGGAGGTTCGTGCCCTTAAACTGGGTAACAGTTGAATGAGTGAGGGCGTGAATATGTTGTATATTTATAGTAATTGATTACGAAAAATTAGGTGCAACTTAAATGTCTTCAATTTTTAATAAATCGAACGTTAGGTTTTTATTATTGGTTTTTGCCGTTTTACTGTTAATGGTGTTTCCGGTAATAATAGTGCCTGTTGTTTATATACATTATTATAAAATTATTGAACCACTTTCAGCATTTTTATCTGTTAATATTATTGCAATAAATTGTTTATTGGTTTTACCTCTACTTATATGGTCTATCTACAAAAGTTGTACTTGTGTAAATAGGCCTTTTGTTTTAGGGTGCTTTTTATTTTGTATTTATGTATTGGCCTATATGTTAATGTCGCCGCTTAAAGAGGGTTATGGATTAAGAGCCCCCGTTTTTAAGCAGGGGGTTTTAATTACCACAAGCTGCCTTATTTTGCTTTTTACAGTTATAAAGATAATTAGAGCAAAAAGGGGCTTGAAATTTTTGGTTTAAAAGGGATGTTGTGCCCAGGACAAGACTCGAACTTGCACGGCCTTGCGGCCACCAGCCCCTCAAGCTGGCGTGTCTGCCAATTCCACCACCTGGGCAAGGGTTTGCAAATTTAATCTTAAAATTTGGTAAAAATTGCGCAGTTTTGCTGACTTATTTATCTGTTTACAGTCAGTTATGTAGTGGCCAAGCTCAATTATATATTTAAAGTGTTGTGTACCGTTGGTTTTAACTTGCTTATGGCTTGTTTGCCAATGTTTTGCATGGCACAATCAACAATTGATAGCACAAGCGTTTTTAGTATTAATAAGTTTAATATTGAACGTGCCAGCTTTGGCTTTTTTGAAGGTGTTGATGGTAGTATTACTAGGGTTAGTGAGGGTACGGAAGGGGCAATTTTAGATAGGGCTTATTTGTGCGATGAAGTATGGGTTAGATTTGAGTTAACATGCCTAAAAGATAGCATTGAGGGCTTTACAATTGAGCTAAGTAAACTTACACAAGAACAGGCTGGGCGTTTTAAGTTACCCGATTTTTTGGGAATGAGTATTAATGGGAGTTTTACCGCTTGTAGCATTAATGAGCAAAAAAATCCTTTAGATTTTTACAATAAAAGTAGTTACAACACTTTTGATTGCCTTAACGGAAATGGCTTACAGTTAATGAAAGGTGATAAAATTAATGTTGAATTTATTAGTTGGTTTGACCCTGTTTTAAACTTAGTTAGCCCTGCTGATTGGCAAGTTGAAAGGCTTGGTTTAAAAATTTTATATGATACCATTAAAACTAATGCCGAAACGGAAATACTTATTAAATCTCCGGTGTTTAGGTTTGAGGATTTTGGAGATGAGGATTGTAATAATGGTTGTGGTAAAATTTTAAGTATTGAAGGGTTTGACCCGCTTGATTTTGGGGATGAAAGGCGTATTGAATTTCCGCAGATTGACTGGATTGAGTTTACAGAAAGTTTGCCTTTAAGCTGGCAAGAATATGAGTTAAGGGGAATTTTTGACCGCGATCATAATTTTTACGATTTACCTAACCAAGGTTTTGTTGTTGAATATGATGTTGATGATATTTGGTATTGGGATGGCAAATCGATTTTAGGTTCAATTTGGATTAAACATAAGGGCTCTAATACATTAAAAACCAATAAGATAAAAATTTCTGGCAGCTTTGAATTGGTTGAAAATAATCCGATTTTGTATTGCCAAAAAGCTGAAAAAATTGAATGTAGTTTAAAGGGTGTAAAACCTAAATTGCCTATAATTGAATTACAAAATAGCGCAATAGAAGGCACTTTTATCAGCCAAAAAAATCAATTAGTTAGGGGCTGTATTAAAAATAATAACGAGCAAGAAATCAAGCCTTTTTCCCTTTATATAAATGCGCCTAACTGCAAGTTAACACAGTTTAAGTTTGGTAATATTGAAAGCCCAATTTTTCATATTAATGATGGATGGATGTTGGTTAACTGCCCTTTAATTGCCAATAAGGATAGTTTGGATTTGAGCTTTAATGCTACACTTTTAGGTGTTGAAAGTACTACACTTAACTGGTTGTTTTTTACTGATGAAATTACGCCTATAAGTTTGCTTAAACCTTTGGGTAGTTTAACTATGGAAGAAAGGAATTTGCCATTTATGCAGGTAGATAGCTTGATTTACGTGAATCCTGAAATTGATATTAAACTAAGCGAAAATACTGAGCGGAGGTTTTTGTCGGTTAAAGCTTTAAAATCGCCGCTTTATAGGGGAGAGATTTTTTTTAAACAACTTGTTGATGAGTTACCAGCAAATATTGAATTTGATATTGTTTTTAATGATAGCCTTTGGGTTTCAATTAATATTGTTGAACTAAATATTAAACAGTTTGAAAATGAGGGGAAACAATTGGTAATTGAACTTGAAGAGTATATTGATTTAATTAAAGAAAATGGCTTAGTACCCAACGATGAGCTTGTAATAAGTTGGGAAAAAAGTGCGGCAAAAAACAACTTTATTTATGTTGAAAGTACTTTTAAAGCTGGAAACTATACGGTTATTAGTGCTAAACAAAAGTAAAAAGCACTGTAATACAGCAGTTTAAGGCCATTTAAACAAAGTTTTCCACTTTAAGTATAAAACTGTTAATAGTTGGTGTTTTAGTTAAGAAAGTTTAGATTAATGTTATTAATTTTACATTGCCGTAGGAGTATGGCATTTTTTAGTAAGTAAAGGACTAAAAGCAAAACTTAGAAATTAAAAAAAGATTGGTACTATTTATGCTGTTAATTGGCATCCATATGTATTGACTATTAAGATATTGCAGTAAGTTCCTGATTAGATATTGTCTATCGCAACCTTTACTTCATAGCTTGGCGCATTACTTTCTTTCTCTGTGTTAGGCGTTTTTAATTAAGGAACTGCTGCTTTTTTGTTTTGCAACAAAAAAACAAAATCCAATAATTATATTAATTTTTTAAAGGTTATTCCCAAATTTCGTTTTTGCTGTTTTGCAAATAACTCTTCAAATTAATCCAGAAAGCTAAAATTAGATAGATGATTATAGGAGACCATGTAGCTACACATGTTGCGTAGATAAAGAACAGCCGTATATGGTTTTTGGGTAGGCGTAACTTATCGCCAAGCCAATTGCAAACACCAAATGCTTGAAGCTCAACCCTATCGCGAATATGTTCAATATACTTCATTAACAGTACAACTAATCTATTAAGTTTGTTTAATAAAATTAAGTTTTATTTAAAAAATTTTTAGCTGCTTCAATGTTTTTCTTTGAATTTCCTATAAAAATATGGTTATTGCTAATAATTACGGGCCTTTTTAAAAAGGTGTATTCTTTTAAAATATAGTTACGGTAATCAGTTTCGCTTAAATTCATATTTTTTAGTCCCCATTCTTTATACTTCATTGCACGGCGGCTAAAAAGTGCTTCGTAGCTTCCTGCAAGTTTGTACATTTGTGTTAGCTGATCATCGGTTATGTTTTCGGTTTTAATGTTTTGCATTTCAAATTTAGTATTGTTTATGCCTAGCTCGTTTATAATGCGTTGGCATGTGCTACAGCTTGAAAGGTGATAGATTTTATTAGTCATTTTTATTATTGTTTTTGACGCTTCTGACGGATTTTGCCATTAAACAGCAAAGTTACATTTGGATAAAGGTTTACGAGCAATGCGGAAAGGGGTAAAAATATCGAATAAAGAGCGTTTTGAAAAGGCCCAAAGGGCTTGCGATTTTTATTTAAAGCAGGAATGTAATTGGGTTGAGGCTTGTAAATCGGAAAATATATCTTACACAACTTTATGTAATTGGGCAATAACAAACTCAAAAATAAAAGTATTGCTTGATAAAACTAAATGGCGAGTAACGGAGGGAAAGAAAATAAATATTCTTGAAAAAGCAACAAGTGCACTTGAAAAAAAATTAGCCAACCAAAGGCAAAGCGAAATGCACCTTGAGGGTTTTACGGATGAAAATGGTGCATTTATAATTAAAAAAGTGGTTTTAAAAGAGAAGGATATTGCGCCTTCGGATGGTATTGTGCAGTTTGTTTTAAAAACGCTAGACCCCAATAATTGGCTTGATAAAAAGGATGAGACTGAAACGAACCAACAGCCTACAATTGACCTTTCAGCTTTATCGGACGAGCAATTGGGTTTATTGAAAAAGTTGAAGGAAAGTATGGAACCTAAAAAGGAAGTATAAGAATTTAACTTTTATTTTTTACTGGTAAATGTGAGGTCGTTTATCAATTACCCTTTATCAATATTAAGCTACCTTTTTAAAATACACGCCAAAGGTGCATTTGCTGTTATTTAGCTATTGTAAAAGCTTTTACCCTATTATGCAAATTGTTGATTTTTATAACAGTATATCAAGCAGCCCTGCTGCGTTTATTAACTTGGAGTTGTTTAAACGGCAAAAGTTTGCCGAACTTATAGGTGTACCTTTTAAAAAACAAGAGGAGGCTTTAAACTTGCTTTGCAACCCCTACCCTATGCAGTTGCTTTATGGTGGTGCTGCTGGTGGTGGAAAATCGTTTTTAGCATGGACGTGGCTGGTTTTTAGTGCTATGGCTTACCCCGAAACAAGTTGGTTTTTTGCCCGTGAGCAGTTGAAGGACGCGCGCCTTTTTGGTTTGCAATCTTATTTTGAGGTTTGCGATGTGTATGGTATTGAACGCAATGGTAAACAGGCTGTTTTTCAATTTAACGGACAGGATAATTTTTTGCGCTGCAAAAATGGTAGCATGATTTATTTGCTTGAGTTAAAGCATAAGCCTAGCGATGTGCAGTATCAATACTTAGGCTCGCGGTTGTTTACGGGTGGGGCTATTGAAGAGGCTGGCCAAATAAATTTTGATGCTTTTGAAACGCTTTGGGTGCGTTGCGGGCGGTATCATAATCAACGCTATAAAATTGCTCCGAAATTATTGTTATTGGCTAATCCTACCAAAAATTTTTTGTATCACGATTTTTATTTGCCACATACTAAACAGGTTTTACCAGCTCCTAAAAAATACATTCAGGCTTTTGTTTATGATAATCCTTTTCAAACGGATACCTATATAACATCGTTAAAAGAGTTAAAAGACCCCATACGAAGGGCTAGGCTTTATGAGGGTAATTGGCATTACCATAGTGATGAATTGACTTTGTTTAGCTATGAGAACTTACAGGCCCTTTTTTCAAGTGAATATATAAAGGGCAAAGGGCAGAAATTTATGGCTGTTGACCGAGCAGGGCAAGGTAAGGATAAGAGTATATTAATTGTAGCTTACGGAAAACGTATTGTTGAGGTAATTGAAGAGGATAAAAGCACGCATGATAGTTTATGCCAGTTAATTAAAGAGGTTGCCGAAAGGCATGAAATACCAATGTTTAATATTATTGTTGATGCTGGTGGCTTGAGTGATGTGCATGATAGTTTGGGCTGTAAAGGCTTTTTAGGTGGTAGTAGGGCTAGCACGCCAATATACCCTAATTTAAGAACCGAATGTGCATATTACTTGGCGAAACTGGTTAAGAATGGTGAGTTATTTATTGATTTAAAAATACCTGCTACAAGAGATGTAATAGTTGAGCAGTTTGAGGTAATTAAAAGAGCGAAGTTAGATGCGGATGATGGTAAAATGTATATTAATAAAAAGGATGCACAAAAGGCTTTGTTGGGCGGAAAATCGCCCGATTATGCTGATGCTTTTATAATGTTGATGTTTTTTGAGTTGAAGAAAAAAAGGAAATTATACTATAAGATTGATGATTATAGTGATTTTATTTCGGATAAGTATAAAAACAATGTGAAAATAAATGGCTTAAATTCTAATGACAAAATATTTTTACCTAAATTAATTGAGGAAAGCAACAATTTAAGAAAAAATAATACGAGTTTGTATTCAATTATACAGCTATGCGAAAATGGTAAAATTTATGGCTTGGTAAGTTTACTAAACAGTAGTGCCAAAGCGTTATACCATTTAAATTGCTTTTGCTTTGAAAATATTGATTTGTTTGTTGAGAAGATTACAAATTTTTTCGACCAACAAACAGATATTATTGTTTATAGAAAAGGTAGCAAACTAAGTAATGCCAAATGGCATGATTTAAAACGAAAAAAATTGATAAAAGTCATGCAAGAAAAGGGTTTAAACGTACGTACCGCAGGGGTTATGAATACCCGTCGCCAGTTTGTTGCCCGCCAAATAATTGGCGATTTATATTCAAAAAAATTGCAGTTTTCAGTTGAAATTTTGCCTAATGCAAAGCCCTTAATTGAAGATAAATTAAATACTTTCGGCACGCCCGAAGGCATGAAAGATTACACTTCTGGCGGATATTTAACTGACTGCGAAGATTATTTAATTGTTCAACTATTTAATTAAAATTAGAATGACATCAACCCTTGCTCCTAATTATGCCTCGAAAAACTACTCGTTTTACTACGCGGGCAAGCTAGGATTTTTTATGTATGTAATGTTGGTTAAGAAAACATCGAGAGCTGAAGCCAAAAATCTGTTTGCGCGAGTAAATGGCCGTTGGAGTAACTCGGAGCGATTAACCAATACTTATGAACTGAAAAAGAACATTGACAAGTTTACGGCCAATTTTAGTGCCCAGGCACTTTTATGTAAACCGAACGCACATTATCAAATTGAAAAAGACATTAGTTTGCAAGCACATTGTATGTGCTTAAAACGCTTTACTGAAGCTTTTTGCGAAGTAGAGGATTGCTTTTTAATTGATTTAAAAAGAAGTGAGCTTGGTAAACTGGTTAAGTGTTACGTTAACACTATGTTTAACCGTATGGGCGACCAAGCTGAGGGGCTGCTTTTGCAGATTGAGCAGCTACTTTTGGCAAAATTTTCTGACGACTTAAAACTACTCCATGGAAACATTAATTAAACACTTGCTTGCGCTTATTGAAAAAGGCGCACAGCCTGAAATTGGCTTTATCCAACAAAAGGCATCGAAATTAAGGGCATTTGCCACGGCTGAAGGCTATGGTAATATTATTGAAAGTTTGTTTGAACATGAAAGAAATTTAGAAAACGATGGTAACAGCGTTTTAAATTGGCGTTTAAATAAATGTAACTGCGGTACGCGGCCTTTAATGAGCTTGATTAACCAACAAGTAACCAATATTTTGCAAACGGCTAACCCTGTAATGCAAGAAATTGAGGGCAGAAAACCTGCTAGTACTGTAATGGAAATTTTGTTTGAAGATTTTTATGCTGGTAAAAGCATGATTGAAATTTCAGATGAATTGGTGAATGAATATGGCTTGCATAGCCCGTTTGATTGGCTTGTTTTAGATATTGCAGGCACTTATAGCGAACATGATTTGCCTGTATTAAAGCCTTATATAGTTTCAGCACAATCATTACATAGTATTGAGTATGAAAATGGCGAGGTATCATCATTAATGTATGTATTGAATGAGTTTGAAGATGAGGATGATTGGGCAACCGGTGTGCGTTATGTATTTGTAAATAAGGATGTTACAGCAATTTTTACACGAACAGTGCAGCCTGGCAGATCAATTGAAAATTATGAATTTGATGATGAATTGGTTGATATAAGCCCTGATGATGGTGTTATTGTACAGGGTGAACGTGAACGTTATAAAGTTGTAGTTTCGGTAAGAAATTTACCTGCTGTACCTATACTGCCATTGGGTTTTGTAAAGCTTGATAGTGAGCCTATGTTTTATGGCAATGAGTTTTGTGCTGTAACTGAGTTACTAGAGCGTTATGCACGTTACGATAGTGAAATTGTTTGCATAATTGATAAATATATTAAGCCTGAAGAAATACGTTTGGTTGAAAAACCTAAGCCTAGTTTACAGGCTTACTCAGAAAATGATTGGGAAGGCGGCTTGAAGGAGCGTAGCAGTTTACAGGGTACTGAAATTGAAGTTGATAATTTAGAGGATGCGCTTGAAAAGGGTTATTTGGCTCATTTTGATAAAATGGTGATTCATTTAACGCCTGAATTTGAGACTTTGAACAAGTTAATTGAGCAGAGAGCATCAGTTAAACGTGAAATTGAACGCACTATTTTAGGGGTTGAGATTTTTGACCGTCAGCAATCGGGCTTAACGGCAACCGAAAAGCGATTGGAGTTACAGGCCAAAGAAAATGTTGCTAGTAGGCGTTTACGAAAGCAGGAGGAAATTATTAACTTTTTGTTTTATTGTTCGGCAAGTATTTATAAAGCAAGTTTAGTTAAGGGTTTTGTAAATAGAGATTTACCTGAGTTGTTTTTTAGTTTTCCGAAACGTTTGCAGGTACAAACTGCTGGTGAGTTACTTGAAGAGTATAAGAAAACTAGAGAAATGGGAGCTCCGCAGGATGTTGTACGTAATATTTTGCGTAAGTACCGCCATGTTGTTTTTTCGGGCGATTTGAAACGCATACACGAAGAAGAGGTTTGGGATATGCTAAATCCTTTTAGAAATATTTTGCCTGAAGATTGGTGGGCGAAATATGAAAATATGAACCAAAATGTAGAGGGTGGCCCAGGGCTTTGGAACTCGTGGCAATTTGTATTGGCTCAATACGAGCCTGCAATTAGGGTAATGGCTGAAGAGCGTTTTCCTGCCTTTTATACTAACCCTGTGTATTTGCAGTTTGAACAGGCTAGAAAAATTGTTGAAGAGTTTATGGTTGGTATGCTTAATATTGAACTTGATACCTTGCCAAAGGAATCAACAGAAAAAGTTGAAGACGATATTGAAGGTGAACAGGTTAATGAAGAGACAACTAAAACCGAAGACGATGTACTTGATACGGTGGAAGCAAATACAGAAAAAGTACCCGCAAGTTTACCGCTTGCTTAAAAGCCTTAATTGGTTTACAAGCGAAAGTAAAGCCGGTATTTATAGTGCACGTAGCGAGGCAGATTTTATTGCTATTTTAATTAATGAGGGCTGTAAGGTTACCATGCACCGCGATATAATTACTGATAATATACCAGGCCTGCTAAGTGATGTTGAGCCTTTGTTGGAATATTTAGAATCTCATTTAAAAATGAGAAATTCAATTGAAAATATTAGTAGAACTGTTGGTAATGATAACACTACCAATATGCTTGAATTTGACTTGATGAATGCCACGGTTAAAACAACTGATGATTTGCCTTTAAATGAAATGGAACAGGCATATGTAAAGGCGTTTTTAGCTAGAAGCCTTGAACTGGCTTTGGATGTTGAGGATTATGAATTGGCATCGCAGATAAGAGACCAAGCTAAGTTTTGGGGGGTTGAACTTTAGCGTTTTAGCAGCTTAGTGCTGTATAACTTTTTACCATTAGTAGTTGTAATTGTTAGATAATACATGCCGCTTGGCCAATTGCTTGTTTTAAAGCGATAACCAAGCGGTTTTGTTTGTTGTAGCATTGTTTGCCCATTAACATCAAGCACTTTTAGGCTTAAAATATCTTTAGTGTTTTCAGTTGCTACCTCAAAATAATTGGTTGTTGGGTTGGGATGAATGGTAACTGATAGCACATTTTGAATAGGGTTTTCATGTTTAGTATCAATATTTAAGCAGTCGATTTTCACCTCCGTTTCATTGTTACAACCTTGCCAATTTTGGTGAATTTGGTTGCCTTCGGCAAGTGGTAAAGCATTGCAAACCATATTAATAGCGCATTGGGTTAACATTGCATTGTTTTTAATTAGCAATTTGTTTTTGGTTAAAGTGGTGTTTTCTAAACCATTTAAGCTAGTTAGTGCGTAATTATTGTCAATTTCTAATCCTCCTATTGAATCGATGCCCGCGAAAAAATCCAATTTGTTTATCCATTCGGTTTTAATGGAAAGACAACCTTCAATTTCTTTTAAATTATCAAGATTTGAAACGGCATTTACGCTGTTGTAAAAAAGGCTGAAATTGCCGCCAACATATTCAAGGGATGAAAAGCAATCTAAATCTTTGTAATATAAATTGTTTTCCATTGTAAAATTGCCGCCTATTGTATCAATTGATGATAATGCGCTTAGGCCGTCTAAATCTTGGCATTCCTTTATCAATAAGTTGTTGTTAACTTTTTTGAGCTGCCCAAAACCGCCAACCGAAGCGAAATTACAAGTGGAGATAGTGAAATAATCAATTTCCTTTACTTGGTTAAAGCCTTCTATTGTGGCATAATCACCAAATCCTAAATAAATAAAATCAATGGTTTTAACATTGTTAAAGCCATTAAAGTATTGTAAATTAGGTTCGGCAAGTATTAGTTGGTGCAAGTTTTCGCTTGTGTTATTGAGCCCCGTAATTTCTGTAAACTGGTTGCCAGCTAATTTACAACGATAGCTTACTTCAATGTTTTGAAAAATTGAATCATGAGCTAATGGTGTTCCTCCAATTTCTAAATCGACAACTTTTAATGGAGAATTGGAATTTTTAGTTAGGTATTGCAAACTATCTAGCTTGGTTAAATGTAACTTACCAAATTGCGGAATGTTTGAGAGTGCCTCTAAATTTTTGATACCTACGTAGTACAATTTAAGGTCTATTTTGTTAGTAATATTTTCAAATACATTTAAAGAATCAAAGTTTATCATGTACTTAAAATCAATACCTTGTACAAATTGAAGGTTATGTAAACCATAAAGGTTTGTAATTTGTGGACAGCCAATAATTTTAAGGTTGCCCGTAATGGTTTTCAAATTTTTTAAAGGCGTTAAATCGGTAAAATAGCATGGAGGAGTTGGTGGATATATAAAGCCAATAGTAGAATCGCCAATTACTAAATCGCCATTTATTGTTTCGCAATTAGGGTATTGGGCGGCAAAAAAATCAATATCCCATTGACCAAAAAGGTTAACGTTGCTTGGTGGACATTGGGCGGCTAACAAACTACTTTTAGCCAGCAGTATGGCGATTAATAATCTTTTCATTTATGATAGTTGCCCACTGAACGATTTGAAAAAAGCAGATATTGTTTGTTGCGGTTTGCGTACTACTTTGTTATAGGATGTTTAACGACGAACCACCCCTAGCACCTCCTTTAATAAGGAGGGGAATTTAGTTACCATATATGGCTTGTTGGCTTCCTAATTACCTTGTTACTGCTTGACATTTCGACTGGCTCAATGTCCGCATTAAAAAGGTGGGGAATTTGGTGTTTAGTTACGTTACGTTAGGGATGGTCCGTGGCGACGGCGCGGGCGGTTATGGGTAAGGCAAAATGAATTTATCGTTTATTCACCCTCCGTCGATTTCATCGACACCTTCGGAACGCCGAAACGCCTCAAGGGAGGACAATTAACAGCTTGCCTATCGCTTAATTAGTTTTTGGGTAAACTGCCCATTCTCAGTTTCAATAGTTACGTAATAAATGCCGCTTGGCCAATGGCTTATGTTGTAGTTTTTGCCTTGGAGTTTTGTTTTGGGCAGCCATTGGCGGCCATTTACATCAACGGCTTTAATGGTTGTTTCATCTATGCTTTGGTTGCTTGTTAGGGTAAAATAATGGGTGGCGGGGTTGGGGCTGATGGTAATTGAAACTTCATCAATTACTGGTGTTGACACGCTTTGGCAGTTTTCGAGTACTTCGTCAACGGAATTGCAGCCTGCGGCGTTATTATAAACATTAATAAAACAACCATTTTCAATAAAATTACAAATGCTTTCAATAGCACAATTGCCTAATATTGGATTATTGTAGATTAACAAATCTGCCATATCAATAACTGTTGTACTAAAACCCGAAATATCAGAAAGGTTTTCATTGTATAAAATTGACAAAAAATCTCCTATATAGCTGATGTTACCACAACCGTTAATTTCAGTCAATGCGTTATTGTTACTAATGTTAAGATAACCACTTATTGATTTAAGGTTTTGAAAACCATTTATACTATTTAGTTCTAAGTTGTCTCTAATACTCAAATAACCCGAAATTGTGTCCAACTTTTCAAAGCCTCTTAGCTCTAATATGTTTTCGTTAAAATCAATGTTGAAATTCCCTGTTTTTCTCAAATTACTAAAGCTACCAATTGATTGTAATTCAGGATTGTTTTTGATAAACAAACGTTCTTCAATCACGCTAATGTTAACAAAATCATCAATACTTTCAAGTTGATAGTTATAATTCACCTCAAATCTTTTCTTAACATTGGCGTAGGCTATCGGCTGTAAACTCTTTAAGACCAAGTTAAATTTTATAATCAAATAGTCAAGATCAAAAACTGCATTTTCAAACGCATTAATGTTTTCTAAACCATCATTTGATAATATCTGTAATGAAGCAACTATTGCCTTAATATTGTTTAATCCCTCTAAATTTTGCAGTTGGTTGTTATTGCTTAAATAAATTGATTGGATAGTATCATTAAGATTACTTAATGAATTTAAAGTAGTTAAACTATGATTGCCATGAAGGGAAAGTTTGTTTACTTCCTGTAAATTTTGAAATCCATTTAGATTTGACAAATCACTAGTATTCCGAATGATTAAATCTCCTTCAACAAAATTTAAACTACTTAGGCAGCTTAAATCATTCACATCGCTATAATTTACTGAGCTACTAGACCCAATAATCAAATCACCCGTTACCTCCGTACAATCAGGAAATGATTGGCAAAAATTATCTACATCCTCTTGTGTAAGCAACTCAATATCAAAATCGGGGCAATTTTGGGCAAAAGTGTGGTTGCCGATTAATAAAAGCAAAAAAAGTATATGTTTTCTCATTTCTTTAAGATATATCATTTAACCCGTATCGGCTCAATACATCACGCCTCTATCCTTATCTTCAAAAAAGTAGAGGTCGTTTATTTCGCCGCTGCGCTCAAAGTATAGTAGCTTAAATTTTATAAGGCCTAGGCCTTTGGCGTACCATTCAATGCTTTCGTTGCCGCCATCAATATTGCAAGTTAGCACTTTCATGGCTACAAATTGCCCTGCTTTTACGGTTGTAAATTCGGCACCAATAATTTCGTGCTGCTGTTGGCTACTGCCGCTGCCCGATAGCCATGTGCCGCCAATATCTTGCCCTGGTAGGGGGTTAAGTGGGCTGTTTATTTGCCAGCCTTTGGTGTTTTTTAAAATATCGTCGAGTTTTTGCTCGCAAATTTCGTCGCCCGCTTTTTGTACTATTTGGCGCATTCCGCCATTTTTAAATTGTTGTATGGTATAGCTGCAGGTGCCGCCTGGGCTTTTGCGGGTATATACAAGCCCGTCGTTCATGGGTACGGCTATTAGGCTAAAGGGGGCGTTTTCAAAACCGCCCGCATCAAACAATTTTTGTAATGGACGGCTGGGGGTTAGGTATTCGGTTATATCGTTAGCGGGTACTGCTGATAGGCTTATTACAGCGACTAATAGCAGGGTTAAAATTCGCAATATCATATTGTAAAATTAGGATAAAAAAAATTTGGAGTCTGAGTTTATTAAAGGTGAATATGGGCTTTGTTTGGCTTGCTATTTACCTTGCTACTGCTTGACATTTCGACAGGCTCAATGTCCGCTTAGAAAAGGTGGGGAATTTAGTTACCATATATGGCTTGTTTGGCTTGCTATTTACCTTGCTACTGCTTGACATTTCGACTGGCTCAAGGTCCGCATTAAAAAGGTGGGGAATTTAGTTACCATATATGGCTTGTTTGGCTTGCTATTTACCTTGCTACTGCTTGACATTTCGACTGGCTCAATGTACGCATTAATAAGGTGGGAATTTAGTTACCATATATGGCTTGTTTGGCTTGCTATTTACCTTGCTACTGCTTGACATTTCGACTGGCTCAATGTCCGCATAAAAAAGGGGGGAATTTAGTTACCATATATGGCTTGTTGGCTTGCTATTTACCTTGCTACTGCTTGACATTTCGATAGGCTCAATGTCCGCATTAAAAAGGTGCGGAATTTAGTTACCATATATGGCTTGTTTGGCTTGCTATTTACCTTGTTACAGCTTGACATTTCGACTGGCTCAATGTCCGCATTAAAAAGGTGGGAATTTAGTTACTATATATGGCTTGTTGGCTTGCTATTTACCTTGTTAGAGCTTGACATTTCGACAGGTCAATGTCCGCATTAAAAAGGGGGGAATTTAGTTACTATATATGGCTTGTTGGCTTGCCATTTACCTTGCTACTACTTGACATTTCAACAGGCTCAATGTCCGCATTAAAAGGTGGGGAATTTACTTACCATATATGGCTTGTTTGGCTTGCCATTTACCTTGTTACAGCTTGACATTTCGACTGGCTCAATGTCCGCATTAAAAAGGTGCGGAATTATTAAAAAACTGCCCTACCCTATTTTTACAAAAGCCAGCAGATTGCCGTCGTCGCACGAGGTAAAGCCGTTGGATTGGTAAAAGGCTCTGGTGGCTTCGGTATCGTCTGTTAACAAAACTTTTTGCCGGACATTTGGATAAAGAGCAAGGAGTTGGTTTAATAGTTTTGAGCCAATTCCTTGCCTTTTATAATTTGTATGCACCAGTATATCTTGAATGTATAGGATTGTGTGGCCATCGCCTACGGCACGCACTAATCCTACCAAATTTTCATTATGCCAAGCGGTTATTACGGTTAATGAATTTTTAATGGCATCAAAAAGCGTTTCGGGGTTTTGTGTGTAGGCCAGCCAGCCTGCGTTTTGGTATAGGGCTAATAGCTGTGTATGGTTAACGGTTTTGGTATGTTGGTAACGAAGCATTTAGTTTAACCAAATTGTAATTTTAAAAGTAAACAGATGCTCAGTTAACTTATTAAATTGACTAGGGGGAATAGTGCTACGCATTTTATCTTTTACATTGATCCAATTGTAAAAATAGCTTACACCAATTTTACTTTTTTTAAGCGGTATATCTAAGCCAGCACCTGAATAAATATCTAGATTATCATTTGTAAGGTTAATGGCACTTTCGTAGCTTTCTTCGCCACAATACCAACAACTACTTATAGTTGTTTTTCGGATAAAGCCAAGGTTTAAGCCCGCTAAAGCACTAAGCCTAAGTTTATCTAAAATTTTTATGCCAAAGCCCAAAAATTCAGTTAAACCTAAACCAGTCAAACTATTGTACTTAAATACTTCTCTATCTGAATTGTGAATTGTAAAGCTTTGTGTAACTCTATTTAATCCTAGGTAATTATTGAAAAACAGATACTTATTTATTGGAATTTCGCTTGCCAAGCCTAATTCAAATCGTATGCCGCTTGAGTTTGTAATTTTATAATTGTTTTGCGAAAATGAGCTTTGAAAGTTTGGTGTAAACTTATGTGCTAAGTGTGAATAACCTACCCCAATGTAGATACCATGCAAGGTTTTTTGCGATGGTTCTTCATTTTGCGCAACAACACTAAAACTTAGTGCTATGAATAATAGGATTAGTAGATACCTCATTTTAGCGATTTCAAGATTAGTTATACTAAGTGGTTTTTATGTTAATGCTAAGCCTTACTTCGCTTTGGGAAAATAGTTTAAGCCTATACTTAGCGAGCGATAATAACTTTTTACGTTGTTTGGTTTATTGCTGGAGGACCCTTGGCTTGACCAAGCACTTGTTTTATAAGGCGTAATGCCGTGGTGCATATCAAGGGCAATTTCAAGCCTGCTTTTTTTGATACTAAATGGAAAAATAACACCAAAATTGGCGGCCGTTTCAAGTATTTCTTTACCACTGGCATCTTTAATCGTGTAAAATTGAGAATATGATGTATCGCCGAACAATTCTTCTTCAGTGGGTGCATCAGGATCTATAATTTGCCCGTTTTGCTGGGTTTCAAATTCTAGTTTACTAAAATCAATATCGGATTTGCTTTTATACCAACCAAATATATAAATACCAAAACGTACACCAGCTTTAAGTTTAACATTTTTGTGCAAATTAGCCACAACTGCTGCATTGTTTGACAAGTAAAAATTGATAATGCTTGATCGGGTATCAACCACAGTATGATTGTATTTGCTGCGATAACCATTAGCGGTTATTCCAAAATTATTTTGAAATGAAAATACATTTCCTAAATGCCTCCTTTGTACATAAGTTGGGCTTAGCGATAGGGCTAATACATTTTTAAAAGTGCCATTGTATGATGGTCGTGAATTTTCGAAAAAACCATAACTGTTGTTATAATCATCAAGCAGTTCAATACTTAGATTAAAACCATGTTCGGATTTATTTTGGCTGTAGCCTGTAAAGGCCAGCAATAATATTAATAAGGGGATGAAATGTTTCATTTTAATAATACAGTTATTGTTTACGTTTGTAAATATACAAAGGCTATTGGCTCAATTTAATTTTTTTTGACATTGCCTATACACCACCTTATATTTGGATTATGCAAGTTTTGTTTTCGCCCTCAATTAAAGAATATATTAAGTTGCGCCTTGAAGCTGGCGATTTTGACAATGCAAGCGAATTAGTAAACGAGGCTATTGAACTGATGCAAGAGCAAGAGGCCGAAGCAAACAAAAAACAACGCTTGATTGAAGCCCTAGATGTTGGGTACAATGATTTTTTAGAGGGTAGGCATAAGGAAATAAGTGCCAAAGAAATTTTAGATGAGTTGATTGAAAAAACGAAAAGGTAAATGAATTTTACTGTTTCGCAAGCCGCCCAAATTGATATTTCAAATATTTTGAATTTCACTATTGAAAATTGGGGGTTACCACAAGCGGCTAAGTACCAACAAATTATTGATGACGGCTTAGATTTGATTAAAGTTGATCCACTTAACAGTATTAGCAAAAAAACCGATGAACTAAAACCACACTCAAGGCGGTTAAGGGTTGGTAAGCATCATATTTATTATATGGTTGAAAATAACTGGATTGTTGTTTTAAGGGTATTGCACCAGCAACAAAAACCAAAATTGCATTTGTAAGTTAGTGGCTAAAACGCCTAGCCCAACGGACAAGTTAATTAAGCTATCCGCTC
>Ga0163109_10001025_pt1 | contig 22127 bp, 20 predicted proteins | sample CRUFie1St13metaG_FD_108704 | JGI IMG/M metagenome (GOLD analysis project Ga0163109, IMG submission 108704) | Marine microbial communities from the Costa Rica Dome - CRUD Field 142mm St13 metaG | ecosystem: Environmental > Aquatic > Marine > Oceanic > Photic zone | place: Costa Rica: the Eastern... | reverse complement strand
CTCGAAGATAAATACACCTTCAGGCTTCAGTAAACGCCGAATCATATGTGCAAAGTTTCTCAAGTCATCGGAATGGGAGAAAACATTGTTTGCCGTTACGAAATCTGCCGGGCCCAACTCGGCTAGTACTTTCTCTACAACTGGTTCATCCAGAAAACTCACAATTGTAGGTATGCCGTTCTCAATTGCTTGGGTCGCTACAGGCCTAGCAGGGTCAACACCTTGAACCTTACAGCCATCAGCTTGAAGTTTCTTCAAAAATAAACCGTCATTGCTTCCTATATCTATTACAAAATCGCCACATTTCAAATTTACCTTGCTCTTCAGTACCTCAACATAACCTTCAAAATGTTCCTGTAGATCAGGACTACTACTCGATGTGTAAATGTAATTTCCGAACAATATCTCTGGTTTTACCACATCCAAAAGCTGGGCGTGTCCGCATTCCGAACACATGTATAGGTCCATCGGTAGGTCAGGAAGGAATATCTCCGGTTCATTCGCATAACGATAATTATCCACCGGTGGGCACATTGGAAAACTCAGAATTTTTTCTAGTTTTACTGAATTACATAACCGACAAGTTTGTCTTCTGTAAAACATTGACTCAGCATCTGTCACCGAATTTTTTTTGTGGCGTTTATTCAACAGAGAACCTCCAAAACTCTGGGAGATGGCGACTCGGTGGAAGTACTGAAAAAAATCTTTTCAAGTTGTGCTTTTCAATCACAGTTGACTCAGCCTCTGAATTCACCCCTAATGCGATATATGCTTCATTGAGCACGACCTCTTCCGAACCCAAGATTTGTAAATAGTTTCCTGGACAAATTTTTCCTTGTTTTTCTTTTTGATCGTCAACAAAACAGGAAAAATATTCTGATAACTCGAATAAATTAATAAAGTTTGATGAACGTGCACCACACCCATACATCATTAATCTTTTGCTGTTACATTTATTTTCGATAAACGTTCTCAACCTGAGCTTAAATTTTGAAAACTCTTCTATATAGTCGCTAACCCTCATCACTTCGTAATACGCGCCCTTGAGAGTCGGATTTATTTCTGTTTCTTTCACTGCAAACACCATTAGACATTTTCCCGAAAATAGAGCCGTCTCATAATGGATTATCCGAAAACCGTATCGACTAAGTAGATATTGAATTGTATTTATAGTGAAATAATTTACGTGCTCTTCCCAAAATGTGTAATCAAGTTGTTCATAGTTCATCGAATGATCGGGAAATTCTAAAACTAGTCCTCCCCCAACTTTTAGCTGAGATCTGATGCAGGTCATGAAGTCTGTCAAATTTTCGATGTGTTCAATAACTTGGCGGCTTACTATGCAATCCGCATCGGGGAATTGTTGTAACAGGCAATCCATGGCTTCAGAATCGTAGAAAGATCGCGTCACAGGCAGTCCTTTTGCTATCGCAACTGAGCTGGCATCATCGGTTGGTTCGACTCCAAAAATATAATCAAAGCCTTTTGACTTGAGTAACTCGAGAAAACCTCCGTCATTGCTTCCAATTTCAAAAATCCGAGATCGTTCATCAAGCCCATAAAGCCTCGTCATCACCCGAATGAGCTGTTCAGCATGCGGTTGCGGCTTCCACGAACTTAAAGTGAAATAATTGTCATACAGTAAATTGGCCTCGGGAAACTGAGTCAGCTGAAGGAACCCACAATCCTGACAACTGGCTATAGTGAACTCGAAAAGAGGTGAATGTTGTTGCTCCGAGAGTAACAGATGATGAACGATAGGCTGGGCACCAAAATTAAATGCCTCCTTCAACCGGTTTGCTCCGCAAAGTCTACAATTACTCATATTTACTCAAAATATATAAAAGAATAATCACCGTCGAAACCTGTTTTTTTGAACCACCATTCCCAATCATCTGGATTGTTAAATTGTTCGCAAGTTACTTGCCAATAGAGCAGATTCGTCTTTTCCGTCTCATTTCTGTATGACTCGACGCATAAATATTGATGCTCACTGACACGCCGCATCTCACGTAAAGCTTTATCAAGTTCCCTGTTGTGGAGGTTATGCAAAGTATTTATTGAAAAAACCAAATCAAAGTATTTATCAGGGTACGGAAGCTCTGCAGCAGTTCCGTGATCTATCAAATGTTTTACATCTTGATGAGCATTTTCGATCGCATATGCAGAAATATCGATTCCTCGCACTATCACGCCGGGCAATAACTGCGAGAGTTCATATATTTGAAAACCCTTTCCGCAACCAATATCTAACACTCTGCTGCCCGGTAGCAAATTATATTTCTCGATCATTAATTTTGCGACCGGAGCCCAACGACCGGGAATATAAGTGTAACCCCCATAATTAATACGACGGTCCCCATCCCAATAATCAAATCCCCACTGCTTGGCAAGTTCCGCAGCTCTAGCTTTAGGATACTCATCATCATTGACGCGAGCCAAATAGTCTCGCGTAGTTGCCTTGTGTAAGGGGGACATCAAATCCAAATAACCCAATAATTAATCCTCATCTAGGTAGTTATTAACCAATAAAAGTTTGGCCTGAAGCTGGTCTGCAAGGTCATGGCCTTTACTAACTCGATTATGTTTACTCCATCGAACCGGATCCATGGGTGCTAAAATTATACACGCCCATTTAAGCCTCAAGATGGGTAATAGAGCTTGACACCGCTCTTTCAGACCTCTGTAATGATCAGGTAATCCCTTCCTCAGGACGTTGTTTTTTAATTCAATCGGTACTCGCGGCTGCAAGTCAAAGTCTATAATAGCCTTCGCAGGATCATCCCAGCCCGCAAACTCAAAGTCGAAAAATCTTACCTTACCTGCACTATGGATAGCGTTATGAAAGCCAAAATCGCTAGGTGATATACACAGTTTATCCGGCTCCATAAGATCTTCGCAGTACCCTCGAGCAATTAACTCCGTGGTTCGTTCCTGAAGAGCCTCTAGCTGCCGTTTCAATCGTAAAATAATCCTGTCTACATTGGTTTTTAAGCATTGAGGGACATGCTCTGAACCCATTCGCTTGATACGATGCTCAATATTCCACAGATGCTCAGTTAACGTAAGAAAACTTTCTGCAGCGTTATTTTGAATTTCTCTTTTTGCTAACGCTAAATCGGCGTTTAGGCACAGCATAAAAGTTAAGGCCTGACCAATATCTTCCTCAGACGGATGCATCCCATCTTCGAACCGATCTCCTTTCAGGAATTCCAATACTAAACTGCGGCTAACGTCGTCTGTATGAAGGAGACGAGGCACGAACTCGGGCGCAACCAATTGCGCGTAACTTAGAAAGTCTACCTCTGCCTGAAATCGGTCATGCTTTTCGACAGAAGCCTCGGCATATCTTTTGAGAACAAACGAATGATCTCCTACGCCGCAGATAAAAACCTCGTTATTGATTCCACCTTTTAACAATTCTAGAGTATTGACGTTTACGCCCAGACTACGGCACCACTCCTTAGCAAACTCTGGTGGGTGGGAAGGAAACTTCACTGGAGACCTGAAAACATCACTGGAAGCTGGTTCCAATTAGTAATACGAACGCAGTTCACTTTGGCGTGAAAATTTTCAGGATCAAATAATATCGGCTGGCAAGAATTCGGAAAGACTTCGTTTCCTAAAACAATTGGCAAGTCATCTAAGAATATCTCACATTCTAAAGCTCCAATAGCGGTTATTTTTTCATCCCTTGTCTCATAAAAAAAAGCCTGCGAGTTGACGATGAGATCTGATGCTAAGTTCTTGTCTATCCATGCTCTAGCCGCTGCATGTAGGTCATAAGCGGGCCCAGCGTATGGTCTCAAGCTTCTATGACTAACGATGCATAATGAATGACCCGCGGTCTTGAGTGCCCGCATAGTTTCTACCGAATGCTCAAAAGGTTGTGCATAAGACATACCCGGCCCGTAGAGCTCACCTTGGAAAGCGGTCCACTCTTGCTCCCTGTTGCCTTCTCTCAAATAATCCCGAATGGCAAGTTTTGTTCGAGGAAGATCGGAGGGTAATTGCAACAACTTATCAGCTAATCGCTCGATCGGCCTATCGTAGCAAACGATAGTGTTGTCAAAATCCAAGCCAATTAGCAAAACCCGCCCCTACAAAAGTTCACTAGCTGCTTGAACAATTGAGCCAGAATCTATTCCAAAGTGTGAGCGCGCATAAGATTGGGATCCGATAACTGCCATAAATCTATCATCCGTACCTAAACAAATTACCCGCTTCTCCATTCCTCGCATTGCGAGGTGGCTCAGAAAAGCCTCTCCGAATCCCCCAACACGCGCGTGCTCCTCAACTGTCACAAATCGGTCAAACTGATCCAAGAGATTATCAAATAGGCGCGAGGGACTAGGCTTGACTGTATGAGTAACTATAACCTCTGCCTCAACGCCTGATTGTTTCAATCTTCTCCCAGCCGACTGCGCTTCGTGAGCCACGGTACCCACCGCGATGATACAGAGTTGAGTTCCTTTAGAAAGCGTCAATCCAGAGCCGATTTCGGGCATGGATTGAGCTTCGCAGAGATCAGCCTCACCCTTTTTACCAATTCTGATATACGTTGCCTTACTAGTCTGCATTGCCATACGCAGGCAAGCTCGCAAAGATATGGTATCCCATGGCGCTATTATCTGCAGATTTGGAATTGCTCGAAGAATAGCGAAGTCCTCGAGACTATGATGAGTTGGCCCTAAACTTGCGTAAGATAGGCCGGACCCAGTTCCAACTATAATCACTGGAGCTTGATGGTAAGCAACGTCAACCTTTATCTGCTCCAAACAACGCGAGGTAGTAAAAGGGGCAATTGTATACACAATAGGTCGCAGACCGCTTAGACCCATGCCTGCTGCAACGCCCATCATATTTTGTTCTGCTACGCCACAGTTAAGAAATTGACTCGGACTCTGGGCCCGAAGCTTATCGAACAGTCTGTTGCCAATATCACCAGACAAAAGCATAACCCTAGGATCCTCCAAGGCTAACTGTGTCACTTCATCCGCAAATGCATTTCTCATGAGGTCAAAAACATCTAATCGTGGCTAATAGGGGTAGGGCCTTTAAGTAAAATCTCGTCGGCGGGAATCTGTAGCACTTGCGCACTCTGACTTACCTCTTCCTTTGTGGGAATTCGGTAGTGCCAATTATTATCGTCCTCCATAAAAGGGATACCTTTGCCCTTAATGGTATTACAGATAATTGCCTTAGGGCGGGGGTCATTGGAGAGGATTTGATGCGCTTCTGACATCTCTTCAAAAGAGTGACCATCAATTTCGATCGAAGCCCACCCGAAAGCTTTCCATTTCTCAGCCAATGGAGCAAGACCTAGCACGTCATCGCTTCGGCCGGTAGCCTGCCATTTATTGTAATCGATGAAGATGGTTAGATTTTGAACACTTTGAGCGGCTGCCATAAGGGCGCTCTCCCAAACTGATCCCTCGTTGCACTCACCATCACTCAGGATAACGTAAACATGGTAAGGCAGTTCTAGGATGCGTCCAGCCAACGCCATACCCAAACCCATTGGCAGGCCGTGCCCCAAAGACCCAGTGGCTGCCTCAATACCAGCGAGGTACTTTGGAGAAGGGGGGTGCTCACCGAAAATTGAACCATCATGTCCATAGCTCTGAAGCTCCGTTATCGAGTAAAACCCCCGTTCGGCCAACACTTGAAAAAGCACCGGCGCCGCGTGGCCCTTACTCAAGATGAAGCGGTCACGAGCCGGAGACTGAGGGTCACGCGAATCAATTTTTAGGATATTCCAATACAACCACACGAGAAGATCTGTGCACGAAAGGCAAGATCCTAAATGAGGCGTACCAGTACAATGCGAGTTACGAATTGTTCGAAAACGAATCGTACGCGCGATTTGTTCTAGCTTTTTCTTGGATGATTGAGATACGTTCATGGCTTGTGAATATATTGGATTGGCTGAGAATGTAAGGCCGAAAGATTATTCCTTGCCCAAGCTACAGTGTCATCGATTCCTTGTTCCAGGCTTATCGTATCCTCCCAACCCATCGTTGAGCGTAGCTTTAAGCTGCTCAGCCAGTACGCATTATCTTTACCCAAACGCTCGTCTACCATCCTTACCCGATTATCAAACGGGGTTTTAAATTTCTCACATATAAGAGATACCAAATCCTTAATAGAAATAATACGGTCAGTGGAGATGTGATAAGTCTCACCGATGCAGGAATGCTGCGCAATTTTCCAAGTGGCACTGCTCACATCGTCAATATGAATGAATGACCGAGTCGAAGCCCCTCCTCCATGTAACTCGAGAATTTGGTCTGTTAGCAAAAAGAAGATAGTCCTCGGGATAATCCTATAGAGCGGCTGACCCGGACCATATACGTTTGCCGCACGGGTCGATACTACAGGTAACCCAAACGTCTCTCTGTAAATCTTCAAGAGCGCGTCACCCGCCGAACGCGAGACGGCATAGGGAGTAGAAGGATTGAATGGCGTGTCTTCGGAGATCCAACCATCAGTAGATCCATACACCTCAGGAGTAGTCACGTGCACATATTTTTCAATAAAATCAATATGACGAAGTCTTTCAGCCAGACGAGCCACTGAAACTACATTGGTTTGCATCCAATCATCGGGATTGTCCCAACTTTCTCCAACCATACTCTGTGCCGCGAAGTTCACAATTACTTTGATCTTCTCTTGACGCAGAAGTTTTTCAAGGTTGACCAAATCATGATTGAGATCAAGCTGCAAAAAGCGCATCCTCTTTTGCTTGACTGTATCGAGCCACCTATAAGGTAGAAAAACCCCGGGAGCCTCGGGGGAACGGCTAGCACCTATAACGTCTATGTCCTGCTTTAGCAGATAGCTGCAAAAACTCGCTCCTGAAAAAGAATTGCTACCCAAGACCAATACAGAACTCACGCTTTATCTGTCCCAAAATCAATAAGACAACGGCCAGTGGTCTCTCCGTTACGCATTCCAGAAATGAGCTGATTAACACTCTGCAGGGGAGCCGACTCTGTAATCAAGGGAGTGAGGCTAATATTCCTGCTCTCAAAAAGACGCATGTAGCGTTGAATATCTTGATCCGGCGAGGTCTGCCCACCCGTTGTTCCAGTGATAGATTTTCCAAAATGAAGGTCCAAGGTATCGAGAGAGGTCTTTGCGCCATTTTTAGGCACCCCGACAAGCACTACCCGACCAGAAGAGTTAACAATTTGATACCCTTTGGCAATTACGTCTGGCTGTCCAGTATTGTCGATAAAGACGTCGACCACCTCACCACCAAGAGCATCGTCAATTGCCTGAAAGCCATCGGCGGTCGTAGTGTTTATAACGTCAGTAGCGCCCAACTGCCGTGCTAGCGCCAACCGATTGTCGTAGAGGTCTACTGCCACCACTCGCGCCGCGCCCGCAAGGACCGCTCCCTGAACCAAATTAAGCCCTATACCGCCTGCCCCAAAAATAACCACGCGATCTCCGAATCGGATTTGAGCCTTATTTTCGATAGTTCCGAGACCTGTGGTAACAGCGCATCCATAGAGCGCGGCAGTCTTTAGGTCTGTCCCAATGGGAATTGGTGTAAGTCTATTTTCGGAAATAATCGCATGGCGGTTAAAGGTAGTAACCCGGCCAGCATTCACTATTCTATTGTTCCAAGTATATTTCGGTGTATCTGCCTCGATACCTTTACCAGGACGCCAATGAGCAACCACGATTTGATTAGGCGCTACGCACCTTACACCCGGACCAATGGCCAGTACCTTACCGCTAGCTTCGTGACCCAGTAGGTGGGGTAACCATTTGTCCGGCCCCTTGATTCCATCAATTTCACCAATTTGGCTACCGCATATTCCGCTGTAAGAAAACTCAACCAATACCTGACCAACATCGAGTGTTCGTGGAAGACAGATCTCGTCCACGACCAGATCTTTTTTCTGTTCGACAAGGATAGCAGCTAAGGTTTTAGTGGGGAGGCTCATCGGCTTATCGAAAAATTTCGTAACGCATCACTTTTTTTTGTCCTTAACGAGTTCGCGCTTTGAATAGAGCCACTGCATCATAAGATGCCCCACTACTAGTTGAAGGTCCTCACTAATTTGCATATCGTCCACTGGAACATGGATAGCGTATTTAGCTAATTCTTTTGCTTTACCGCCCGAATATCCAAGAATGGCAAAAGATTCGACGTTATTTAGCGCGCAATATTCGAGCGCACGCAGGATATTAGGCGAGTTACCGCTTCCGCTAAAGGCGATAGCTATATCTCCTGGTTCAGCCAAAACAGAGAGTTGGTGACAGAAAATTCCATCGTAGCCCGTATCATTAGCCAAACAAGTAATAACTGCAGAATTTGCTGGAAGTGCAGTGACACGCAGGGCATGACCAAATTGTTTAGAGATTCCATATAAAAAATCGTTGGCAAGGTGAATCGCATTTCCAGCAGAGCCTCCATTTCCAAAAATGAAAACTTGGTTATTCCGTTGCCACGCTATGCTCAAAGCATCAGCAAGTGCCTCCACAGGCTCTAATGGAATACGGTCAAGTGCTTGTCTCAGGCGATCAAAGTATCCTCTTGCGAATAGCTGAAATTGAATCTCACTCATACAGCGATCTGCTTACTACCTGTTTTCTGCATCCACTTCACGGTGTGGAAGCGTTCCTGATCCTGCAGATGTCCCTGTCTAAAGGCAGAACAAATGTCATCAATTGCATTTTCCACTGTTTTCGTCGGTTTAAAGCCTGTGGCAAGCAACTTGTCAGAGTTCACACGATACGAACGGGGGTCGTTTGATGGCACAATCGTGATCTTCGCTGCAGCTTTTTTGCATGCCATCTCCGCGATCTGGCGAATCGAGAGATTCTCAAACCCTGCGTTGTAGATCCCAACCACATCTGGTCGCTCTAGAAGATAAAGATACAGATCGGTAATCTCGTCTATGTGAATATTTGGGCGAGTCTGATCACCACCGAATACTGTAATTTCCCCCCGTGTGAGAGCCTGCATGGTGAGCATATTCACAGAGACATCTAAACGCATACGAGGGGACAGACCGCAGACCGTAGCAGGCCGTACTATTTGCACAACCATATTACTGCTATAGCTCAGAAGCACACGTTCTGCGACCATCTTAGTCTTGTTATATTCGGAAAGTGGAACTAGAGAGCAGTCTTCGGTTACGTGTTCTTCATCCTTTAAGCCATACACACTGCCTGATGAAGCATAAATAAAGCGCTCAACTCCCAGCCGTGAGGCCTTGTCAGCAAGTTGCATCGTAGCTAATGCACTTATCTCCCACGTAAGCTTAGGATCGAGGTCTCCTGCAGGATCATTTGCTATCGATGCCAGATGAATGATGGCCTCGACACCCTCCAGAGGGATACTATCAATCTGCCGGACATCACCTTGAACAACTGTAAGATTAGGATGACTGGGTAAATCATTACCAAACCACATGATATCAAAGGCTATTACTGTATGTCCCGCTTTCAAGAGCTTGGGAACAAGCACGTTTCCTTTGTATCCACAGGCACCTGTTACAAGAATTTTTATACTCATGGGTTTTATCGAGTTCTCACTTTAGGACTGTATACCAAGTTTAATCTGCTGGTGTATCGGATGCGACGCAAATCTTTTTGTCCAGTCGTCATGGATGTTTTTGAGCGATGCAGCGTCTTTGGAAGCTGAGATTTGCGCCTCTCTCAAAGCTTGTATAGACCCTATATCGATGTGTATCCCTTCGTTATGCCACGTCACTATACGTCCAATAAATTGTGGAATCACCTCGGAGCTAAAGTCGGTGACTTCCTTATGGTGATATATCCACTCAAGAACCTCTGGCTCCAAGAGATACACAGCTCCGTTTGCCAGGTTTCCCGGTGGATCCTTCACTTTTTCATGAAATTTCTTAACCACATTATGCTCATCGGTCTCCACGATGCCACACGTTTCGGGGATTTGACTGTTAAAAACCATCATAGTTATTGGGCAGTCTTTCGGCCGTTGAGTGTAGTGAAATCGTATAAAATCATCAAAATTGCAGTCACAATAATTATCCGCATGCACCAGCAAAATAGTCGAATTCTGCAGATTTTCATAATTCGCGCGAAGGGCACCAGCAGTTCCAGTAAGTTCGGGTTCATAAACACCATAAACCCAATCTTTAAAAATTGACCTGCTCAAAAATTCTTGGACTATTTCTGCCAAATAATGAAGATTCACTATCACGTTGGTTGCGCCAGCTCTTTTCACTATCGACAACCAATGTTCTAACAACGGCGTTTCCTTAATAGGCATGAGACACTTCGGCCACTGATAAGTGTAAGGACGCAGCCTAGTTCCACAACCTGCAGCTAAAAGAAGAACGGCAAGCGGTCTACTCATATTAATTCATTATCCAATTGGGCTGATCTCACTTTTCTGACCTAATTCTGTCCAGACACCAACGGCGTAATATACGACGCCATCATCTCACTCGACTAACCACTTGTTAATACTTTGACAAAATAGTCTCTGTAATGCCTGTCTTCCAATTACACCAAGTAACGGTATCCTTCATGCCTCCAAAAGGTGTTACTCGAATTCTTGGAAAAGGTAAGAATTCATACCTGTCTAACCATCTCCGCAAACTGACGATTGCTGATAATAAGCTCACTATAGGTGCCGCTGGCCTCTAACTGTCCCTTTGACAGCAGAAAAATCTGGTCACAATTGCGCACGGTGGAAAGGCGGTGCGCAATTATAATGATGGTTATTTGGTTTCCAAGGTTGCTCACCGCTTCCATTACTGCTTGTTCGGTCAGCTTATCGAGAGAGCTGGTGGCTTCGTCCATCACTAGCACTTGTGGATTGTGATATAGCGCACGGGCTATTCCAATTCGCTGGCGCTGCCCACCTGAAAGACGTATCCCGCGCTCACCGACAGTGGTGGAATACCCATTAGGCAGATCGTTGATTACAAATTCGTGCAGATTAGCGATTTTGGCAGCACGTTCGACAGACTCCTGATTGATACCGGCCTCGTGCACACCGAAAGCAATGTTGGCCGCAATGCTGTCATCAGCAAGATAGATTTGCTGCGGCACATAGCCGATCGTGCTTTGCCACTGTCTGCGATTAGTGTCAGTGATGATCCGATCATCTATTGCTAAACAGCCTTCTTGGGGCTCTAACAGAGCTAATATTATGTCAACTGTAGTGGTTTTGCCGCTACCCGTTATGCCTACAAAGCCTACTGTGCTGTATGCAGGAATGGCGAGATCAATATTATTAAGTACAGGATGTGGGGCGTTAGGATAACTATAACTTACTTGCTGGAGCCGGATAGCTTTTCTGAGCGGTAGCGGAGTGATATGTGCATTCTGAATAGGCGCCGTGTCTAAGCTTCTCAGATCTTTGTGCAAGGCATCCAAGGCCGGTCCCACAAAACGGAGTTGAGCGACCGATTGGTAAATTTGCTGTAGCGCAGGCATGAGCCGATAGCCCGCCATGGCATACAGCGCAAGAATGGGTAGAACGTCTGCAAAGTTGCCGCTTTTGACCATGAGGTGGAGAATCACTAGCAACATTCCACCGAAGGCGATTGCTTCAAGTGCAAAGCGCGGCATTGCGGCGATTATACTCATAGTCCCTTGACCCTCAGCATAGGTCGCTGCGGGCTTTCCGAAGCGTTGCACATAAGCGTGCTCTAATCCACCAACCTTCACTTCCTTAGCTGCACCAAAAGCTTCGCTCACAATGGTAAAACGTTCTTGATTGGCTTCTATACGTGCCTGGCCTAGGCGCTTGAGCAACGCACTGACAGAGGAAAAAACGATGGCGTAAGAAATTCCCAAAACTGTACCAACCGTAAGAGCCAGAAGAGGGTCGACCAATAACAGCAATCCAAGCAACGCCGAGACCACCATTGTCTGCGCTACAAGTCTCATCAGGGGCATCATTCCACTACTGACTATAGTATTGACCTCCGAAAGGATGGTCTTGCCCAAATCAGCGCTATGGCGGTTTAAGAACCAACTATAGGGCTGATGGAGGTAACCTTCGACCAAGCGCTTGCTGATACTGTACTCCCGCATCAGCGCAAAGCGAGTAAGCGCGTAGGTGCCAAAGGCTTTGGAGACTAACGATATAATCAATAGCAGAAAAACCAGTGCGCCAAGACCCACGAGGAACTGGTCAACGGTATCGATACCGAAGTTTTGACTGGTCACGAATACACGATTGAGTGACTCATTAGTATGAACTAAGCTAGGATTAGCAAGAACTCCCATGAACGGTAAGATAGATGCCACGCCCAACGCATCTAGACAAGCTATGAATAACAACACACCCAAGAGTAAGTACGCTTTCTTTCTCTCAGACGCTGTGAGCAATGACAGGAGTTTCCTAAGCATCAATATCTATTCGCTAAACTGACATTGGCCGCACCAACCTCTTCTTTGGCGGAGAGAGGGGGATTCGAACCCCCGATACGGTTACCCGTATACTCGCTTTCCAGGCGAGCCCTTTCAACCACTCAGGCACCTCTCCGAAGGCGTCGCACTATACAGGCTGAAACTACCCTTATCCAGAATCAAAGTTGTTAAAATCCAGAATCAAAGTCGTTGAAGAAAAGCCTCAGGATCAACTTCCGGTGGTGAAGGTAAATGTCCAGCGGGCCGTCCCAAGAATATCATAGCAACAACTTGCTCATTTTCATCAAGTTCCAACATCTTAGATACTTCGCCAGAATAGATCGCATTACCAGTGCGCCATATCGCGCCGATTCCAAGCATATGTGCCGCTGTGACAATCAACTGAGCAGCACATCCTGCTGTCACCAGCTGCTCAGGCTCTGGGATTTTATCGTGATCTTGCGGACAAAAAATCACCGACAGAAGGGTTGGAGCACGCAGTGCCTTAAGCTTGGTCGCTTCAATCGTGTCCTCCGACACATCCACCGAATCACCATGAAGATAATCACTCATTGATTCTCCAAGGCGCTCACGAGCCTCACCTTCCAGCAGAATAAATCTGTAAGGTTTTAGGCGACCATGATCACAGGCCCTCAATCCCGCACGTAAAAGTAGGTCAAGCTCAACGGAAGTCACACCTGGTTCTAGTACTCGTGGCACAGAGACACGAGACAGCAAAGCTTCGATAGGAGACATTCTTTATCCTCTAGTGCAGTTTTTACTAACGTTAGTGCCGAACAAGCCTTGGTGGCAAGAACTTAATTGGCGCCATCGATCTGACCGGATTAATATCCAACCCACCGCGCCGAACAAATCCTGCCCAAACGATAAGTTCAGTTGGGTTCAAGCAGCCGAGAAGGTCTTCATAAATTCGCTCAACGCACGCCTCATGGAATCCCGTATGATTTCTGTACGAAACCAAATACGCCAGTAACGACTCGGGGAAAAGTCGTTCCTGTGCTTTGTATTTTATGACCACTGTCGCCCAATCAGGTTGGCCAGTTACCGGACAATTTGACCGAAACAGGTGGCTATACAACTGCTCTGCTCCACCTTGATTCGGGTCAGTCTGCAGAAGTAATGCATCAGGTTCATAGACTGCCAAATCGACTGGTAACCCGTCTACACAAACACCCGTGCAGTGCTCGACAAAGAACCGGTTATCGTCAAGTGCGTATAGGTAGAATTTAGGCTTCACGCCCAGTGCTGTCTCTAGATCGTCGCTAACCCGAGTAATTAGAGCAGCTTCACTCTCGATCTTTTCGTTAGCAAAGCTATTGAGATAGAGCTTTAAGGACTTGGACTCTGTGAGATTTGGGCTGTTCGCTGGAACAATAAGCTGACCAACCCGCGCTACCGGTTTACCCTGTAGGTCAAGCCACGAGACTTCCCAACAATTCCATAGATCGTGTCCCTCAAACTTGGAAGGATCGATGCCCTCTGCGCTTCTTGCAAGGGTGCGGGGGACGCTCACGAGTACAGAAGGGTCATAAAAGTCCGGCTGCTCCGAGTGCTGGCCCAGCGGTAGTCGATCCTGAATACCCTCAAGACCTGTCCGATTCATCACGAGCGTACTCCTGCGCCTTTGGAAATCAATCGTATCGCTATTGCGTATGTAAATGCGGTCATCGCTAGAAGAATTCCGTACGCCCAGACAAGAGAGACATCTGAGACGCCCAAGATCCCGTATCGGAAAGCATTAACGACATAGAGAATTGGGTTGAGCTGCGCCACTCCTGCCCAAAACTCAGGTAAAAGATCTATACTAAAAAAAACCCCACCGAGGTACGTAAGTGGCGTCAGTACAAAGTGCGGCACAAGACTCAAGTCGTCGAAACATTTGGCAAAGACACCATTTATAAAGCCCAAAAGTGAAAAGAGAACTGACGTCAAGATCACTATAGATACCATCGCAAATATATTGTGGACCGATAGATCAGTGAAAAGTGTCGATAGCATCGTGACGATGACGCCAACAAATATTGCCCGGGCAACACCCCCTGTTACATAGCCAAGTAAGATTGTCTGACTCGAGATTGGAGACACCAGCATTTCTTCAATAAACCGACCAAACTTAGAACCAAAGAAAGAACTTGACACGTTCATATAAGAGCTTGTAATCACACTCATCATGATTAACCCGGGGATGATATAGGCCATGTAATCAAAACCATTCATTTCACCGATCCGGCTACCAATCAAGCTCCCAAAAATTATAAAATAGAGAGTCATGGTGATAGCAGGCGGGATCATAGTCTGTACCCAGATCCTCGTAAAACGTCTTATCTCTGTACGCACAATAGTCTTGTACGCAACCCAATTTGGGTTACCAAAATCTTTTGCCGTCTCCTCGTAATTTAACAAACTCACAACGGTCCTTCGGTAGTCATCGACACAAATAGCTCCTCAAGCCGGTTGGTTTTCGTTCGCATCGAGGTCACCGACACATCGTGATTCGATAAAGCTAAGAACACTTCATTTAGTGACTGACCTCTATCGACCTCGACCTCCAACGTGCTCGGATCAGCCAAGATACAATCGAAGCCCTCGATCAACGGCGCTTTCGATATGGGCTCCTTTAGATCGCAGACAAACGTCACCGCATTGAGTGTTGCCAGCAAATCGCGAGTAGATGAGTTCGCAATGATTTCACCGTTATTGATAATCGATACATTCCTACATAAGGCCTCGGCCTCCTCTAGGTAGTGGGTGGTCAGAATAATAGTCGTGCCTTGGTTATTGATTTCTGTCAAAAAGTCCCACATCCCACGACGAAGTTCGATGTCAACACCAGCGGTAGGTTCGTCGAGGATCAGTAAATCGGGCTGGTGCACTAATGCTCTGGCGATTAGAAGCCTGCGTTTCATCCCCCCAGACAATTCCCGCGAGGGGTCGTCTCGCTTCTCCCAGAGACCCAAACGTCTAAGGTGATGTTCTATTCGAGGCAATGCCTCGAGGCGAGGAATGCCATGATAACCAGCAGTGTTAACCAAGATATTCTGGGCTTTTTCAAATTGATTAAAGTTAAATTCCTGAGGTACTACACCCAAAAGGCGCTTTGCCATCCCGAACTCCGTATCAATATCATAGCCCATGACTTTTACTGAGCCGGAGGATTTGTTAACTAAAGAGCAAAGGATCCCAATCGTAGTACTCTTGCCAGCACCATTGGGCCCTAAAAGTGCAAAGAAATCGCCCTTTTCAACCGATAAATCAACGCCCTTCAGGGCCTCAAATCCGTTTTCATAGGTCTTTTTCAGATTTTTAATTTCTAGCGCATAAGACACGGCAAACTCGGTATATAAACGTTTTCGTGAAGCAACTGACCGTCCGAAATACGGCTATTTTCCGCACGTTTAGTGACACAACAGCCAGCAACATATATCTCCTGTTTCCCAGAAATGACAAACCTGCGGGCGGTACGGATTCACAACTTGATATGAGACCAGGAACGCAATTACAACCACTACCACTATTGTTGCCCGACGCATCGCTTAAACCTTGCATTTGTTTCTAATATTTGCGCGGCTTCTGAGGACTCAAGCCCTGAAACAAAAAAACCACGTCACTGACGAGGTTTTTAATTTGGAGCGGGAAACGAGACTCGAACTCGCGACCCCAACCTTGGCAAGGTTGTGCTCTACCAACTGAGCTATTCCCGCAAGTGGCGTCCCGTAGGGGATTCGAACCCCTGTTGCCGCCGTGAAAGGGCGGAGTCCTAGGCCTCTAGACGAACGGGACTAACCGGTTTGCTTCTAAGCCCTGGCCTAGTAGGGCGTTATCGAAACAGGGGGGATTATGCCAGCCGAGGCTGGAAAGACAAGTCTCTCGCGGAAATTTTTAAACGGTGTTACGAACCAGCTTATCAGGAAATACTGAAGCAGCAGCAGAAACACTAATCCCATGACGGGCAGCAACAAGAGCACGGTCTTTATCATAGCCACCACCAATCACAGTCGCACAGGGAATACCTGCGCTCCGTATCCGGGATATCACACCGTAATCTCTCTGATACAATCCGTCGGTTGTAATAGATAACCGACCGAGTGCATCATCCACGTGCACATCACTGCCCGCGTCATAGATAACAAAATCAGGATACCATCCTGCAATCAGCGACTCGAGTGTTTCAAATACGAGAGCTAAATAATCATCATCGGTCATGCCATCTGGACAATTTACATCCAAATCACTCTCTGCCTTTCGGACTGGAAAGTTTTTCTCTGCATGAATTGAACACGTAAAAACTTGAGTATCGTGAGCCAAAATCGATGCTGTACCATCACCCTGATGTACATCGCAATCAAAAATCAAAACGCGGGAGGCGAGGCCTCGGTTCACCAAATATCGGGCAGACACCGCAAGATCGTTATAGATGCAAAATCCTGATCCACGGTCACGGTGAGCATGGTGGGTGCCCCCGGCCAGATGACTTGCAAGCCCATATTCTCTTGCGAGCTCACAGGTCTTGATCGAACCACCGAGCGCAAGAATCGTTCGATCACGTAAACCGGCGCTCCATGGAAGCCCTATCTCTCTTGCCACTTTTGAATCTAAAGTCCCTGCCTGAAAGTCACTCACATATTGCGATTCATGCGTTTGAAGTAGTACATCGAGTGGGCAAGGCGTTGGTGAAAAGCACTGAGTCTGTGGGACGTTGTGATCGACCCACTCTTTAAGTAACCGGAATTTTGCCATTGGAAATCTATGCTCTTCCGGGAACTCTGGACTATAGGCTGCGTCCCATACAATGGGCAGTCCATTCATCGACCGATACCAACGTATTCCCAGCCCTGTTCCCTAAGACGCTTTGGATCATATTGGTTACGACCATCGAAAATTGATTTGTTCTTCATAACCTTTTCCATAATGTCGAAATCAGGCTGTCTGAAGAGATTCCATTCTGTGATCAAAATGAGTGCATTGGCATCCTTTACTGCATCATATTGATCGCCACAAAAGATAAGTCTTCTTCCGATAAACTCTGGATCGAACTCACCCATAATTGATCCCGTCACCACCGGATCGTATGCTTTGACAACAGCACCACGCCCGACAAGCTCTCGGATCACAACCGTGCTCGATGCCTCTCGGACGTCGTCGGTTCCAGGCTTGAAAGCCAGCCCCCACATACCGAATACAACCCCGCTCAGATCCTCACCGAAGGACTCAATAATCCGTTCGACTAAGCGAAATTTCTGCATCTGATTACGGTCTTCAACGGCCTGAATGAGAATTGGGGAAAACCCAACCTCTTTCGCCATCCCAAGTATCGCCTTTACATCTTTTGGAAAACACGAACCACCGTAACCGCATCCGGGAAAAATAAAGCTGAACCCGATTCGAGGATCAGCACCAATCCCTTTGCGCACGTTTTCAACATCTGCACCTAACCGTTCGCAGAGATTAGCTATTTCGTTCATAAACGATATTTTAGTCGCCAGCATTGCATTCGCTGCATACTTGGTCATCTCTGCGTCACGCAAACCCATAAAAATAAGCTTGTCACGGGTACGACTAAAAGGCTCATACAACTCATCTAAAATATTACGCGCCCGTTCGGATTCAGTACCAACGACCACACGATCGGGTCGCATGAAGTCAGCCACTGCAGTACCTTCTTTTAAAAACTCGGGATTGCTGACCACGTCGAACGGGATATCCACACCGCGCGCAAATTGCACCTTATTAATTTCTGCCTCTACTTGTTCAGCGGTACCCACCGGCACTGTGGACTTGCCGGCAATGACCAGATACTCGGTCATGTATTCACCAATAGCACTAGCCACCTCTAGTACGTGACTCAGATCAGCCGATCCGTCTTCACCGGAAGGCGTGCCCACAGCAATCATTACCAACTGTGTGTCATCAAGAGATAGCTTTAGGTCATCAGAAAATTCTAGCGAACCACGTTTGGTATTCCGGGTAACAATCTGTTCGAGGCCTGGCTCAAAAATCGGAATGTCACCGCGGTTTAGGCGCTTAATTTTATCCTTGTCAATGTCCACACACACCACGTGGTTGCCCATTTCTGCAAAACAAGCGCCTGTAACCAACCCCACATATCCTGTCCCAACAACGACTAATTTCATAAATTGTTAACGAACACTCTTATAAAACTTTTCATAACAATGGTTTGTAGCATCAACAAATCCATCAATAGAACCACAATCAAACCGCCTGCCTTTGAACCGAAAAGCTAAAACACAGCCATCTTGTGCTTGTCTTTTGAGCGCATCGGTGATTTGTAGTTCACCATTTTTTCCTAGTGGTGTTTCTCGCAAAATATCAAAAATATCTGAGGTCAATATGTAACGTCCGATGATACCGAGGCTAGAAGGAGCCTCTTCTAAAGACGGCTTTTCAATCATATCTGTTATTCGATACACACCATCCTTCAGTGGTTCACCGGCGACCACCCCGTACTGATGAATATGATTATCTGGAACCTCTTCTACGGCTATCACTGAACAACGAAATTGGCGGAACAAGTTGACCATTTGTGTTAAGACACCATCACCTTCTGTAATGCATAGATCATCCGCCAAAACAACAGCAAAAGATTCATCACCAATCAAAGTTTCGCCTGTCAAAATCGCATGACCTAGACCCTTCATTTCTTTTTGTCGCGTGTAAGAGAATTCGCATGCTTGAATCAAATCACGGGTTGGTTGAATCAGATCCTCCTTACCCGTACCCCTTATTTGATCTTCAAGTTCATAATTTTTATCAAAGTGATCCTCGATCGCACGCTTGCCACGTCCAGTCACAAAACCAATCCGCGTCAATCCTGCGTCAACAGCTTCTTGAACCGCGTACTCAATCAACGGCTTGTTGACTACAGGTAACATCTCCTTAGGAGACGACTTTGTTGCCGGCAGGAACCTCGTGCCGTATCCCGCCACGGGAAATAAGCATTTATGAATCATTCGGCTCCCTAAGCTTTCACCTTAACTAAATTGGCTGGCAAAGATAACAGATTCAGTATAACGATTCCGTTTTAAGAACACGATTTTGGTTGATTTGTATAATTACTGAAGTCTTATTTGCTAGTAATTAACAGAAAAACCGCCTTGGAATTGGGAAATAAAAGATTTGCAGGTGCAGGACAAGCATTATCGTGTGTAGGAATAGAAACTCAGAATACCTTCCCGGGTCAAATGTTGTCCGCGTCAATCGAACGACCTATCAATGCATTGAGATTCACACTGAAAACAGCACAAGCTCACCTCGGCTGAATTATCCCTAAGAAAACTGTTCGTTCCGGGCTACGTGGATCGTATCAACCAGCCTACCCTCAGGCTCAAACTCAGCTACAAGATGAACGAGTATCTCGAGGCTATTCTCTACATCGTCGCAATCAAGATGATGCTTCAGGGCCTGAAGTTCAGGCTCAAGTTTTGCCCACGGTATGAAGTATTCACTCGCCCTCATGATCTTCGGGTGATCAGTCTGGGCCGCATCATCTCCTATCAATAGCTCCTCATAGAGTTTCTCACCTGGCCGAAGACCAATGACTTCAATAGCAATATCACCGTCTGGATTCTCCTCATCCCGCACAGTCAAACCAGAAAGTTGGATCATCCGTACAGCAAGATCCAAAATTTTTACAGACTGCCCCATGTCCAAAACAAAGACATCACCAGGTTTAGCCATCGCACCAGCCTGAATGACAAGTGCAGCAGCTTCAGAGATGGTCATAAAAAAACGGTTTACCTCGGGATGTGTCAGGGTAATCGGACCACCTGATGCAATCTGAGATTTAAATATAGGAATCACTGAACCGGACGAGGCAAGCACGTTACCAAAACGCACCATGGACAAATTGGTCAGTGAGCAGCTCTTGGCGTTCAATGCCTGAAGAATAATTTCCGCCAACCGCTTGGTTGCACCCATTACATTCGTGGAACGCACCGCTTTGTCGGTACTTACCAAAACAAAATCTTTAACTTCATTCTCAAGTGCCGCTTTTGTGACATTTAACGTTCCAAAAACGTTGTTCCGGATCCCCTCAATCACATTATGCTCCACGAGAGGCACGTGTTTATAAGCAGCTGCATGATAAATCGTAGCCGGTTTCCATATAGAAACGATGGTCCGGATACGCTCGGAATCTTGAACAGAACAAAGTAACGGGACCACTTTCACCTGATTGCGCTCCTCGGAGATTAAATTCATTCGTTCAATCTCACGGTGAATTGAATAAAGCGCAAATTCACTGATATCAACTAATAACAGAAGTTTAGGATCTAATTTTGAAATTTGACGACTAAGTTCGCTACCGATCGAGCCACCCGCACCAGTCACGAGGACAGTCTTTCCGGTGATATTTTTTGATAAAAGCTTCGTATACGGCTCGACCGTCTCACGACCGAGGAGGTCATCAAGATCAAGTTCCTTGATATCGCTAATTGACACTTTCCCGTCAGCAATTTCTGAAAAAGACGGTAAAGTTCTGACAGTCACCTCATATTTCGCCAGCACCTCAATAATTTGATTACGTCTTGTCCGACTGATCGATGGCATCGCCAGCAAAACATGGGATACAGCCCTTGATTCAATCAATGCAGGAAGGCTTTCCGGAGCTGAAATCTTCAACCCATTTAATGTACGACCATGTAAACTCTCGTCATCATCAACGAATCCGATTACTTTCAGATCCCGCTCACCTGATAATCCGTCAGCAAGCTGCATCCCGGCTGAGCCTGCGCCATAAATCAAAGCTCGCGAAACGGCTTCTAGGTCAAGGCGAGAGCGATAGGATCCACCCAACCAAAATCGCGCGAAAAGCCTTGAGCCAGACAGCCAGAAAAATAGAACCAGCGGCTGAATTATTCCTATAGTTCTTGGAGTTCCGTCTACCCCTATTACTGTGATTATTGTCCCGAATATCAGCCCGTACAAGGTCATTGCTCTGGCCACCGCAAGAATTGCAGGCCAGCCTGAATAACGAAATATTGCGCGATAGAGACCAGTTATTGAAAAAATTAATATAGCAATTGAAAGTGATATCAGAGCCGGCTTGATCAAGCGTTCCAAATTCACGAATTCCGATAACCGGAGATAGAACGCGATCCAAGTGGATACCACACAGAGACAAACATCGACGGAGATTGCAACTAAACGCTTAGTCCATCTTGGTAGATCTAAAACGGGAAGAGATGAGGCTCTAAAAAGATATCGCACTCGATCAATCACGAAGCAACCTCATAACATATAAAGTAATCGGGACAGTCCTGCCGACTATTTCACTCAAGGTGAAAGGTACTAGCTACAACGACTTTTATAGTTCCCAAAATACATCGGAAATACTTCAATGTACTATATTTGCTAAAAAAAATTTCCTCCTCCGTAATTAAACGATCAATGTTAGACATATCCACTCCTTTTAACTGGGCTGGCCCAGTCATCCCCGGGCGCACATCCAAAATTCGAGCGTTGTCTCGAGCCCTTATAAGATCTAGCTGAGTTGGAAGGCAGGGTCGAGGACCTACAAGGCTCATGTCCCCGAACAAAACATTCAGCATCTGCGGAAGCTCGTCCACTTTACTGCGACGAAGAAATCTACCCCAAGGTTCAATAAAGTCGTCAGGGAGAAGATGGGTCGGAACCACAGGAGCATCGCCCCTCAAGCTCCTAAATTTTATAATTCTGAATGGACGACCACACTCACCAACGCGCATTTGTACAAAAAAGAT
>Ga0163109_10001024_pt1 | contig 22148 bp, 21 predicted proteins | sample CRUFie1St13metaG_FD_108704 | JGI IMG/M metagenome (GOLD analysis project Ga0163109, IMG submission 108704) | Marine microbial communities from the Costa Rica Dome - CRUD Field 142mm St13 metaG | ecosystem: Environmental > Aquatic > Marine > Oceanic > Photic zone | place: Costa Rica: the Eastern... | reverse complement strand
TATAAAACTCCTGTTAAACCAGAACCAATTTGGGACGCTAATCTAATTCGCTGAGCTTCACCTCCTGACAAAGTTCCAGACTCTCTTGATAAGGTCAAATAATCTAAACCAACATTTAATAAAAAATTTAATCTTTCATTTATTTCTTTCAATATATGTTCTGCGATTTTGATCTGTCTTTTGTCTAACTTATTTTTAAGATTATCAAACCATTTTGCTGCATCAAATATTGATTTTTCGGTGACTTCACTTATGTGTAAACCATCTATTTTCACACATAAAGCTTCATCTTTTAATCTGTGACCACTACAACGCTCACATTTTGTATCTGATTGATATTGAGCAATTTCCTCCCTTTTCCAATCACTATCAGTTTCTAAATATCTTCTTTCAAGATTATTTATTACTCCCTCAAAAGTTTTTTTATATGAATATTTTTCATATCCATCATCGTAGGAAAATTTAATTTCCTCTTCGTCTGACCCATATAAAATAATATCTTTTATTTTTTTTGTAAGTTTTGACCATTTATCATCTAAAGAGAAGTCATAATGCTTTGCTAAAGAAGAAAGTGTTTGAGCGTAATATAGAGTAGTTGTTTTTGCCCAAGGCTCAATTGCTCCATCTGCAATACTTTTTTTTTCATTTGGTACAACAAGAGATGGATCTACATTTAATTTTACTCCAATACCCTCGCATTCTTCGCAAGCTCCAAAAGGACTATTAAATGAAAATAATCTTGGTTCAATTTCCTCAATTGTAAAACCACTTTCTGGGCATGCAAATTTAGTAGAAAAAATTAATTTTTCTAACTTTCTAAATTTTTTTGGTAAAGTTTCATCTTCATATTCAACAAATAACAAACCATTAGCAAGATTTATTGATGTTTCAATGCCTTCAGCCAATCTATTTCCTAGAGAAGAATTAAGTATAATTCTATCCACCAAAATAGATATATCATGTTTAATTTTTTTATTTAATTCTGGAACTTTATCAATGTCATATAATGTATTATCAATTTTTATTTTTCTAAATCCTCTTTTTTTATAACTTAATATTTCTTTCTTATATTCACCTTTTCTCCCTCTAACCACAGGAGCATATAGAAAGATTGTTGATTTTTTTGGTAGTTTCTTAATTTTATCTACAATTTGTGTAACAGTTTGAGACTCAATTTTTTTTCCAGTGAAAGGAGAATAAGGAATACCTGCTCTTGCAAATAAAACTCTCATATAATCATAAATTTCTGTAACAGTTGCTACGGTTGATCTAGGATTTTTAGAGGTATTTTTTTGTTCAATAGATATGGCGGGACTTAAACCTTCTATCAAATCAACATTAGGTTTCTTCATTTTATCTAAGAATTGTCTCGCATATGCAGATAAACTCTCAACATATCGCCTTTGACCTTCAGCGTATATAGTATCGAAAGCGAGCGAGGATTTTCCTGAACCAGAAAGCCCTGTAATAACTACAAATTTATCTTTAGGAATTTCAAGCGAAATATTCTTCAAATTATGTTCCTTGGCTCCCTTAATAACTATCTTTTTAATCATAATTTTTGTTGCTTTGACTTAATAAAATTAATATTCAGAGTAAATTGTGATATAAATCTAATTAATTAATTTAACAAATAAAAAATATTATGGCTGGAAGTTTAAATAAAGTACTTTTAATTGGTCGTTTAGGCGCAGACCCTGAAGTTAAACAAATGGTAAATGGTAAAAGTGTAGCAAGACTAAGTCTTGCAACAAGTCAATCATGGAAAGATAAGAATTCTGGTGAAAAGAAGGAGAAAACAGAATGGCACCGTGTAGTTGTATTTAATGAAGGGTTAGTTAATGTTGTGCAACAATATTTAAAAAAAGGTGCTCAAATTTATGTTGAAGGGCAATTAACCACAAGAAAATGGAAAGATGAACAATCTGGTCAAGATAAATATTCAACAGAAATTGTTATTCAAGGTTATAATTCTTCTTTAACTATGTTGGGTGGAGGTAGCTCAAGCGGAATATCAAATGATAACTCGCAATCACAACCTAACAATGATGATATGTCACAAATATCTAATGATATGGATGATGATATTCCATTTTAGATCTTATGCAAAAAACTGAACTTTCTGAAAATAAAAATATTAAATTAATATCGATGCATGATGAGATGAGCTCATCTTATCTTTCTTATGCAATGAGTGTTATAGTTAGTAGAGCTCTTCCGGATATAAGAGATGGTTTAAAACCAGTTCATAGGAGAATTTTATACGCTATGTACAAGGGAGGTTATGACTGGTCAAAGCAATTTAGAAAATCTGCAAGAATAGTTGGTGATGTAATAGGTAAGTATCACCCTCATGGAGATCAATCTGTTTACGATGCATTAGTAAGGATGGTTCAAGATTTTTCCATGAGTTTACCTTTGGTTGATGGTCAAGGTAATTTTGGATCAATAGATGGAGACCCAGCAGCAGCAATGAGATATACGGAAACTAGATTGTCTAAAGTTTCTCAATCATTAATTGATGATATTGAAAAAGATACCATCAAATTTAAAAGTAATTATGATGAAACAGAAAAAGAACCAACAGTATTACCTGCACAATTTCCAAATCTATTAGTTAATGGAGCAGGAGGTATTGCTGTAGGTATGGCTACTAGTATTCCGCCGCATAATTTAGGAGAAGTAATAGATGGTACTCTGGCTCTAATACAAAACAAAGATATTAAAATAAAAGATTTAATGAAATATATTCCTGGACCAGATTTTCCAACTGGAGGAGTAATTATTGGCAAAGATATTATTAAACAGGGTTATAATAAGGGCAGAGGTTCTTTTAAGATTAGAGGAGAAATATCAATAGAAGCCCTTAAAAATGGAAGAGAAAGACTTGTTATTACATCAATACCATACCAGGTAAATAAATCAGTGCTAAATGAGAGAATAGCTCAATTAGTTAGAGAAAAAAAAATAGAAGGTATAAAAGACATAAGAGATGAGTCAAATCGAGAGGGTATTAGAGTGTCAATTGATCTTAGAAATGGTGTAGAGCCAGAAACTGTTAAAAGACAGTTGTATAAAAACACTCAGATCGAAAGTTCTTTTGGATTTAATACTTTGGCTATAGTTGATGGCAAACCACAAACCTGTAATTTAAAAGAATTTTTATCTAATTTTTTAAATTTTAGAGAAGATGTAGTAATAAAAAAAACAAAATTTGATTTAAATAAAGCAGAAGAAAGAGCACATATTTTAATTGGATTATCTGTTTCAGTAGAAAATTTAGATAAGATAATAAAGATTATAAGATCATCAAAAACACCCGATGATGCAAAAAAGTCAATTATAAAAATGAAATGGAAAATAACTAAATCACAAAAATTAATTAATTTGGTAGAGGATAAAAAAGCAAAAAATTTTTATTCATTAAGTGAAAATCAAGTTAATGCAATTTTAGATTTAAGATTACAAAAACTTACAGCTTTAGGTATAAATGAAATAGAGTTGGAAATAAATAAATTAGCCGAACTTATTGTTAAATTGAAGAAGATTATTTCCTCAAAAAAAGAATTGCTAAAGGTTATAAGTAATGAGCTTAATAATATAAAAGAAAAATATTCTATTCCAAGAAGAACTAAGATTATTGATGCTGTTCTTAATTATGATATTGAAGAAACTATCCAAAAACAGTCTGTTTTAATAACTGTAACTTTACAGGGTTATATTAAAAGAGGTTCTTTAAATAATGTAAAAACTCAAAAAAGAGGTGGTAAAGGAAAAACAGGCATTACAACAAGAAATGAGGATTCCGTAGTCCAAACATTGTCAGTAAATACACATACTTCAGTACTTTTCTTTTCAACTGAGGGATTAGTGTACAAAATAAAAGCTTGGAAAATACCTGAGGGATCAGCTTCATCAAAAGGTAAATCTTTATTTAATATTTTACCTTTAAAAAACCATCAGTCAATTAGCTCGATTATGCCTTTTCCAGATAATGAAGACGAGTCCAAAAATTATCAGATTGTTTTTGCAACTGCAAAAGGGAAAATTAGAAAAAATAGTCTAGAGGATTTTACATCTATAAATGCATCTGGAAAAATAGCAATGAAATTAGACACCGATGATAAGATTGTTGGTGTAAAAATTTGTAAAGACGATCAAGACATTATTTTAAGTACAAGATTAGGAAAATGTATTCGTTTTGAATCAAAAAAGTTAAGAGTTTTTAAAGGTAGATCATCTAAAGGAATTAAAGGTATTGTTTTAAGCCCTAATGACCAAATTGTATCATTATCTATCATAGATAATGGAAAATTTTTACAAAATGGAAAAAAATCAAAAGATGTTAATGCAGAAATCCAAGCTAAAGAAAAATTCATTTTATCAATAACTGAAAATGGATATGGTAAAAAGACCTCTCATACAGATTACAGGGTAACAAACAGAGGTGGAAAAGGAATTATTGGAATAATTAATTCTCCAAGAAATGGTAACATTTCCTCTTCCTTTCCTGTTTTTGAGGGAGATGAAGTTTTAATTTCTACAAATAAGGGTCGTGTTATTAGAGTTGCTGTTAAGGAAATTAGAACAGCTGGCAGAAACACACAAGGAGTACGAATAATTAAACTTTCTGGAGAGGAAAAAGTTGTTTCGGCTGATAAAATTGATGATAATTTAGTTTGATGAACAAAACAGCAATTTATCCTGGAACTTTTGATCCAATTACTTATGGTCATATAGACGTTATCAAAAAAGGTTTAAAACTTTTTGATAAAATTGTAATTGCAGTATCAGATGTAAATAATAAAGACTATCTTTTTGATTCATCTGAAAGAATAGAAATAGTTAAAAAAGCAATATTTTCAGATTTAAAATTAAGTAAAAAAAAAATTTTAGTAATTTCATTTTCATCTTTAACTACGGATCTTTGTAAAAAGTATAATTCAAATATTATTTTAAGAGGATTAAGGGCTGTTTCTGATTTTGAATATGAATTTCAATTGGCTGGTATGAATAGAAAATTAAATAATAATATTGAAACTCTTTTTTTAATGTCAGATGTGGAAAATCAAATAATTTCATCAAAATTTGTAAAAGAAATAGTTAAATTAAAGGGTGACATTAAAAAATTTACAACTAAAAGCACTATAAAACTATTAAAAAAAAAATATGAATAAATTTTTAATTAAACTGTTATTTGTTTATTTTTTTTTCATTAATCAATCAATGACAGAGGAGAATATTATGATTTTAGAATTAAAAGATGGAAAAGTTAAAATTGAATTATTTGAAGATGTAGCACCAAATCATGTTAAAAGAATAAAAGAATTAGCTAATTCTGGTAAATATGACAATGTTGTTTTTCACAGAGTAATTGATGGCTTTATGGCTCAAACAGGGGATGTTAAATTTGGAAATTCAGCCTCAAATGATTTTGATTTAAGAAGAGCAGGTATGGGCGGCTCTGATTTGCCAGATTTAAATCAGGAATTCAATAGTTTACCTCATGATAGAGGAACTTTATCAATGGCTCGATCTTCAGACCCTAATAGTGCTAATAGTCAATTTTTTATTTGTTTTAAGCCCGCTCCTTTTTTAGATAGACAATATACAGTTTTTGGCAAAGTTATTGAGGGAATGGAATTTGTTGATAAAATTAAAAGAGGTGATGAAAATAATAATGGAGCTGTATCTGATCCTGATAAAATTATAAGTTTTAAATCACTATAATAATTAATGGCATTGGAAAAGTTTGCCTTTGAAGTTTTAAGTAAAGACAAATATGCAAGATGTGGTTTAATTAGAACTCATAGAGGAAATATTCAAACACCAGCTTTCATGCCAGTCGGCACTCAGGCTACAGTAAAAGCTTGTACCATTAATGATATTAAAAAAACTGGATCACAGATTATTCTAGGTAATACATATCATTTGATGATACGTCCAGGTCTTGAGAGAATTAAAAGAGTAGGCGGCTTACATAATTTTATGAATTGTGATTTACCTATTCTTACAGACTCTGGTGGGTTTCAGGTTATGTCGTTATCTAAGCTAAATAAAATTGATAGAGAAAAAGGTGCTATATTTAATTCACATGTTGATGGTAAAAAATTTTATTTAAGTCCTGAAGAAAGTATAAAAATTCAATTAGGTCTAAATTCTGATATTGTAATGATAATGGATGAATGCCCAAAAAAAAATGAAGATTATAATCTAATCAAAAAATCAATGGATTTGTCTCTTTATTGGGCTTTGAGGTCAAAAAAAGCTTTTGGAAAAAATCCACATAAAGCTCTTTTTGGTATTGTACAAGGGGGTCTTTTTAAAGATTTAAGAATTAATTCACTTAAAAAATTGATAGATATAGGTTTCGATGGATATGCTATTGGAGGTTTAGCAGTTGGTGAAACCCAAATTGAAATGTTTGAGGTATTAGATTATGTCAAAGATGATTTACCAATTGATAAGCCACACTATTTAATGGGGGTAGGCACCCCGTCAGACATATTAGGTGCAGTAAAAAGAGGTATAGATATGTTTGATTGTGTTTTACCAACAAGATCTGGTAGAACTGGTTTAGCTTTTACTTGGAATGGTAGAGTTAATATCAAAAATAACAAATACCAAAAAGATGATTCTCCTTTAGATGAAAATTGCTCAAATTTAGATTTAAATAAATATTCTAAAAATTATTTAAACCATCTTTTTAATACTAATGAAATTTTAGGATCCATGATATTAACCCTACATAATATAAACTTTTACCAAGAATTGATGTCATCAATAAGAGAAAATATCAAACATGGCACATATGACGAATTTCATGACAAATACATCGAAATTTTGTAGCTTAGAAACTATTTGTCTCATAATTTCGTGTTTGAATTATTCAAATAATTATGTATACACATGAAATTCATTTATGAATTTGGGCCGTTAGCTCAGTTGGTAGAGCAATTCCCTTTTAAGGAATGGGTCGATGGTTCGAGTCCATCACGGCTCACCACCAATTAATTTTTAAGTTATAATTGGTGGATAGTCTAATATTATCTCGTTTGTCCATTCATTTATTTTTTTTATTCTATTTTCTGCAGAAGGATGAGTGCTCATAAACTCAGGGGGTGCTTTACCTTTGTTCAGTTTCTTCATTCTTTGCCAAATTTTGACTGTTTCTCTAATATCGTAACCTGATAATGATGCAAATATCATTCCAAGATAATCAGCCTCACTCTCTTGTTTTCTATTAAAGGGATTCATTAAACCAATTTGTGAGAGCATACCAACAGTATTCATTCCTGTTGTTCTATTAATTTGAGACAGTTTACCTCCACTAAAAATATCAATTAAAGCTGTTCCGGTATTAACAACAACTCCTCGACTAGCTCTCTCAACAGAATGTTTTGCTACTGCATGTGCTATTTCATGGCCCATTACAGCTGCAAGACCGTTCGTATTTTTAGTTACTTCTAACATTCCGCTATAAACTGCAATTTTACCACCAGGCATACACCAAGCATTTTTTACTTTTTTATTATCAATTAAAATATATTCCCAATTAAAATTTACAGTAGGATCATCTAAATTTGATTTGTCAAAATATTTGCTTATTGAAATTTCCATTTTTTGACCAATATTTTTGATATCGTCAAGCTCTGAACCTTTGATTAATTTTTCTTTTTCTTTAACTTTTTCATAAATTTGTTCTGCTTGAGCATTTAATTTAGATTCTGGTATAAGTTTCAATTGTTTTCTATCAGTAATCGGCGTTGTAGAGCAAGAATTAAGAAAGAAGCCACAACAGCCACAGCCCAAATAAGATAAAAATTTTCTTCTATTCATTTTTGTTTTGAATTGATATTATAGTATAATGAATCTCAATAATAAAATATTATTAATACTTTTTATTATAGCAATAGTTTTTGTGATTTATTCAAGTTTTAAATAACCTTATGAAAAATAAACGTAAAAAAAAATCAATCACTCTTATTTTAAGAAATTATTTTATTACAGGTGTAGTTGTTCTGATTCCTATAGTTTTTACACTATATCTCAGCAAAGTATTAATTGGACTATCTTCAAAAATAATACCAGAAAATATCAACCCAAATAGTTATCTGCCATTTGAAGTGCCCGGTATAGAAATAATTATAACAATATTATTTATAACTATAGTAGGTGGACTATCGCTCTCTTTTTTGGGAAAAAGAATTTTAAAAATTATTGACGATCTATTTAAAAGGATTCCATTTTTAAGAACTGTTTACTCTGCTATTTTACAGATGACAGAAACATTTTCAAAAAAAGATAACGATAAGAAAAGTGTTGTTCTAGTTGAATATCCACGTAAAGGTGTTTGGGCAGTTGGTTTTGCAACCAAAGAAAACAAGGGAGAGATGGCTGATAAAACTAATAAGAAGTTAATTAATGTTTTTGTTCCAACAACCCCTAATCCAACTAGCGGGTTTCTATTAATGTTTCCAATTGATGAGGTAATTTTTTTAGATATGTCTTTTGAAGAAGCATCAAAGTTTATTGTTTCAGCAGGTACCTCATCTGATAAAAACTAAACTATATCATTAATTATATCTGCTCTGTCATATAATTTAATTAATGGTTTAAATTTACTAATATTTTCTCCAGTTTTTTCTAATCTTTTAATTTCTCTTTCCGCTAAAAGAAAAAGGTCATGATTATGAATCGGGTCAGCTAATCTAAAATTCTTAATTCCACTTTGTTTAAAACCTAGAATATCACCAAAACCTCTTATCTTCATATCTTCTTCAGAAATATAAAAACCATCATTTGAGTTTTTTAAAATGTTAATTCTTTTTTTTGCATTTTCACTTAAGTTAGATTTAAACATTAGTATACAAGTTGAATCTTTATTTCCTCTTCCTACTCTTCCTCTGAGTTGATGCAACTGTGATAAACCAAACTTATTGGCATTTTCAATAACTATTACATTTGCATTTGGAAAATCTATACCTACTTCAATAATAGTAGTAGATACAAGAATTTTGAATTTTTTATTTAAAAAATCATTTAATATTTTATCTTTTTCGTGAGTCTCTGTTTTTCCGTGTAATACTGAAACTTGTTTAGGAAAAACTTTCTTTAGATAATTAAATTTATTTAATGCTGACTCATGGTCGATTTTTTTAGACTCTTCAATAAGTGGACATACCCAAAAAATTTGATTTCCAAATTTAATTTCTTTTTTAATAAATTCTATAACTTCGTGAATTTTACTATCTAATTTACTATAAGTTTTTATAAATTTTCTTGATTTGGGTTTTTCCCGTATTATTGAAAGATCCATATCTCCATACATAGTCATTGTTAAGGTTCTTGGTATTGGAGTTGCGGTCATTAATAAAACGTCACAATTACCTCCACCTTTGTCAGATAATCTTTTTCTTTGATTTACTCCAAATTTATGTTGTTCATCAATAATAATCAAACCAAGTTTTTTAAAAATTACTTTTTTTTGGAAAATGGCATGAGTTCCAAAAACGATATTAATTTTACCTGTTGAGAGATAATTAAGTATATTTTTTTTTTCTTTGTATTCTAACTTTCCTGATATTAGCTCTATATTAATTTTTGTAGGAAATATTTTTTTTGCTAAATTATAATGCTGTCGTGCTAGAATTTCAGTAGGAGCCATTACTGCTACTTGAAAACCTGATTTTATTGTATTAAAAGCTGATAGTAAAGCTACAATAGTTTTTCCACTTCCAACATCACCCTGTAATAATCTAAACATCTTATTCGATGAGTTTAAATCTGCATTTATTTCTTTTAATGTTTTTATTTGATCATTTGTTAGTGAAAACTCTAATTTTTTTATTATCTGATTTTGATCAAAAAACTTAATCTCTTTTTTTTGCTTTTTAGTTTTCTTAATTTTTTTTCTGATTTCGGAATTAACCAAAAAAGTAGAAAATATTTCATCAAAAGCCAGTCTTTGGTAGAAATTTTTTCTAAAATTACCAATATTTTCAGGTTTGTGTAATTCTTTAATTGATTCATTCCAGCTTATATTTTCAAATTTTTTCAATATATCTTTTGAGTGCCATTCATCTAAAATTGGCAAATTATCCATTATTTGATCTATTAACTTGTTATACATTTTTTCAGAAATACCTTCAGTAAGAGAATAATTATTATGTTTTTGTTTAACTAATAAAGAGTCCTCTGAAACATATTTAGGATTAGTTAGTTGATATTTATTTTTAAAGAAACTTACTTTTCCACTTATGGTAATTTCTTTTCCTAGAGGCAGTATTTTTCTTATATATCCCTCATAACTATTAAAAAAAACACACTCCATTTCACCAGTATCGTCGGAGCAAATCACCCTATTAGGTAAATTTCTTATTCTAGGAAAAAAATATTTTTGGACAACTACTGTTACTGTCTGGTTTTCACTTATTTTTAAATCTTTAACTTTAGAAGAAAAACTTCTATCGGTATAGGATTTGGGTAATTTCCATAACAAATCAAAAATATTGTTAATTTTTTTTTTCTTAAGAATATTTGATAATTTGGTTCCAACACCTTTTAATTTAGATATATCTGATAAAAGATATTGATAATTACTTTTATTATTCATAAACAACTAATATATTCTAATTATGATACTTGATATAGAACAATTAAAAAAAAAAATTATATATAGATCTAATTATCGTGGAACTAAGGAAATGGATAAATTATTAGGAGCATTTACAAAAAAATATATTAATGATTTTAATGAAAACGATTTACAGGAATTAGAAAAATTATTAAATATTGATGATAATAACTTATATAATTTCTATAATGGTTTAGAAACTGAAATAACATTTGATAACAATAAGATTAATTCACTTTTTAAAAATTTTGAATATAAAAAATAGTTTTGGTGGCGGAGAGACTGGGATTCGAACCCAGGAAAGAGTTGCCCCTTTGCCGGTTTTCAAGACCGGTGCTTTCAACCGCTCAGCCATCTCTCCTTTAATAAGCTTTTAGTATTAAAAATATTTAATTCAACTATAAAATAGTTTATTTAGATATAACTATTATCAAATAAAGAAATTTATCAATGAAAGATAATTTTAACAAAGGATTATTATTAACTTCTTTAGGATCATTTTGGTGGGGATTTATTGGAGTAATATACTTTGAGTACATAGCTTTTATAGGCCATATAGAATTAGTTGTTCACAGATGTTTATGGACAGCAGTTATGCTTATTTTTACAACTACTTTTTTATCAAAATGGAATATTTTTTTTGAGATAATTAATAATAAAAAATATTTAATTGCATTATTTATATCTGGTTTTTTAATTTTTATAAATTGGTCAGTTTGGATTTATGCTGTGGCAACAAATAGAATTATTGATGCAAGCTTTGGTTATTTTATTATGCCAATTTTGAGTGTGTTGTTGGGATATATTTTCTTTAAGGAAAAATTAAACAAAAAAAGAAAATTTTCAATTTTATTAGTCCTATTATCAATTTTTATATTGATAATTTACAGTTTAAAGAGCTTACCTTGGGTAGGAATTATAGTTGCTCTTAGTTGGGCATTTTATAATTTAGTAAGAAAAAAAATAGACATCGATACTGACACTGGCCTACTTATTGAGAGTCTATATATACTTCCTTTTGCTATGATAACATTTTACTTTATAATAGATAAAGGTTTTAATGACTTCTCACTAACAAACTTAGATCTAAGTTTATTCATTATTTTAGCAGGACCTATGACTGTGATTCCTTTATTTTTATATGTTAGAGGTGTTGAATTAATTGGACTTGGACCAACTGGAATGATTTTTTACATAACTCCAACTTTACAGTTTATCTTAGGTTTTTTTTATTATAATGAAAGTTTTTCATTAGTAAAATTTGTAAGTTTTATTATCATATGGATTGCTGTAATCATATATCTTAAAGATCTTTATGAAAATAATTAAAATATTTATTTTTCTGTTTTTATTCATAAATTTTTCAGCTTCAGCTGAAGACTTGATGTTCAACAATTGGAAAAAAGAATTTAGAAAAATAGCAATCAATAATAATATATCTGAAAGAACTCTTAACTTAGTGATGGATGATTTAAGGTTTTTACCAAAGGTAATAAAATTTGATAGATTTCAACCAGAATTTTATGAAGATACTAAAACTTATATATCAAAAAGAACTTCCGATAAAAAAGTAAATAAAGGAATTGAATTTTATCAAGATAATACAGAACTTATAAATACAATTGAAAAAAAATTTGATATTGAAAAAGAACTTCTATTATCTTTAATGGGTATCGAAACTAATTTCGGCACCTATGTTGGTAAGATGGATATTTTGTCATCATTAGCAACTTTAAGTTATGATAAAAGAAGGTCGGAATTTTTTACTAAAGAATTATTAATTTTATTAAAACTTATAGATAATAATCAAATTAATTATAAAACTTTATATGGATCATGGGCTGGAGCTTTTGGTTTTTTTCAATTTATGCCATCAACAATTAAAAATTATGCCATTGATTACAATAAAGATGAATATATTAATCTTAAAAGCCCAGAGGACTCTTATGCTTCAGCTGCAAATTATCTAAAAAATATTGGTTGGAATAAAGATTTGCCCTGTTTTCAAAAAGTCATATTAGAAAAAAATATCCCAAAAAAATATTTAAATGTTTCTGCAAAAAAAATAAGAAATAAGAAAGATTTAAAATTTTTTAAAAAGTATATTAAAAATGTAAATGACTTAAGTAAATTTAAAGATAATGCTAAAGTTGGCATAATTACACCAGATAAAGATATAATCCCTGATGCAGAAACTCTTAATCCTGCTTTTATTGTTTTTGATAACTATGAAATAGTGTTACAGTGGAATAGGTCATTAAGATTTGCCTTAGCTGTTTGTACATTAAAAGAAAAAATTAAAAATGAACTATAAAAAAATATTAATCCTTTTTTTATTTTTTCTGCTGAATAGCTGTGAACAGATTAAAACTGTAAACCAAAAGACCTTAAAACCTGTTTTTGAAAAGAAATATAGCAATATTGGCTTTACTTTAGTTGCTGAAAATTCAAATAATATAAAGAATTTAGATAATAGATCATTTAATATTTTCCATAAATCATTAAAAAAAAGATCTCTTGTCAAAATCACAAACCCAAAAAATGGAAAATCTTTGATAGCAGAGGTTAAAAGTAACAAAGTCAAATTTTCTAGTTTTTATAATTCTATAATCACTGAGAGAATAGCTGAAGATTTAGAGTTAGATTTAAAAGAACCGTATATTGAGATTCTTTTGGTTTCTAAAAATTCCACTTTTATTGCAAAAAAAAGCAAAATGTTTGAAGAGGAAAAAGAAGTTGCAGAAAAGGCTCCAGTTGACGGAATTCAAATTAACGATTTAAATAAAAAGAAAAAGAAAAAGAAAAAAGTTGAAAAAGAAATTTTTTCGTATTTCATAAAGATTGCAGATTTTTATTATAAAAATTCAGCCCAAATGATGAGGAAAAGAATCATTGAAGAAACATCTTTAAAAAATACAAAAATAGTTAAATTATCAAAAACAAAATATAGGGTATTATTAGGACCGTTTAATGATATAAAATCAATGCAACAATCTTTTGAAAAAATTAAACTTTTGGATTTTGAAAATATAGAAATACTTAAAAATGTATAAAAAATTTTTTTTATCTAATATATTTGCCTTTTTATTGATCAATATATCTTTTGCTAATATTGAAATTAAGGCTAGAACAGCAATTCTACAAGATTTTTACTCTGGTGAAATCTTACTTGAAAAAAATCCAGATGAATCAATTTATCCAGCGTCAATGACTAAAATTATGACAAGTATAATTGCATTTGATCTAATTAAATCTGGTGACCTAAGTTTAGAGGATAAATTTATTATTTCTGAAAAAGCCTGGCGTTTATCTACAGCAGGTTATTCTTCAATGTTTATAATGGTCGGTGATGAAGTATCTGTTAAAAATCTTTTAAAAGGAATTATTGTAGCCTCGGGAAATGATGCCTGTATAGCTTTAGCAGAGGGTATAGCAGGGACAGAAGAAGAGTTTGCAATTATGATGACTGCTAAAGCAAGAGAATTAGGAATGGATAATACAAATTTTTCAAATTCATCAGGAATAAATGATCCTGAAAATTATTCAACAGTTCGAGATATATTAAAAATGTCTAACTATTTAATTAAAGAACATCCTGAATATTACAAATGGTTTGCTGAAAAAGAATTCACTTGGAACAGAACTGGAGGAGATCCAATAACACAAGGTAATAGAAATCCTTTACTATATAAAAATCTTGGAGCAGATGGTATAAAAACAGGCTATTTAGCAGTTGAAAAATATTCATTAGCTTCATCACTTGAGAGAAATGGCAGAAGACTCATTGCTGTAGGTAGTGGTTTTGAAACAAAAAATTCAAGGTCAAAGGAAAGCTCAAAACTTTTAACCTATGGAATTACAAATTTTGATTTGGTTGAAATTTCTAAATCAGAAAAAATATTTGATAAGGCAGAAGTTTGGCTAGGAAAAGATAAAACTGTTGGACTTTACACAAAAGAAAATATTTATAAGACCATTAAAAAAGGTCAAAAAAAACTTTTAAAAATAAAGATGGTTTACAACGGTCCTATAGAAGCTCCAATTAAAAAAGATCAAATTATAGGTAAATTAAAAGTTATATATGACCAAGATCTAATTAATGAGTATGATTTGCTTGCTATTAAAGATGTAAAAAAAGTAAATATATTTTCTAGATTAATGAAATCCATAAATTATTTAATCTGGGGTGATGTCTAAAAAACCAGTAATAGTTTTTGAAGGAATAGAAGGTAGCGGAAAAAGTTACCATATAAAATCAATCTGTAATTATTTAAAGAGAAAGAATATTAAATTTTTAAAATTAAGAGAGCCTGGAGGAAGTATAAATTCTGAAAAAATTAGAAAACTTATATTAAATAATAATTCGAATTTTAATAAAAATACAGATTTATTATTATATTTAGCAGCAAGAAGTGAAAATTTAGAATTGATTAAAAAAAATTATAAAAAAAAAATGATTTTGATTGACCGCTTTTTAGACTCAACATTGGCTTATCAACATTATGGTTTTGGTATAGATAAGTCGTTAATAGAACATGTTAATAGATATTTATTAGGAGATATTAAAATTGATTACACTTTTTTGAATATAGTTAATCATAAAAATATGTTCTCAAGATTAAAAGAAAGAAAAAAACTTAATCGATATGACAAATTTAATAAAAAGTTTTATGAAAATGTTCAAAAAGGCTTTATAAAAATAATAAATAAGAAAAAAAAGAATTCCTTTTGTATAATAAATTCAAATATGGATAAAAATAGTAATAAAAAGATAGTTCTTAATAAGATCAAAAAATTTATAAAATGAATTTAACTCCTAATACACAACTTAAATTATATGGTCTAGATAAATATTTACTAGAACTTATTAAACTATTTGAGAACAATAACTTGCCTAATAAGATCATTCTTTCAGGGGACAAGGGATCGGGAAAAGCTACCATGGCCTATCATTTAATAAATTATGTTTTGTCATATGGTGAAGAATTTTCTTATGATAAAAAAAAATTTATAATTAATGATAAGAATAAATCTTTTAAATTAATTTTAAATAAATCAAGTCCAAACTTCACTTTAATTGATATATCTGAAAACAAAAGGAATATTGATATAAATCAAATAAGAACATTAATTACAAATCTAAATAAGTCCTCTTTTAATGATAAACCAAGGTTTGTTTTAATTGACAATATTGAATATTTGAATGTAAGTGCAATTAATGCTTTATTAAAAATTATTGAAGAACCAAACCCAAATATATATTTTATCCTTATTCATAATAATAAAAAAATACTTTCTACATTACTTTCAAGATGTTTAAATTTTAAGATTTCACTCTCTCATGAAGACTCAATTAATATTTCAAATTTTATAACGAATAAAAATATTATTAATGAAATAAATTATGAATTAATTAATTATTATTTTACGCCAGGTAATTTTTATGATCTAATAAAGATCTCTAATGATTTTGAAATAAATCTTAAATCAAATAATCTTAAAGATTTCCTGAAATTATTAATAGATAAAAATTCTTATAAAAAAACCATTTTTGTTAATAATTTGTTATACAGTTATATTGAATTATATTTAACAGTTAATAAACTTTATAATTTATATAGTTATTTTGTTCGAAAAATAAATGAATGTAAGAAATATAATCTTGATGATGAAAGTATTTACTTAGAATTTAAAACTAAAGTATTAAATGGATAAAAATTTTTACATAACAACACCAATATATTATCCATCTGCTAAACCACATATGGGACATGCATATTCAAGTATTTTAGCTGACTTTTTTGCAAGATTTAAAAAAATTGATGGTTTTGATGTCCACTTTTTAACAGGAACTGACGAACATGGTTTAAAAATCCAAAGATCTGCTGAAAAAAAAAATTTAAAACCACAAGAATTCTGTAATGAAATAAGTGAAAATTTTCGAAATCTTTCTAAAACTTTAAATCTCACAAATACAGATTTTATAAGAACTACAGAAGAACGACATAAAAAAGCTGTGCAATTTCTTTGGAAAGAATTATTAGAAAACGATGAAATTTATCTATCAAAATATTCCGGTTGGTATTAAGTATCCGATGAGGCATTTTATAATGATGATGAAATTGAAGAATTTAATGGAAAAAAAATAGCTATTTCGTCAAAATCACAAGTTGAATGGATTGAAGAGGAGTCATATTTTTTTAGATTATCTAAATGGGAAAAACCATTATTAAAATATTACCAAGAAAATCCAGATTTTATTTCCCCTGAATCAAGAAAAAATGAGGTCATAAGTTTTGTAAAAAATGGACTTAAAGATTTATCAGTAAGTAGAAAATCATTTTCATGGGGCATTAAAGTACCAAATGATAACGATCATATTATATATGTTTGGCTCGATGCATTAACTAATTATTTGAGTTCTCTTAATTTTCCTGATTTAAAAAATAATTTATATAAAAAATATTGGCCTGCTTCTATTCATCTAATAGGTAAAGATATATTGAGATTTCATGCAGTATATTGGCCTGCCTTTTTGCTAGCTTCAAAAATTAAACTACCAAAAAAAGTATATGGTCATGGGTGGATTCTTTCTGGAGAAGAAAAAATGTCAAAATCAAAAGGTAACATTTTAGATCCTATAGAAATAATTGATACATATGGCCTAGATCCTTTGAGATATTATCTAATAAAAGAAGTTTCATTTGGAAATGATGGTAATATTTCTAAAGAAAGACTAGAAGACTGTATTAATAGTGATTTAGCAAATAATTTTGGTAATTTATGTCAAAGAGTTAGTTCATTTGTAATTAAAAATTGTGAGTCTAAAATTCCAATAGATATTAAATTCGAAAATGATGATCTGCAAATTTTAGAAAAATATGAAAAAAATATTGATATTATTCGAAAGAATGTTGATGATTTAAATGTAAATTCTTATGTAAACTTTATAATTAACTCATTATTTGAAGCAAATAAATATTTTAATGACCAAGAACCATGGGCTAAAAAAGATGACTTAGTCAGAATGAATACTATTGTTTACACTACAATGGAAATAGTAAGAAAAATATGTATCATGTTATTTCCAATAATTCCTGAATCTACGTTAAAGGCCTTAAAAATTTTTGATTTAAATGAGAATGATATTATTTTTAAAACAATAGTTAATCATAGATTTTTAAAGAATGGTAAAAAAATTAATAAGATAGAAATATTATTTAAGAAAGTTGAGAGAGATAATGATTGATTCACACTGTCATCTAGATCATGATCCGTTATACACTAATCTTAATGATATTATCAAAAGATCTAAAGATGCAGGTGTAAAAAAACTTTTAACAATTTGTACAACTTCAGATAGTTTTAAAAATATTTTAGAAATAGTCAAAAAAGATGAAATGATATATGGAACTTTTGGAATACATCCTCATGAAACTAATAAAGAATTAATCACGAAAGATACTATCTTAGTAAATCTTAATAAAGATACAAAAATTATAGGAATAGGAGAAACCGGTTTAGATTTTTTTTACAATAACAGTGAAAAAAAAATACAAATAAAAAGTTTTGAAGAACATATAGAGGCAGCTATTAAATCAAATTATCCTTTAATAATTCATTCTAGAAGTGCTGAAAATGAAACTTTTGACATATTAAACAATTATAAAAATTATAATCTTAAGATTTTAATGCATTGTTTCACAGGTAGTGAAAATTTTTCAAAAAAACTTCAATCTTTAAATGCTTATTTTTCAGCTAGAGGAATAATTACTTTTAAAAATTCAGTTGAATAGCAAAAAACATTTAAATCTATACCATTAGAAAACCTTTTAATAGAAACCGATAGTCCATTTCTAGCACCTGTTCCTTACAGAGGTAAGAAAAATGAACCTTCATTCATTAAATTCACTGCTGAAAAATTAGCTCTTATTAAACAAATCAAGATTGAAGATTTAATTTCAATAACAACTAAAAATTTTGAAAAACTTTTTTTTTAGAATTATTCTATGAAATTTATTATCTTAGGTTGTGGAAGTTCAATGGGTGTACCAAGAGCTGATGGTTTTTTTGGTGAATGTGATTCAAGAAATTTTAAAAATTATCGATCTCGATGTTCTGCTCTAATAAAATTTAAAAAATTTAATATTTTAATCGACACAAGTCCAGACTTAAGACTTCAATTATTGAAAAATAATATCCAAAATATAGATAAAGTTTTATATAGCCACCTTCATGCAGATCAAACCCATGGTATTAATGATCTTAGAATTTTTTTTTTAAATACTAGAAAAAAAATTGATGTGTATGCTGATTCTGTAACTCAAAAATATTTATTAAACACATTCTCTTATTGTTTTAAAGATAAAGACAGTTATCCTGCTATTCTTAAAATGAATAAAATTAAAAAAAATTTAAATTTTCATAACAAAAAAATTTCAATTAAATCAATACCGGTTAGACATGGTAATATTAAATCTTTATCTTTTATAATTAATAATGAAATAGGGTATGCTCCTGATGTAAATGAAATTTTTAAAAAGGATTTTAAATATTTTATTAAACTAAAGTATTTAGTAATTGACTGTTTACGCTATAAAAAACACCCTTCACATTTTAACTTGGATGATATTTTAGTTTTAAATCAAAAATTACAACCAAAAAATATGATTTTAACTAATTTACATTCAGATCTCGATTATAAAAGATTATTAAAGATCCTTCCAAAAAATATAAAACCAGCTTATGATGGTTTAACTATAAATATGAATTAATGAAAAAAAAAATATTAATTACCGGCGGTGCTGGTTTTGTTGGTACTAATCTTATTAAATTTTTACTTAAAAATACTAAACTTAATATAATAAGTTTAGATGATTATTCTTGTGGAAAAAAAGCCAATCATATCAAAAATAAACGAGTTAGATATCTGAAAGGATCAACTATTAATATAGAAAAAATATTTAAAAAACCTAAAGAAATAAATGCTGTATTTCATTTTGGTGAGTTTTCTCGTATTTATCAAAGTTTTTTAAATATGAATGATTGTATTATGTCAAATTCTGTTGGATCAAATGCTGTTTTTAATTTTTGTTTAAAAAATGATATAAAATTAATCTATTCAGCAACCTCAGCCTCTTTAGGTAATAAAGGTAAAGATAAAAACTTATCCCCTTATGCTTTTACTAAATCAAAAAATTTAGAATTACTTGAGAATTTAAAAAAATGGTTTGGATTTAAATATGAGATTATATATTTCTATAATGTCTATGGACCCTACCAAATAAAAACAGGTAAAATGGCAACTGTAATAGGAATTTTTGAAAATCTATACCAAAAAGATAGGCCAATGCCAGTTGTAAGACCAGGAAGTCAATCTAGACGTTTTACTCATATTGAAGATACAGTAAAAATTTGTTTTTTAGCATGGAAAAAAAATCTTTGCAGACATTACAGTATAACAAATAAGAATAGTTATACAATTTTAGAAACTGCTAGGATGTTTAGTAAAAAAATAAAGTTTTTAAAGGCAAGACCTGGTGAACGATATGCATCTGCTCTTACAAATATGAATTTATCTAACAAAGTTTATAAATATTTTGGTAAAATAATGCTCAAAGATTATATTAAAGAATTTAAAAAAAATATTAATTAAGTATTTTTTCAATATCATTAATAATTTTTTTGGAGCTTGGTTTAACAAAAGATCCATATGTATTAAAAATTTTTCCATTTTTATCAATTAAAATTTTATGAAAATTCCATTTTGGAATTGCAGAATTTCCATAATTATTTTTTGCCCATTTATATATATCATGTGCATTTTTACCTTTTACATCATATTTTGACATTATTGGAAAAGTTATATTAAAATTTGTTTCACAAAAATTTTTAATCTCATTATTAGTTCCTGGTTCTTGACCGCCAAATTGATTAGAGGGTATCCCTATAACTAAAAAATCATTTTCTTTATATTTTTCATATAAATTTTGAAGATCATCGTACTGTCGAGTGAAACCACAGTAACTTGCAACATTTACTAACAAAATACTTTTCTCTTTAAATATTGACAGGTCAATTTCTCGATTATTTATGTCACTTATTTTAAAATCATAAAAAATTTTATTATAATTAGCGTTTGTGTTGTTTAAAAATGAAAACATAAATATGAATATATAAAAAAAAATTTTCACATTAAAACCTTTTTTTTGATGAAAAGAATAAGATTAAATATCCAAATATTGTGGATAATAATGAACCACTAAGTACACCAATCTTAACACCATCAATATATTGAATATTATTTACAAATGCTAAATTTCCAACAAAAAGACTCATAGTAAAACCAATACCTGTAAGTATCGATACACCATATAAGCTAAACCAATTGCAATTATTAGGCATTTCAGCAAATTTAAACTTAATAGATACTAGTGAAAAAAGTAAAACTCCGATTTGTTTTCCAAAAAATAAACCTAATAAAATTCCAAGTGGAACCGGTGATAGCAATGATGAAAAAGTTAATCCCTCCATATTTACACCTGCATTAGCAAAGGCAAATATCGGCATAATTATAAATGCTACATAAGGAGATATAGCGTGTTCTATTTTTAATAATAATGAATAATCTTTTTCTTTTTTTCTATGAGGTATTGTAGATGCTAAAAGAACTCCAGCTATAGTAGCGTGTATACCTGATTTATAAGTAAAGTACCACATCAATAAACCTATAAATAAATAAGGTGTAAAAATTTTTATAGAAAATTTATTCAGTATTAAAAGAAGAATATAACTAACAAGTATTAACGATAAATAAGGAATACTTAAATCTCCTGAATAAAAAAAAGCAATAATTAAAATTGCTCCAAGATCGTCAATTATAGCTAATGCAGTTAAAAAAACTTTTAATGATATAGGGACCCGTGATCCTAAAAGAGATAATATTCCTAAAGAAAAAGCAATATCTGTAGCTGAGGGAATAGCCCAACCATTTATAGTTTCAGGATTATCTAAGTTAATAATTATGTAAAATAAAGCTGGTATTACCATGCCACCTACAGCAGCAATTATTGGTAACATTGCCTGTTTAATATTTGAAAGTTCGCCCTGTATAAATTCTCGTTTAATCTCTAAAGTAACAAAGAAAAAAAAAATAGCCATTAGAGCATCATTAATCCAATGATGAATTGATAATTTTAATCCAAAGTCATTTATGCCTATAAAGATATATTTTTCTAAGGTTTTAAAATATACTTCACTAAAATTTCCATTACTTATAAATAAAGCAAAAATTGCAGCAATTAATAAAACTAATCCGCTAGCTGCTTCAAGTTTAAAGAACCATTTAAAAGGTTTTGATAAATAATTAATCATTATCTAATTAAATCATTTAAAAATAATTTCATATCTCTTAAAGTTTCAAATACATTAAATAAAAAAAATTCAATTTTAGGAAAAATTGTTATTAAATTATATTTAAATGTATCTAATAATAAAATAATTGCAATTAAAC